>Ga0098073_1000695_pt1 | contig 10657 bp, 12 predicted proteins | sample 31_taG_FD_75060 | JGI IMG/M metagenome (GOLD analysis project Ga0098073, IMG submission 75060) | Marine viral communities from the Gulf of Mexico - 31_GoM_OMZ_CsCl metaG | ecosystem: Environmental > Aquatic > Marine > Oceanic | place: Gulf of Mexico | collected 2015-07-12
AACATCAAGTACAGCAGGTAAAAGTGTAAAATATAATCGTAAAGATTGGTTGCGTCGCTGGGAAATCGACGGCAAAGGAACTGGTTGGTATGTTATTGCAAAACCATGAAAATAAATAAAAACAAACAGATCAGAGTTAATATTTGTTATGAATTAAAAAATGAAAGAAAATGCCTCACCTTATCAAAAGATGAAGCATTTGCTTTACGTAAATCAATTGAAAATCAAGATGGAGTTGTATGGTGGTATCAGCCTATAGAATAATCAGCGTTGTTTTGCTTTGCCAATAGCAAGAGCAAAAAACTCAATTACTTTATAGACTTTACCAAGGACTTCATCATCTTTAGGAGTGTTGGTCATTGCTACGACAATAGAAGCAGCAGCATGAATTGCTAAAGCCAACTCAATAATAGTATTAAGTTTTTCCATAATAAAACTGATAGGTTTACACTTATTCTATAATCACCTATCAAAATCTTCATCTAAAGTTTCTAGGAATTGATGCTTATTTTTTTCTGTTTCTGTTTCCCAAAAATATTCTTCTGATTCTCCTAAACGCCCCCACTTTGCATTCGGATATTCAACGTTGAAATAGCGAGTGGAGACGAGGAAGTCGGGGGTTTTGAGCGTTTCGGGTGACAAAGAAGGATCAACAATACGGCATCGGTTGTTTGGATAGGCTGCATATTGACCATTCTGCAGTTCAATAATGTTGAAGGATTTATGTTCATCTGGCGTTTCTGAGAAGGAAATGTCTGTTCGACTGCGATCACTATTGAAGCTGTCGATAGTAAACAAATAATCACCAGCAACTGAACCATGGGTTTTGGTATGCACTTCCCAACCCATTGTGTACGTAAGATTTTTTTCAAGCAAAGTAATGTCATAACTAAAACAATTCCAAAATTGAAGTTCTTCTAACGGTAGATCAACATCTAATTCTCTAGGTTTATGAGGTGAATTAGAATCCCAGGCAAGAAAAGCACTGATTGGTAACTTGTCATACAATGCACCATATTCAGGTAAAAAAGTTTCAAAATAAAAACAACGACCAGGAAGTGATTTAACACTTACCCAATAACCAAGAACATAATCACCATGACCATTACGAAGATCACGCAAATATTCTTTACGAACCCAGACCTTTTGAGGTGGAAGATTGTCAATCAGTGTTGCCATAGTTTTTAAACACTATAACAAAATTTATGGTCGATTAGTGTAAGGAGTAAACAAAGCAGGTAACGGTTCATTGCTTGATTTGTGATCTGCGTTCCAAGAATTCCTCCATTCAGATAATGAATGATCATGAATAGTATCAAAGAAAAGATCGTTGCCAGGCTCGCAAATAATGTTATATAAATTTTCACTCACAGGAAGAACTGGACCCACCAACCAAGTTGAACCAGAAGGAATAGAAACAAAATTAGGTGATTCGATTGTACAAGAGTTTTCACTAAATGCATTTGTATTAATAGGAACAGTAATGTTTGTGGTAACTGGTGATTGAATTTCAAGAGTACCACTAGTAATTTCAGTTTCAGTCAGCATCAAACTGCCATCATTATCTTCTAACGCAATAAAAAGTTCGGTAATTGGAAATTCAATTACAATGCCAACGCCATAGTCAACACCTTCATTTCTAGTTGCTGATACACAAATTAAATACGTACCTTTTTCCAATGGATAATAACGCTCATCTCCTTTATCTAGCCTTAATCTTTCGTATGTGTTGTAAAGGTCGGATTGAGCACCCATTACCGTATCAAGATACGGATAATATTTTTCAACAGTATTATTAATAGATACCGAATCTGCATCAAAAATACTTTTGCCTTCAATTGGATTACGATTTAAATCGTACGCAGAAACATTAACTGTTTTAGGCTTGGCACCACCTTTAATTAATATGATCCAACCAGGGCGATCAAGTGTGACACTAAACCAATGATTATATTCACCATTACCATAACCACCGGAAATAACTTGATTTTTAGGACCTAAATGCCCAGTTAAATAACGTAAGGATAAGTCACTAAAACGACCGATATTAAAAGGATTTTTTGCGGATCGTATGTTTTGTTGTGATAAATTATTCCTTGCCATTTAGATAATAGTCTTTATTCTTCATTGTAAGACTGGGAAATTTCTACTTTTCGTGGGTCAGCTATTATATTTTTTTTATAAGTCATAATCAAAGGGTCAACAGATTCTCCTTTGCTAAGACGTGATTGCATTGCCATAAGTTTTTGATAGTTAAAATCAAGATCAAAATACATCATTGATCTCATTGCTGTTTTATTATTCCAACTTGAAACCAAATGCAAAGGATTTATGCAATTGGGATTGCCGCAATTACGGGTAACACTAAGAGTTCCAACATCACCCCAACAAAGTGTATAAATAGCCTTATGTAACGTTACATTATCAGTACGCCTATCGCTAAATTTAGAACGATAAGAAGGTAGTTGAATGCGTTTTTTAGGATTTTTTATTTCCCAACATTCATCTAAATTTTTGACATCAATTGTTTTAAATAGTCTTTCTGCAATGCCGTTGTAGTCGGTATGTAAGTAATTCACGTCAATACCGCAAATATTGCTTCTAATACGCCAGGAGCACCTGTAGCACCAGTGCTGAGCTTTATCCCTGATGGTATGACCAAGAGGGCATGGATAGCCGTGATAGTAGCCCTGGGCCTCCATTACAGCAGGATCTAAGGACGTAAGGGGCCTGTAGTTGATCGCTTCTTTTGCGTACAAGGCGCGGCACTTACGCCCAGTAAAAGGATTCGCCATTGGTACCAAGAGGTATGTATCCATGCTAACACTGTTGTGACATTTTGGGATTACCGAAAAGACATGGGTGTGAGAGTTGCAGATTAGGGCTTAATTTTCTTCTTATATAAGTAGGTGACATTTTGTGCCGACATTATGGGAGAACCCTTGCAGCAGAACGGATCTCACAAATCTTAAATTAAACTCATGCACAAAATGTCGTAAAAACAAATGTACTATTAATTTCTTCTTGTATGACAACTTTTACCCCTTACCCCCCTGTATCTATAACAAAGTAACTAAACGCCCTTGGCGCCAGGGACTTTAATTCTTTATTCTTTACACAAACTAATTACAATTGTTTTTTAATTCTTTATACTTTCCCATAATGTCACTTACTTATATAAAGGTAGAAACTACCCCAATCTCACCATTCTCGACATGTGAGACAATAAGACACAAGTGACACCAATGAATTACAGCAAAATTTGAGGGTGCAGAGAATGCAGAAAAAACATTTGTACTACTAAATCATCCCGATCTTCTGGCATTAAAAAGCCCCACCTTGCGGCAGGGCAATTAAAACCTTAAGTAATCTTACTTAGATTGCTACAGGTTCTTTAACCTCATCACAAATTTCAACGGACTCTTCCGGAGGATTCAACACACCTTGGAACTCCTCATCAAATTGATTAGCAATAATCTCCCATTTAAACTGTTCTTGCGTCACGCGTTCATAACATTGATCTGCAACTTCTTGCAGTAACTCACGATCCTGGTACAACTCATCTAAGATTTCAGCCAAATGATCACTGGATGGGCAAGGCATTTCCCTTGCATAATTAGGATCTACATCAATGTGGTCGCAACGAATTAACTTGCCATAACCCTCAAACACTTCTTTTGTACTCGTATGATCTGGAACAATTTGAGCAACGTTACATGCAGCGCATTCAAAGTTAACAAGTTCCCAGCCACCTCCTTTGCAAGTGTTAACCGATACGTCAGCCGCATTATAAATAGTATTCAACATTTCAGTTGAAACATTAGGAGGAGTAGGACTATTTGTTGTCATAATAATTCTGTTATTAGGATCAACTTTTTGTTTCATCATTTCTCTACCAAAAAGTTGCATTAAATCCCATCCTTGATCTTTAAGACCGCAGTGCATATAAAGCTTGGTATCAGGTTTATCTACGCAAAACTTAGAAAAACCAGTAATTGTAATGTCTTGACGTTTACGGAATTGGTTCCTATTTGCATTTAACACAATAAACAAATCATCTGGCAGTCCAAGTTTTTTACGTGCTTCTGCCTTATCCATTGGATAAAACACATCAGTATCAAGACCATGAGGGATCACAGTAACAGGTCGTTGAATACCAGCTTTCAGAAATTCATGTGCACCAAATTCAGTAAATGCAATTAATGAATCCCAATTATTGATGTGTTGATGAATGCCACCAATCCAGTTGTAGCTATCCATCGTCAGGTAACCACAAAACTTAAACTTATCTTGCTTATGTAAATCTTCAATCTGCTGGTACTGAGCAGAAACAATCCATGGGTCATTTAAACTAAATACAATGTCTGGTTGTTCGCGTTCAACAATTTCACGAATGCGTTGCTCACCAAACGGTGCCTGCTGGAACCGATTAGATGCAGGATACATTTTAAAATCTTGTTGCTCTGGTACCGGATCACCATGCCAGTTACAAGCCAGTACGACAACATCATATTTTTCTTTTAGATGCGGAAGCACTGCACCACTGACACGACCAAAGCCAGTCATTGCAGCAAAATCTGCAACCCAAAGTAATTTAGGTTTTTTAGACATTTGTTAGTTGTTAACTATCAAAAGTATACCCATTGATTAGATGTTTTAGAATAGTAAAAAACAAATAAGATATGAACTTAGCTGGTAAGTTTTTAGAGCTTCAAAGTAATGAGTTAGCTCAAGAAGCAATGGAGGGCATTCTTGGTGGTGGATTAGCCGGTGTTGGTATGCTTGGCACTGACACACCGTTACCACAGGTAGGTATTCAAACTTTAGGCGCTATGGCAGGTGGCGTTGGCCTGGGTATGCTAGGCACACGACTTGGTGCGCGAATTGGTAAAGCTATTCATCCACGAGCATTAAAAAATCAAGAAGGACTTTTGGCAATGTTTGGCAGGACGGCTGGTCAAAAGACTTTAGCAAAAGGAGGCCAAGAGTTAATGCGTCAAGGCAAGGGGATGGTGAAAAAAGAAATTATTGAACAGACCTCAGCCAAAATGGCGCAAGAAGCTATTTCTAATCCAACTGTATTTGCTCAAAAATATGGTATTACAGCACAAGAGTTCCAACAGCAATTGCCAATAATTAAACAGGGAACACAAGTAAAGGCTGTATTGGATACTTACGAGACACTAGATCCTAAGTTAAAAACTCAACTCAAAAATCAGATGGCCAATGCAATTAATACTAATTACGCAAAAGTTGAGAATGTTATTGCAAGAGAAGCTGTAGAAAATCTTGATCAAAATATTGCCAGAATGGCAGAATTGCAACAAGGAAAAACTGTCCCTGGTACATCAATTGATATGGGTCGTGTTTTTGAATCGTTACTTGATGATGCTAAAGCTGTTACTGGTGAGAATGTTGGTAGAGCAATAGGACGTTTGGCTGGTGATGAAATTGGGGTTATTGCAGGTCTTGCTGGAGGTAGCGCACTTAGTTCTGCCATGGGAATTGAAAACCCCAAAGATAAAAAAATTCGCGAGCTAGAACAGCAACTTAACTATCGTTAGTTTTTACAGTACTGCGATTCAATTCTTTTACTTCATAGCTAGTGCTTTTTAGTTTAACAAGCAAATAGTTAATGATATTTTGAACAGGATTGTGCTCATTGCATGTGTATATGTCAATAGCAGCATAGCCCTCTGGTGGCCATGTATGAATTGATGCGTGAGATTCGGCCAGTAAAAATAATAGCGTTATTCCATGAGGCTCAAATTCATGACCAACATGATTCAAAATATTGGCACCGGTAAGTTCAATGGCCTCATGCATTACCTTATACAGATAATTAAAATTGTTCAGATGCTCAGAATTGCATCCATACAAATCTAAAATAAGGTGCTTACCTTTCATTCGCTTTCTTTAGTTTTACCTTCTTTAATTTTCTCATTAGGTGACTTGTAATCAATAACATTGTCACCATAAAATTCTTTGTACTTATTTTTATTTAACCCCACTTCAACGATTGAAGGATACGTTTCATACTTAGGATTACTATTGCGAACAGCAATATTAATCAACTTTGTACCACGAGAATTACGGTGTTTATAGATATTGACGCCAAGTTGATGGTTGCAAATATCAAGAACAAGTGATTCAAACCTGGAACGCCCCAACACATTTACATTAGAATTTTTCATAAATTCACAGTATGAAGCATATAACCATTTATCACTGTTGGCATAAATGTTAGATGAATCTCGTGGTGCTAACTTGGCCAAACCTACAGAAGAACATGCGTTGATATCAAATACTACGTAGTGATGCAACCAATCCATAACTGGATTTGACTTAAGAGTTTGTTCTGTGTTGTAACTAGAATAAAAAGAAACAGCTTTAGTTGTTTCCATTAAATATTCACGCATATCATCATGAGACATATCTAATAACCAGTTAACCAGACCAGGTAACAGTGGAGCAAATACACCGAATGCATTACCTTTATCATCCATATCAATCAACACTTTTTGTTCTTTAGAGCTACCACGAAATGGATTATTAAATGGAATTGTTAAACGACGACGTGCTAAACCAGAGGTTGGGTCTGTTGTTTGAATTGGTTCGTTAGCAGTGATCATAACTAAACCATCAAATTTAAATGGCTTTTGTTTTTCACTTTGATATTTTTGTTCGTTACGAATAAGGTCACGACCAGTTAATGCTTTTAATACGGAAACAGAACCGCCATACCGTTCAACATCATTAAATAACAACAGTTTTTTCTTGTAAATATTTGCTGTTTCAAACCTATTTTTTTCAAGGTGTTCAAGACTTGAGATCATCGCATTCTGATCACCAACCAATGCATGAGCAAGGTTGGCATAACTTGATTTACCAGATTTACCTGGACCAACAATTTCAACAAATTTTTGAATATCAGAACAACTAAGCAATACAGCACGAAGCCATGCTCTAAGCACCTGGACCCGAGACCAATCTTGGTCTTGTGTATCTTTTAACCATTTAATAATTGGTTCACATGTAAAGTGTGGATTGTATTCATACGGTAAACGTTGCGTCATATACAACTCTTTATTGAACGGCATTAAAGCACGCTCTTCAATATTCAATACACCATTTTCAAATAATAAAAGATTTTTATCTTCTGACCAATCATCAAAAGGAACGGCAAGTTTTAACTGTAGATACAAATCATTTATCAAATTAATTGAATAACCTCGCGGTAATAGTGATCCTTTTATACCATCCAATTTATTTTTAATATCTGCTTTAATTTCAATTTCCATCATCCCAACCCAAAGTCCAGGACCCTTGGCGCCATACATGAAAAATTGATCATGACTTTTTGAATACAAAAGATTACCGTTGTATTCAGTTAATAGTGTGGCAGCAATTGAATCAGAAGATGGATTACGATTTCCTTTTTCTTTTTTATTATTTTTTTTGCGATCTTTATTTTTTTGTTCAATATTTTTTTCTTCTAATGGATCAATTTCTTTTGTTTTAATTGGTTGATTATTTGGCATGCCAACTCCTTTTTCCATTTCCATTAAGATACGTTCTGCTGCATCAAGTGTTTCATCATCTACATTCATTGCTTTATAGTTTTGCGATTCTTGCCATCCATAATCTTTTGCCATGGCAAATAAAGATGCTTCTGTACGACCACCACCATGACTAAAAGATTGCCAACGGCGTTGACATTCACCTTGTTTATATTTATCTGATTGTTTTGACCACTCATCCCATTCATCTAACATGCTGTCATCTAACGCATGAAGAGATTGACCGATAGTAATCCATACGTCGTAGTCATCAGCAGCGTCTGGCGGCAATGCCCATAACGCTTCTTTAGCGCGAATCATTTCACGTTCCAGTGAAACGCGCGAATTAATAGCAAAGCCGGAGCCTACAATTCTAGATGTCTGCTCAAATGGCTTACCTTTTTGTACATTCTTACTAATGATGTTATTAAGTAACCACTGTGGCAGTTCAGGTAATTTATCTACCCAACTAAAATCACAACCATCTTTTGTGTAGTAACCAGATGTTTCTGGATGAAGACCCATCAAGACACCCTGGTGCCGACGCCATAAAACCTCAAGTTTTTCACCGTCACCGTCTGCATGCCATACATATTTATTACGTTGCAGATGTTTCCAATTTTCTTTGTTGATTTTATAGAGCTTGCGTTCGCGACCTTTTTTACCACTACAAATAGTTAAAGTAGTAGGAAGTGCGTTATCAATTGTTTGTTGAGATATTGTTTCAATTAATTTGTATACGGTAGGCCCATCAATATCAACCCAGATATGACCGAAGGGTTCATTGAATACAGGACCACCCATCAAACCGATAGCTTTACAGCGACCTTCTGCAATTTCATTTTCAATTTCTTTTATAGTTAACGGTTTGTTTTGCCAACCTTGAACGTACGGTGCTTTGTTTCCATTTAATGCGGTTAACGGCCAATCTACTTGAAGTAAATCGAGTCGAATTTCGCCAGAACGAAGAGACAGTGAGTTTTGATTCATATGATTGGTTGTTTAGAAATCTAGTTTAACTTGAAATTTTTTATCTGGATAGAATTCTTTATTAACTTCTTCAAATGCATGCAGGTGGATAATTGATGGCAGCACAAATGTATCCCCTGAAACAGATGTACCCATCATCTGCTTAAGAGACGCAATCCACTGCCCTTGGAACACAGGAATTTCCATAGGGCTCTTTGATTCATTCTTTTATCCTACGGTGACTTAATTCGAAAAAGACTAAATTATCTTTAAGATTTATCTTTATTTTTTATAGCCCACTTAGCCGTAAGACTCATGGGACCACCCAACTTTGCAGCTTCAGTACCCGGTTCAGGATGGGGTTCTTCTTTATAAATTGGCTTAAAATTTTCTTTTAATTCTTTTTCAAAATCAACCTTATTTTCTAGTTCAATTATTGTTAATTTAGCTGTTAATTTTGATTCAAACCAAATACGTTTTAACCAAGCAATAATTTTTTTAAATGTTTCTTGTAAAAATATTTTAGTCCAAAAAATAATATCTTTTTGAAAATCTTTTAAAAGTGCTTTAATCCAGGGAATCATACTAGATCAGGATCATATACAACACAGTTATCTAATTCATTATAGTATTGCTCAACTACCTTTAACCATTTATCTTGAAATACATTTAAATGTTTCCTTGTGATTTTAAACAGTTGTGTTTTAGTTGGTGTTGATACAATAATTGCTGCTTGTTGTACTTTCATCCCAAGAGTTTGTTCAATACCTAACGCATACGCGCCAAGTTGTAACCCACATTTTTGAAATTTCATATAACCGGAAAGCAAGTCACGCCATTCAGTAGAACCTTTTGGCAAATCTTTAGGCCACCATCTGCTGTATGGTTTAACACTTGTTTTAAGATCAGCAAGTGTTAATTTATTTTTAGCGACACCAATGATGTCAGGACTACCAACCCATGGTCTCTCTTCCTCGTCCCTACCCCACACTCGCCCGATACCATCTTCGGATAAAGCGAACTGATGTTTATCTAGCAAAGGTGTTTCGGCCCAAATAACTTCTTCAAATTGATCTAAAATTTTAGGCATACCATTCCAAAATTCTTCATACTCTCCTGGCACCTCAAAAATTTCTTTCTTTAAATAGTGTTCCATACAACTATGGATTGCAGTGCCACGTTCTGCTGCCTGTTCTTTTACACCAGGATTATTTTTTGACCACATTTCAAGCTTTTTTTTATTTGCTTCTGATGCAGTTTCTGAAATAATTGTTGTGACACTAGCTGCTGGACCCGTATAAAACGGTGTTTCATAGTGCCGTTTACCGCGAATAGTAACACGCGCAGGTTTTTTATTAAGTGCTTCAAATATTTCTGGATCTTTTTGGTAGATATCTAAAACAGTCTCAGAATTTTTCGCAACAACCATCAGAAGTTGTGTATATTGATTTTATTGTATACCATTTTTTAAATGAAAGTTGATATATTACTTTTGTTGGTGGTCACGTCTTTTGTGATCGTGACAATTATTGATGTGTCCTTGATTCAACTTGCATCATGACGAAGCCTATTGAAATGATTGGCACCATGGTACTGAATGGTGCAAACGATCTTTTAAAACAGTACGCCTGTATTGATTTTCCTGTTAATCGTTATTTTATTATTGATAATTCAGAAGGGAAATTTCCTGAAGTACGTCGAGCTATACGTGAAATTCAATTATCTAAACCAAAATTTATTAAAGAAATAATTGTCATTGAAAATAATAAAAACCTTGGATTTTCTGGCTCTGTTAATCAAATTGTTAAACAAAATACAGATGTACCATACTGGGTTGTTTTGTCATGTGATTGGCATCCAAAACAAAATGAGTTACAAAAATTAGCGCAACGCCTGGAGCAACCGTTCACGGCAATGCTTTGTGATACTACACAGAATGGTTATTCGGCAATGGTTTTTAATGCTGGCTTAATTAAAAAAGTTGGCATGATGGATGAAAATTTTTTTCCTGCGTACTACGAAGACAATGATCATCGATACCGTATGAAGCTTGTAGGACTTGAATGGGAAATGTTTCCGTTAGCATATGAACACAAAGTAAGCAGTACATTACGTAGTCGCAAAGAATT
>Ga0098073_1000697_pt1 | contig 10640 bp, 8 predicted proteins | sample 31_taG_FD_75060 | JGI IMG/M metagenome (GOLD analysis project Ga0098073, IMG submission 75060) | Marine viral communities from the Gulf of Mexico - 31_GoM_OMZ_CsCl metaG | ecosystem: Environmental > Aquatic > Marine > Oceanic | place: Gulf of Mexico | collected 2015-07-12
AGTCGCTGTTCCTTTAAAATTGGCCTGAAGATTAAATGCGGCTTTAATATTTTGTTTTACAAAACCTAGCTCCTGTAAATCGGCGCCAATTAAGTCGAGATTTACCTGCGCACTACTTGCAACCGAATCCAGATCTACATCTGCATTGAGTTTCATATTAAGATTACTGTCTTTATAGGCCGAGGTGAGTGATCCACTTCCGTTTTTGAACTCACCTTCAAGTTTTAAGTCTTTAAACGTATAGTTGTTATAATCTAAACTGTCAATCTGTGCGGTAAGACTTGCATCTAGATCATTAAGCGTAGTCCCAGAGCCTTGTGCATCGAGATTAAAACTAATTTGCCCAAAACTTTCGTTTTGGAGCAAATTATCCAATCGTATTTGGGAGCCTTTTACGTCGCCCTCAAATTCAATTGTATCACCGAAACTCAGCTGACCATCTAAAGCAACCGAGCCTTCACTGGTTTGCAAGCCACTTTTAGTAAGCAGTCTGCTATCTGTTCCTTTAAGAGATCCGCTAAGTGCGACTTCCTGAGGCAATTCAACTCCCAACTCTGCTTCGTTCAAAAACTTATTCAAATCGGTTCTCGTACTAATCACCCGATAATCGGGAAAATTATAGGCTAATTCTTCGGGGTTGGTAAGATTGTAAACTGTACCTCGCAATCTGACATCGGTAGCACTACCCCAATTGATTTGAGCTCTATTAATGTCGAGAGCTGAAAGGTTTCCACTTGCTGAAAGGTTTCCGGTAACCGGGCGCCTGCTAAGCGTAGCAAGGTATTCATTAGAGCGCAAGGATGGCTGAAATTTAAATAGTGTATTTAGATCTGCTACAATTCGATTTAAATTGAGATTGAGGCTGGCATTTCCCGGCTTTTCAATGAAGTCTGCCATTGAAGTATAGCGGAGTTGTGATGATCCCGAGAGTCTGTTTCCGTTCAGCTGAAGTTCAAAGTCCTTTAGATTTAAGGTTTTATCAGTAGCTTCAATCTCAAAGTCAAGCGTCTTTAAGTTAATACCTGAAGCTTCCTGAAAGTTGGCTTCTGCTACAGTTGCTGTTAGATTTCGGTCTTTAAAACTAAAATTAGGAACATCAAGATTCAACTTAGATAGCGCAACAGCGTTAGGGTTAAATTGACTCGAGGAAACCTGAGCTCCATCTAGTGTATATGTAAAATTTGTATTTCGAAGTTCTACATTCTCTGCATTGACTACCATTTCAGGCCAGCTGAAAGGAACCGGTTCCTGAGCATTTTGCGTAGGCTGTTCTGGTGTTTCTAAGTCGAGACTTATGATACTATTTTCCAGTAAAAACCCAACAATAGTATAGTTTTGATCTTTTAGATTTAACTGCGGTATTGATGTAACCAGATTTCCTACATCAGCTTTAAAGGCAATACCATCAGGCTCTGATGCGTAATCAACATCAACATTATTTATGGTAAGGCTGCTTATACGTATTTGGGGCATAGGCGCTGTAGTAGTGTCTGCACTTTTAGGAAATGGTTTTGTTTGCTTGTAAAAAAGACGGGTATTATTGAGACGTACATCTCCCACATCAAAAACGAACTGATCCAAATCAGTCTTATCTACGTCTAATTCAAGTTCATCAAGTTTTAACCGAGCTTCTATGCCGGCGACATCATCTATAAATTTCAAATCGAAATCCTGAAAATCAAAAGTTCCCAAATTCAACTTAAAGGCTGTGGTATCCTGCGGTGTTTGCTGCACGGTAGTGGTATCTGAAGCAAAGGCATCAACCAGAAACTCGTAATTAAATCCGGCAAGTGAATCTTTACGAATAATATTAGCCTTCAGACCGTTCCAGCTGACGTCATCAATACTAATCGGTCCGCCTTTAATTAATGACCATAAGGGAATATCGGCTTCCAGATGTTTGCTATATACCAGTGTATCACCTTGTTTATCTTCGAGGTATAAACCATCTAACGAAAGATTACCGTCAAACGTTATAAAAAGCTTATCAATCTGAACTTCGGTATTGGTTTTTGATTTGATGTAATTTACCGCCTTGTCTACCAAAATACCCTGCCCCCACGGGCTTCGTACGAATAGAATTAGAAGAATAATCAAAAGCAATAAAACCCCAATAATTTTAGCGGTAATCTTAAGGCTTTTTTTTAGAATCTTTTTGCTCTTTGAGGTCATACACTCCCGGTATCACAGCAAATCAATTTACTGTGTTTTTGCGATGTTAAAAGTACTGCTTCTACCTTTGGGACTAACTACACCATCTATTAAAACCTTGTTATAGTTTTCTTTAAAGCCAGTTAAAAAGGTTTCTATAAAGACAACGGTCTCCTATCTTTAGTAAAAATCACACTATGAAAACAAAGAAAACCGAAGAAAACACGTATAACTCAGATCTTACTCAGCTGGATAAAGATATTCTAAATCAAAAGAATATTCACAAAGACGGGGGCGCTGACGAGCAATTGAGAAATCGAAAAAAAGAAGTTGATTTTACCGGAAGTGACCTTGATGTTCCTACTGGGGAAAAAACCACTGAACAAACAACCGGGTTAAAAGATGAAGAAAATAGGCTCTACAGCCAGGGCGGAAGTCGCAACAATAACCTTGAAGAACAAAAGGGTGAGTTGTAAAATCGTAGCATAACCAATAAAAAAGGGTCTGCTTTTGCAGACCCTTTTTATATATAATACTTTCTGTTTAATTATTACTTTCTTTTACATAGACAAACTGAGCTTCAAAACCGGTTGCAAGTAACCACTGATTAGAGTAAACTAAATTGCCGAGTTCATCATAAATATAGAATTCCGCAGTATTTGCTCCCAAAGAACCCTGATTTAGTGCTTTAATCGCTATTTTATTGAAACCTTCCTGAAGATGCATCGTGATCTGGGTAAATGTTCCTGACAAAAATATGCTGGGCACTACGGTGCGATCATTGTTTAAAATAGCCACGCGGTCATTGTCAATGGCTCCAAAATCGCGACACTTAATAATAAGTTGTTTAGAATTGCCTTTAAAAACACCAAAATCAATGTTCTCACGAGGAACATTGCCTCTTCTCTCCCGATCTAAACGCGCCTGGTATTCATTCATAGAATCGGTATAGCGCTTTCCAGAATCTGCAAAATCCTCCCGGTCTAACATATAAAAGTCTGAGGACTCAGGAGCCCTTAAAACTGGTCTTTCAACCAATTTACCGCTTGCATCAAGTTTCAAACCTCCTTGTGATTTTGGGATTTCAATATCTGGTGTAGATTTTTCAGGCTGGATGGAAGGCGTGACCGTAGAATCTTTGGCTGCCGGAATTTTAAAAGAACCCGAGCGATTATCAATCTGGGCCGACGCACTAAAACCAATAAAAATCAGGAACAGCACAAATACTATCCCGTTAGGAAATACCTGCAATTTATGAATTTGCTGATTTTTGATCACTTTAGTTTTATTTAAGTACCCGGATTGCACGGTAATGTTGCACAAATTTACGCAATAATAATTTTCATAAATCGTGCCAAAGGCTTTTGCTAGTAAGATTGGCTTTTTATCTATCGCAGAAATCCGTATATTCAAAATAAAATTTCTGATGAAAACGGATTTATCACCTCATACGTTAAAAGACTATTATAAGCTTAAATTGAGCTATTTAGGAGTCTTATTTCTGTTGTTAGCTTTCAATTCTATGAATGCTCAGGAAACCGAAGGTTTTATTGAATACAAAGGGACCGTAATTGATCGTGAAACTGAAGATCCACTGCCTTTTGTTAACATTCTTATTGAAGGCTCAAACATAGCGACCGTAACCAACTCTGAAGGAGATTTTGTGTTGAAAATTCCGGAAGCTATGCCACAGGCTAAAGTTTCGTTTGGCTATCCCGGTTATGAAAAATTGCTCATCATCCTGAGTGATCTCAGCAAAACTGAAAACATCATTAGTCTTAATCCGCAGGCTACTCAACTCGACGCAGTAAATGTTACCAGGCCCAAGAGCGCCGAAGCCCTCGTACGCCTCATTTTTGAGAACCGAAATCAAAATTACCTCGATGATGAGACGTATATGACTGCGTTTTACCGGGAATCAATCAATCGCAGAAACCGAAGTGCGTCGCTGGCAGAGGCTGTAGTCGCTATTGAAAAAAAGCCCTATACTTCAAACGGTAAAGATCTGGTTGCGATTTACAAAGCCCGAAAGAGCACCAATTACGATCGTTTGGATACCGTTGCCCTCAAACTTCAGGGAGGCCCTTTAAACGCACTATACGCCGATTTGATGAAGTATCCTGAGTTTTTTATGACTCCGGAGACTATTTCAGACTACGACTTCAGTTTTGGAGAACCGGTCACAGATGATGGTCGCCTGGTTTATACCGTAAACTTCAAGCAAAAGGAGACCATTATAGACCCGTTGTATTATGGTAAACTCTTTATTGATGCAAACAGTTATGCGTTAACCAATGCGGTTTATAATATGAATGTAGAAAACCGAAAGCTCGCAGCCGACCTGTTTGTACGTAAAAAACCAAATCAGGTAAAAGTCTGGCCTACCGAAATAACCTACCGCGTAGATTATCGCAACCGCGACGGTAAATGGTATTACGGGTATAGCAATGTAAAGCTCGAATTTGTAGTAAACTGGAAGCGTAAACTCTTCAATAATAAATACCGAATCAGTAGTGAAATGCTGGTTACAGACTGGGAAAAAAACATTCCAATAGCAGATATTTCGAGAAAATCAAAATTTAAAAACAACACCATTCTGGCTGATGAAGTTTCCGGTTTTGCAGACCCCGAATTTTGGGGAGCTTACAACTTAATTGAACCGGAAAAATCAATTGAACAGGCTATTGAAAAAATTCAGAGGCAGATACAACGCAGCGAATAAACACAAAATCTGTTTAGCCGTAAAATCTCATAAACAGCCATTTAGGCATATTACTTGATACGTGTTTTTTACGTCTAATTAAAAACACCTATTATGAGAACAACTACTACTGTAAATGCCGGTTCAATGGCCGACATCGCATTTTTAATGCTCATTTTTTTTCTTACCACGACAACTATTGAGACAGACAAAGGTTTAAGCCAAACACTACCCGAACCTTGTAAAACTAAAGACTGCTCTTCTCAAATTGCAGAGCGCAATCTGTTTAGTATTTCGGCTGATTCTGACGGAAACTATCTGGTAAATGATGAACTGGCTAGTATTGAAATGCTATCAGAAAACATTATTCAATTTGTAACAAATACAGACCAGTCTGAAAATAAACCTGCTCAGCCCAAAAATGCAGTATTGAATTTTCAATTCTCTCGCGAGCTCGATTATAGGGCGTATGTGGAAATTTTAGATCAGGTAAAAACGGCATATAAACAGATGCGCACTACCTACAGTCAAAAAAAATTCAACAAAGACACTGATCAACTCTCAGAGTCAGAATTGAAACAGGTTTTAGAAGCCTATCCTCTTAATTTAGGTGAATCAGCTCCGGCGATTTTCAATTTATAACCTGACTGCGACGGGCGATTTGCTCTGATATAGCCTTAAAAAATTTCTCGGTATTGAAAGGTTTGGTAATCACATCATTCATTCCGCAAATCTGCGCTTTTCGAATAACATAATTTTCTACAGAGGCGGTGAGCGCTATTATAGGAACATCTAACTCAAACTCACGTATTATTTGAGTGGTTTGATACCCATTAAGTCCGGGCATGTTAATATCCATAAGTATGAGGTCATAGTCCTGATTTTTAACCAGCTCTATGGCCTCTTTACCATTAGAAGCCTCGTTAACTTCAGCTTTAAAATTACTTAGAATACGATTGGTAACCATCCTGTTGATTTTGTTATCGTCAACTACTAAAAAACGTTTTCCTTCAAAATCAACCGGAAGTTCTTTAAGAGGCTGAACAACTTTTTTAGGTGTATTTGCCACTTGTTGTAAGGTAGCCTCGTCAAGTAATAAATCGAAACTAAAAAGGCTTCCTTTTCCGGGTTCACTTTCCACAGTTATATCAGCTCCCATCTTGTGAAGCAACTTACGTACGATAGGCAGACCAAGTCCGGTTCCTTTGGCTTCTCGAAGTTGTAAATCTTCAAGTTGACTGAATTCATCAAAAATAGATTCCTGCTTCTCTTTCGGAATTCCAATTCCATCATCTTCAATTTCAAAATGCACCTGATGTTTACCAGATTCTAGGTGTTTGCTGCTAAGGCGAAGAGTTACCACGCCTTTTGGAGTAAATTTAATCGCATTACCTAAGATATTGAGCAGTACTTGCTTGATCCTTCGGGCATCACCCATAACATAGTTGGGAACGCTTCGGTCAACTTCGCAATTTAGGACACACTGTGCGTTACGCAATCTGTTACGGTCAAAACTGTTGATGACATCTTCAACCAGTAACTTGATATTAAAGGATTTATTGACCAGCTTGAAGGAGTCGTCTTCCAGCTTTGAGATGTCTAATAGATCATTAATAATCTCCAGCAGGTGATCTGCACTAAAACGAAGCGAACTAATTTCTTCATAATATTTTTTCAGTTCAGGATCATTTTCAAAAATCGTAATAGTTCCTGTTACTCCGTAGAGTGGCGTACGCATCTCGTGACTCAAAGTAGAAAAGAAGCGGGTTTTGGCACGCTCACTTCTTTCAGCACGTATTTTAGCCTGTTCAAGATTTTTATTCTTAATCTTTAAATTCTTAATCAGCCCTAACCTGAGTCGCTCACTGTAGAATAAATAAGCTAAAAATAAAATCATCAAAATAATGATTGATGATAACAGAACAGACTGAATCTTTTTTCGTTTTAAATCATTATCAAGTATTTCCTGCTGTAATTCTGCCTGATTACGTTCACGTATTGCTTCAGCAGCTTCAAGTTTTGCCTGAGCCAACTGATAGGTTTCTTTGGCTTTAAGATTTTCTTGTTCTGTATAATATTCCTGAAAGCGCTTTTGTACTTCATAAGCCTTAACCGGGTAGTTTTGTTCTATCAAAAATTTCGCATAGCGCTCATAAAAATCCAGTGCCAGGTAATCTATCTTCTTTTCTTCGATGAGTTCATACGCATGATCGTAACTTTTTAAAGCGCGATATTCAGAATTACGTGCAATATAATAGTCACCCCATAAAATCTCAAGATGAATCAATGGATCGTCAAAATAATGGTAATCAGCATTATAGCTTTTCTGAGCTTCCTCCAGATACTTATGCATTAAATGGTAATTGCCAGATTTGTGGTAGAGTTCTGCCAGATTTAGTGCAGCGTCAGAAAATTCGCCATCATTAAGCCTGCGTTGAATATCAAGTGACTTTTTATAATATTCTAAAGCCTGGTTACGGGTTTCCTTCCGAGTAGAAAGATCTGCCGCCAGATTATTATAAGCCCAGGAAATGAGTGTGTCGTTTTGAGAGAGTTTAGCATAGTATAGTGCCTTTTTTGAATAATTCATGGCGTGAAGGCTATCCCTTAAATTCGCATGATTGATGCTAAGCAGGTTGTAGCTGTGAAAAAGGTAGGTAAAGTTGCTTTCTTTTTCAGAATCTTTAATTAATTGACCTATTAGTCCAATCGCAGATTCATAATCCTTATCATCGGTTACCTTAAAAATACTATCCAGTTGTGCCTGTAGAGATACTTTAGGCTTCTGCTGGATATTTTTAAAATAGCCAAAAGCTGATGCAGGTTGACCGCATAACGCGATCAGGAGTAAGAAAATTAAGGGGCAGAAGTTCTTTCTCAAGTCGGGGAACATTAAAAACTGCTATAAAGATACATTTTATCGATGATATGCACGTAATAATTTGATTAGTTTTATTTTAACAAAAATAATAGTGCATAATTCAATCGTTAAAGACTAGTTACAAAATTCATTTTAGGCTATTCCGTATTACACACTCTCCATTAAAAAATTATCTTTACCGGCTTATTAAAAGCTTATGAAATCTGTCTTACACCCTACTTATTTTCCTGATATTCTCACTACAGCTACATTGGTACAAAGTGATCAAATTTTGTTTGAAGTATGTGATAATTATCAAAAGCAAAGCTATCGCAACAGGATGTATATAGGTACGGCTAATGGCAGGTTACTCCTTAATATTCCTATTAAACATACCGGGACCGGCGGTCACAAGAAAACAGCCGAAGCACAAATCGAACAAAGCTTTCAATGGCAGCGGCAGCACTGGCGCTCACTGATTATAGCTTACCGTACTTCCCCCTTTTTTGAGTTTTACGAAGATGACCTGTACCCGTTATTCCATACCGATTTTGATTCTTTGCTTAATCTTAATAAAGCCAGTATAAATTGTATTAATGAAATGCTTGGCATAACGACGGAAACAATAGATACCGGTGAATATAAAATGACTTATGAAACATCTGAATTCATTGATCTAAGAAATTTAGCAGATGCTAAACGTAAGCCGCAAATTGAATTGCCGCGCTATCGTCAGGTTTTTGAGGAGAAAAATGGTTTTATTCAGCACCTTTCTGTTCTTGACCTGATATTCAATCTCGGGCCGGAAAGCCTTAGTTATTTAAATGGGCTTGATTTAAAACCTCTGTTCAACTCAGAGACTTAAAATCGCCTGAATGGGATAGTGATCGGAGTAGTCGATATCAAAATTACGAAATGCATTTACCTCAACTTCAGGATCAGCTAATATAAAATCGATACGCATCGGGATGATATCAAAGATAAAAGTTCGCCCAAAAGCAGTTCCTTTCTCTTCAAAAGCATCCTTTTTATCCCCTCGTATTTTATTATAGGTGTATGAATAAACTGTATTATTAAAGTCTCCGGTAACAATTTTTTTATAGTTGCATTTAGCCTGATGCCTTAAAAATAAACCGGTTTGTTCCTGTTGTTTCTTAAAAGCCGTACCCAGCCTTCCTACCAGTGACTTTGTATTCTCTTCCTCTAATGCATCTAATTTTGGTGTAAGTGCAAGTGATTGCATGTGCAGATTATAAACCCGCAAGGTATCTTCGTTCTTTACAATATCAACAAAAATCCCATTATTAAAGGTGCTTTGAAAATCCAAAGATCCACTGTGTACAATCTTATACTTAGAAAAAATTGCCGGACCATAATTGATTTTTTTGGCTTCACTTCCTAAATATTTATAGGGCAAATCCTTCAAGTCAGGTGCATTGTGTGAAGAGAACTCCTGAAAGCAAATTACATCGGGCTCTGCGTCTGCAACGAGTTGAGTAATTCCTTCAGTAATAGCTTGCGCATCATAGGTCTCGCTTCGGAATACACGAACATTGTAGCTAAGCACATTAAGTTGATTTTCAGTTTTAATAACATCATTCGGAAGTACTTCTTTACCAAATCGATACAGTGTCTTTCCATTAAAAAAACTAAAGCTTATAAGCAATGCTGAAAGTAAAAATTGACGTTTAAACTGAATAAGCCAATAAATCACAAAACCTAAATTTACAGCTAGTAACACCGGTATGATCAATGTGAGTACTGAGGCAGGCGGAAAAAGTCGTGGTGGAAAATACGGCAGAATATAACCTACAAGCAAAAAGAATGCAAAAAGGCTATTAAGAAAAAAAACAAGCTTATTGAAAAAGCCAAGGTTGCGCATCAGTTCTCTTTTCCGGCTTTAAATAGAAAGTCTTTATCTTCTTTAGAAAGACTTTCGTAGCCACTTTTACTTATTTTATCAAGAATATGGTCTATGCGCTTTTGCTGCTCACTTTTTGACATTCCAGAGGCCTTGTAGCTTGCCGTTGAATTGGACTGGCTCTTATAAACGGTTTTCATTTTGGCTTTTTTGGGTTGTTTTGGTTGAGATTTAAACCATCCCATTACGGTATCCACAAGGCGTTCCCACCAGGCCCCAATGTCGTTCCCTTTTGCCAATTGGGTAGCATACACAAAACCAAACAATGCCCCTCCCAGATGCGCCAGCAAACCGCCTGCATTTCCAGAGGTGGGCAGTTGAATTAAATCCATCAATACCACAAAAACACCTATATGCCAAAGCTTTACATTAAAGAAAATGATTCGAACTTCGGTATTAGGAGAATAAGTGGCTATAAAAATCATAATCGCACGTACCGCTGCACTGGCTCCTACTAAATAAGCCGTAGATGTAATCAGAACCGGAAACAGATTATAGGCCAAAACATATAGCACTCCACCGGCCAAAGCACCTAACAAATAGACTGTTAGAAAACGCTTTTCCGTAAACAAATTAAGTACAATCTGACCAAACCAGTACAGGATGAGCATATTCCAGAAAATATGCCAGAATCCCCCATGCAAGAAAGCATAAGTAAGCAGCGACCAGGGCTGTATGAGTAAACGACCTAAGTCTGTGGGTAAACTCAGCCAGCGTGTAATTACCGGCCCCATATTTAACGCCCACTCTATTAGGAACAAGCCCAGCCATACCACAACGTTAATCACGATGAGCTTTACGACTATGTTTGCCGTTTTAAACTTATAGCTTAGATCATTTGTCGCCATAGCTAATACCAGCGTTTATCGTTAAAACTATTCTTCTTCCAGTACCACATCATTATAAAACCAAACAGGGCACCGCCGATGTGGGCAAAATTTGCAATATTTTGACCAAATAAACTGAAACCGGTTACTCCTGAAAACAAATCTAACAGTATTAACGCA
>Ga0098073_1000698_pt1 | contig 10639 bp, 9 predicted proteins | sample 31_taG_FD_75060 | JGI IMG/M metagenome (GOLD analysis project Ga0098073, IMG submission 75060) | Marine viral communities from the Gulf of Mexico - 31_GoM_OMZ_CsCl metaG | ecosystem: Environmental > Aquatic > Marine > Oceanic | place: Gulf of Mexico | collected 2015-07-12
AAACATCACCAACACCTTTAGCGCTTCAAACATATTGGCAAAAATACCGGTGTCCAGCCCTCCCTTTAGCACGCTTTATTTTTACGACTTAAATTCTAACTTTTCGACGGTGATTGAGAACAAATATATAGACAATTTAAATTTAATTTTGTTCAACGAACGCTTTACACCCATCGAGCCTCGGAAAAATTGGACGCTCACCATTAAAATAGACATTATCCGCATGCGTGCCGAAAACCACACCGCCGATGCGCTCCAGGAGTTGGTCGACCTGGAAAAAATGAAACTTTTGCGCAAAGAAAAAACGTCAAAAAATAACGAAAATTATAACCTAACATGATAATATATAATCATGGGCAAAAGACGAGGCGGTATTCGTGGCTTCGGCCGAGGATTTGTAAAAGGATTGCGAGGCACAGCGAGTGTACTCGCCAAAACAGGCAGAACTGCAAAAACGCTCCTAGGGCACGTAGATAAAATGTCGGGCGGTGCGGGGACGGCGGCCTTGGCCTCCCACCCGTACGGACAGGGTGCGCTGCTGGCGATGGAGGCGAGTGAGGCGGCCGGACAGTATGGCGTGTAAGAAATTGACAAATAATAAAATAGATGGTATACATATATAGCAATGTCTAACGCGCCTTTTGTCGACCAACAAAACTACAACGTAGCGGGCGTATCTAACAGCCCCTTCACCGACCAGCGTGCGGTCACCGCAGCGTCTGGATCTACCAGCGGTTTGTCCGTTGACTTTGACAAAGATAACAGCACCCTTAAATTAGAAGACACGGTCGACGGCACCACGACCACGCTGTCTACTACCGCGGTCGTTCCAGGACGGACCATTAAAATAAGTAGACACACCCTAAACACATACTTGACACCGACGTCGATATTTGACCTGCAAGCGGGCAGTGGGGATTCGGGTCCGCCGCCGAGTGCAAGATGTGTAGGTAACAATCCACCTAGTGTTCCGCTCGACGCCGAAGGTAACTCATTGTGGTCCGTTGGTAATTCCTTTAGAGTAACTGCGTCGGGGCGTCTATTTCAATTTGTTGATGGTGATCGAGTTAATGTTCAACTGTATAGTAATCGAGGCCAAAACACTGAACTTCTGCTTGGTCAATTTAATGTTCCGACAACAGGGTCAAATACGGCTCAAATAGGATGGAGATTTATTTTCGATTTTACATGTCGGGAAACAGGAACTAATGGGACGTTTAGTGGCAACTGTCAATTTTTGTACAGTGACGACGCGACCCCTCGGGAGGTGGCAGGTGCAATTTGGGTGTCCAATGCAAACAGTACATTTAACACGGAAATACCCCAGTTTTTAGATGTTGTGTTTGAATTACAAGGTCAAATTGGTGGTGCCAGTATGGCACTGGACATGGCTATTATTGAAAGGCTTTATTAAACGAATTTATGGAAAATAATTATCTGCCAATATGTTATAAAATGAACATCACAGTACCCGTCAAAGGAGAACGACCCCTATTTTTTCAAAAACATATGGGTAACGCCGGGAACGGGGGCACCCCGAACCCTCCTACAATTGTGCCGCAACAGCCCGGCAGCTTTCCGCGTGTAAACTTAAACCCTGTTTTTCGACTGGGTGCGTACAATAATGCCGAACAGTCATTTAACTTTCCGTGTCATAATGAATACTGGAAACAACAATACAATACAAACAATCCTATAGGCGCCGCCGAAGGCACAAACAACGGATACGGTGGGCCTATAGGTAATGCCGGGAATGGCGGCAACGATATCTACATGTTTGGCTCCGGATACACGCCCCGGCCGTTTGCGCCGTATGACTTAAGTCAATTGGGCGCTGTTAGTGGTATGTCGCAAACATACGCGTACAACAAAAACGCAACTCACGTGGATGGCGGCGTTGAGCGCGTCTGGAATTTCCCAACAAACCTTAACATGGGACAGGAGTCAGAAGTTTTGGAAGGTGCCAAGCGGCCGTCGGACGCGCAATTGGTAAAAGCGTCTGAAGCAGAGGCGCAGCGGCTCATTAGCCAAAAACCAAACGTCGTAAGGACAAAACCGAATTACGGTATTGATATGGAACTTGGTTAAAAAAAAGTTCGTAAGAAAAATTAATAAAAAATTATATGTTCTAGAAGTATAAAAATGTCCTCTTCTGATGCAACCATGTCGAGTCCTCTATTCGTGCCACAGGCATTGCAGTTTTACGTGAACAGGTTAAGCTTTAGCAAGGACCGCGTGCGTCTACAGGCGTTGTCCACCCAGGTCGCGTCTGCCAACTCGCAGGTTATTGTCCGGCTTCCTTCTAACACCATGGTCAACCTCGCGTCCCTTACAATGACGGGTGGTGTCCGCGCAACAATCGATAACCCACAAGCTAATGAAGGTGTGGCGCTCCCTACTAATTGGGACTTTTCATTCATTGAAACACTGTCTCTTATTGCCAACGGTGGTATCATTACTCAGCCATTTATCAATTACAAGCTGCTCGGTAACACTCTAAACGATGTGTACGGTAACGACTGTAAAAACAACGCTCGTAATGCGCTGCAGGGTTCGTATCCTTCACCGTTATTCGGCTCCCAAAATGGTTATCAGCCATTTTCCATTAATAACTGGATCAGTGCCACCCAAACCATGGCACCGTCCTACATTAGCACTAACTTGCTTGGTGATCTTGAACTTCGTCTTACCATGACGGACAACTCTATCTTGCAGTCTGGTGATGTAAGAGATGGTACGGAAATGGCAGGTCTGCAGGCGAAATGTCGCTGGGACATGAGACACATTAACTTTTACATTGAAACCGCAAGCATTCAATCGAATATGTTGGAACAGGCTATCGCTGCCAAGCTTGCAGGCGGTGAACCTATTAACGTGCCATTTGAAAATGTATTTAGCTTCCAGCAAAGCAACAGCGAAGGTACCTTTAACCAGCGGTTCAGCGTATCGTCCCAGTCCGTTAACAAAATTATTGCGGTAACACAGCGAACGGCCGACCTGGGCGGAGGCCGCAAAGCATTTATTAACGGTATTCCACAGGCATTGCGACGAAACTACTGTGGTTGTAAATTTGCACAATTTAGTGTCAATAACCAGTACTCACCTAATTACCAAATTGATTCGCAAGTTACGGACGGTGGCAATCTTGTCACCAACCTCCTTACTGATTACACTTCGTCAAACGTACTGGTCGAAACGCGTGCGGCTCTTGACGTCCTTGACTACGATTACGAGTCGTGTGACAAGCTGACGTCATACACGCAGATGCCGTTTGAATTCCTGGGTGGGGGTATTTACGGTGATGCAACCTCAGTCCAAATCCAAGGCCCGTCTACACAGATTGTAACTGGAGATGCTAAAAACGGTAATTTTTATTGGACGCCGTACACATACAAATCAGGGCTTGAAGCGTTCCGCCAAGATAAGTGGATTTTGGCGACAAGCTTTGATCTCGATGTGTGCGACAAGGACCGTCTTGTTTCTGGTATCAATACCCTGGGTTCAAATGCACAGATGTTTCTTAATGTGGTCGGTGGTGGCACCGATAGTGTTGCTAACACGTCTACTGTGTTTGTCTTGTGTACTTCCATGGTGCAGATTTACCAGGGCGCGACCCTCCAAATTATTCAGTAAATAAATTGTAAAATAGTAAGTCCGGAGATATAAATAGTTACCTCGTAGCGAAGGGGTGGCTCCGGTGCTCACCATACCCAAAAAATATTATGACCTAGTCATAATATTTTTTTTTATTTAAAGTTAGACGGTGGTGACGTTCGTAAGTTCCAGATCACTGCGGCTGTCACCGCGATTGCTGGTTTTGACGCGCAATGCGTGTCCGCAGCAATCCGATTCGCTTGCAATGCGTAATTTGTAAATCTTGTACGCTATGACCACCAACAGCATCGTGCCGGCTCCCTCCAAAGTGTATGTCCCTAATTGGCTAAATTCCATTGTATATATGTAATAAATTATCTTTATCCCGACGGAAACACACTTTGCATTAGCATCTTCTTGCGCATAGCCGCTAATTTTTTCTGGTACTGTTGCTCTAAGTACGCATCTTCCTGTTGCTTTCTGCGCTGTTGGTCATAGGCATTCGGTGGGGGCCGGGGTGGTGCGGCCGCCTGCGGTGCTGCCTGTCTTACGGTGCGAGCCTTGGGCTTGCGCTTGTATACAATCTCTTCCTCGGACGAGGAGTCCGTGTAGTATACCACCTTTTGCTTTTTGGGTTTCCGTTTGGGTTTGGCCTTAGGAGACGGTTCGTCCTCCTGGTCTTGGTTATCCTGCATGACCTTCATCTCGGCTGCTATCTTGTTTTCGCGCTCCTTAAACCGTAGCTCCTTAAGCTTTTTTTCGTCAGCCTTGAGCTTCTTTGTGCGTTCTCGCTTCGCTTTAAGCGTGACCTGAGCCTTCTCTCTGGCTTTAGCCAAGTTCTCCAGCTGTTTTTCGCTTAGCTGTCGCTTTTTTTTGGGCTCAGAATGGGCTTCAGGTGGTGTAGATGGGCGTAGATCTTCGCGTGTATCTGACATGTTCTGTAATATCTATACAACATAAAATAATTTTAAGACTTTTTTTTCTAAATATACAGTATAACCAATGTCTGTAATTCCACAAGCGTACAATCAAGGTACCGGTCTAGTAGGGACCGTTACAGATATTGGCACTCTACCAGAGACAGTACAAAATCTTATAGTCGAACAAACTCTAACGGTTCTAGGCACCACTGAATTGAATGGGGATGTGCAGTGTAATTCAAACGTTACTGTAAACGGGATACTGACTGCCCCAAACTTGGGTATTGTGGCAGTAGAAAAGTCTGATGACATTTCATTTTCAGTACTGTTTTATGACCCAGTTGCTAAGAAAGTGTGTGTTGCGGACGCAACATTGGCCTCGTTTACATACAATCCAAGCAACAATACCCTAACTCTTGGTTCATTAACCACAATAGACGGTGCGTCCGTAACCACTGGCGTAGTGCAAGGTACTTTTGTAATAGGTCAAGATATCACTGCTACCAACCAAGTTATTACGCCTGCCATTGGAGAAAGCATAGCAAATGAATTTAATTTGCCGACATCCCTACCTGCGACAGCAGGACAAGTCCTTGAAGTAACGAGCTTGACCGGTGCCAACAATCGCCCTGACACTGAATGGCGAACTGCTACCGCCGGGGCTCTCAATGCACTGCCCAAAAGTACAAATTTTGATTATGTCGTACCGTTTATTGATCCAGTCACTGGAGACGTCTTTAAGGACAGCAACCCGGCGCACTTTACCTACAACCCTGGTCGTGGGGGTCTGTTGTATTCCGAAGAAATGGAAACCACTAAGGTCACACTGGACACAGGTACAATCTTTAATCATCCTCAAAACGTATACATGGCTTTGAGAGGACAATATACAACTAACTTAGATTTTAGTATAGGATTATGGAATGACGGACATATACGATATCAAGCCAGTGAGTTTGGTGGTGGGCATCGATTTTATATCAAAGACACCACCGCCAATACAGTTACTGAACAAATTTTTAATATTGCCCCGTCAGCAGTTGTTTCGTACAAATCATTAAGACTAGAGGAAGGTGCCAGGTTTGCCGGGCCTAATAATTTTGCAGAAATGATTATGGATACCTCAGCCAATAATTACGGACTGTTCAGCAATTCTAATGATGGATATGTGTTTAGAATAGCAGGGGTATGGAAATTAAGAATATACTCTAACACTGTTCAAGTATACGAAAATTTACAAGTCGATGGGAGTGCCACAATTGACGGCAATATCACCAAAAATACCGCTACACTGTCTTCAGTAAATCGGAACCAGAATGTACTGTTTCATGACAATGACGCAAATGATAAACGAATAAAGGAGAATAACGCCTTTTATTTCAATCCAGCAAATGAACACCTCTTTGTAACCGACTTCACAGCCAACAACGAGATTTACTACAAGGGTCAAACGTTAGACCAGCGTTTCTCTCAATCAGGTGGTACACTACCTTTCGGATATACCGTAGTATTTAGCACAAGAGGTACTTCTAGTGCGTCACCGGGTTGGCGGATGAACGATGTCGTTTATCCTATACAGCCAAACCCAAGCGGTCGGATATTTGGGTTAAGAAATGAAGTTGAATGGCCAGTTACAGCATCGTCGAATGCCGCACCGACTATCAGTCAGTACGGAGCCGACATTACCGATCCAACGTTGAACACTACAAGCGCCATTAACTTTCAGGTTACTACGAGTAATACACATGCTCGGTATTTTAGCATTGCAAATAACAATTACGTTGGGTGGTGGAACATTAGAGTAAGTATGGTGTTTCAAAATAATACCAGCAACAATGTTGTTCCTGAAATACGACTTAGGTATGGTGGCACACCCTCGGGGCAAGCACCAGGAGGAACCATAGAACTCCCCGCCACATCGATAGGTCTTGAAAATATTAAAGACACTGGCGGCAGTCTTTCGAATTTGGTGGCTGAAGGACCTGTGTATTTAAACAGCACGTCTAAAAAAATATACATTTCGACGAGGTATGAGCGGGGCAGCAGCACTGTTCCGCCAAGCTGGACTAGCGACTGGGCAAACCCTGGCCAATATTACGGCGACAGCATTAATATTTCGTGTACCTTTTTAGGCAACAACAACAACAACGAAACTGTTAACGTGTTGCCTTAGTAGAAACTTGCGCCAAAAAAATGTTTGCCATAAATATATAATGGCTGAAAAAAAACCCGTCCGCAAAAAACGTAGTGTCAAAAAAGCAAGTAAGAAAGCAAGCAAAAAACGTGTTAAACGCGTACAACGCGCTGTCAAAAAGCCAGCGGCGTCTGCCCCCCTGGTGCGTGACCAGCCATATTATTACAGGCGGCGGCGGTTGACGGACTACCAACGGGCGCGGCGGGGGTACCGTACAAGTGGGGGCGGTCGGCCTCTGCGTCGTGCAGATGTATCATATGACACCCGGCTTGACAATTTAATAACCGCGCTTATTAACTCTAACATTATAAAACGACCTGGGCGTGGGGGCGGTGCTGGGGGTCCTGTGAGAGCAGGTCAGACCGCGGAGACTGGTGTGCAAACTGACCGTCCCGCTACAACTACAAGTGGTACCGATGGCGGTGTTGATTATGAATCGACAAGTGATTATGATATGATGGCGGAGACCCTGTCCGAGCAGACAGGGTTGCCAAAGGACGAGATTCTTGACAGGATTGTTGGTGGAGTGTCAGATGATGAGTTTGAAAATATGTTTAATGATATACCAATAAACTATGACCCTGAAGGAGATAAGGAATTTTTTGATGCAATGCAAGGAAAGACACAGCAGGAAAAAACGGATGCTTATGCTGAGCGTGAGTACGAGAGACTGTACGGTGATCAATTGGAGGAGGACGCCATGCTTGAGGCTCTCAACATGTCTAGGGGTGAGGCGGAGGCGCCTGTACCGGCTGATGATTATGACATGTCTAGGGGTGAGGCGGAGCGTAATGATCGGGAAAATTTAATGCGGGGTATACTAGAGTCGATGCAACCACCGGGTGATGATGACGATGATGATGACGATGATGGTGACGGTCCGGAAGACCTAGATCAAGCCATACGGCAGCAGCCTGAGCAGCAGCCTGAGCAGCAGCCTGAGCAGCCTGGTGAGACAGAAGAAGAAGCCAGAGAACGCTTAGCACAGGAACAATATGAAGCTGCTGTCCGAAGATTCGAAGGAGACTTCCCTAACTGGAGACAAAACTTTGATTTTGATGAATTTGAACAACACGTCTATCCTGATATAGTAGACCTTAGAAGAGCACCTCCTGGTTTTTACGCTCAACCGAGAGTCCAACAACCAGGTGACGCTCCTGACTATATAATGGAAGAAGCAGTACAGCCTCCGGTCGGACAGCCACCTCCTGTGGCAGAACAACCTGTTGCTGTGGAGGACGACAATGTGATGCAGGAGGCGGGAGGGGCTCGTATGCCAGGGTATGAACCTGTTATGCCGCCTATGCGCGATCGCATACCTAGGCTAGACTATGACGAGATGAGAAGATTAGACGAAGAAGGTCAGCAAGCGTTAAGAGAGGCGCGTGAAGCACGCGAGGAAGAAAGACAAAGACCAATCACGGGGCAGAAAAGAAAGCGTGATGAGTATGAGGATGAGGATTTTGATCCAAATCCTGCACCGCGAAAGATTATAGACGTAACCCAGGACGACCCTGATAATGCTGCATCTGAGGCTATGGAAGAAGAAAAGGCGGATGAGCCAGACGAAGGGCCAGACGAAGGGCCAGAGGAGGGGGTTTTTGAGGATGAATATGACGACGAAGATAGTGTTGCTACCGAAGACATGCCTGATTTTGAACCTGTGGCTGATGACGGTGAGGAGGATATCGGGTCTACAGATGACGAGGATGGTGAAGAGGAGGATGACTATGATTACGACGATGACTTTTTAGAACCTGATGATGAGGTAGACGGCGAGCCTCCTCGGGAGGTACCGGAGCGACCTAACTTGGACTTTGTGCCTTCAGAAAGACAAGAAAACGAGGCTATCTTAGAAAGGGCTTTTGAAGAGGGTGAAATAAATGAGGGGCAAAGGGCTAGGATAGCCGGTGGGTTAGACAGAGTCGAAGAATCGAGTAGTGCTGTGGAGAGGGGAGACATGGATGTAAATGAATATGGTAATGAGGTTGACAGAGTTGTTGGACAGATAAGAAGAGCAGAACAACCGGTTGAACCGGCTCCTTATCCACCAAGGGAGACAGCTCGTTCCGTTGCTGCAGCTCGTCAACCAATGGTTGTTCAACAACCAAACAATCAAGCAAACAATCAACAACGCCGCAATAACAGGCAACAAGAAGAAGAAGATTTGGGACCGTATCAGGGGTTAGAAACAGATCCCAGGGGAGATAACATGGGTATGCGCATTGGTGAAGTTGCAAAACGCACAGAAAGACGAGAGAGGGGTCGGCGGTTTCGGGAAGAGGCGGCTCCGTACCGTACAAGGTCACGATTCGAGAGACTAGAAGCCATGCGAAGGGGAGGCGATCCTTTCAGTAGTGCGCCGCAACCTGACGCAGGGCCTGCTGAACCACCTGCTGCACTGCAAAGACAAGACAGGGGTGCTGGGGATATGGAAATAGATCTTAATGCTAGACCGCAACCAAATCTTAATAATGTCCGACAACAAGCAGACGGTGGTTTGGAATTTATGGACGATTATTGGTCGATATATGAGGATGACTAAACTGATAACATATGAGGTTGGATCAAATCAAGTTTTACAAAAAAGATTTTTATTATCCGGACAATAAGGGTCTGCATTTATTTGTTGAACAACACAAACTGGACCAGTTTTATCTTGATATGGACGGGTGTGGGAAGGTGTTTGTCATGAAAAAATTTACACAGTTAGTAATTGAAGCGATCGCACACATGGACGCCAGACAACAGGAGGCCGAAGCAGAAAATTTCTTTGTGTATTTGCTGCAAAATCCACGGCGTGACATGGCAGAGTATTTGGAACCACTGCTGGAGTACTTCCATACGATTGGGCTCTTGAAGTTCAAAAAGCATGTGTACAACAACAACAAGCAAAAAGTAGTGCGGTACAAGGTTGTATTCAAAAACAAAAGCGGCAGGCTGATCACCGAAAAGTATTATTCTTCGTTAGGTCAGCTAAGCGACGACATCGGTAAAAAGATGACCTCCTTGCATTACCAGTTGTTCAAGCTCAAGACCTGACGGGTGGGCACGTGCCCGGGTGTGGTGGACGGTGGGAATGTTACATTGTTACAAAATTAGTGTAACAAAAAAAAGTTTCAGAAAAAAAATTGAAAATAAAATGTCGCATAAAATAAAAAAATTTTTCTAAAACTTTTTTTGAGAGCCCGAATCATGTAACAATGTAACATAAAATAATATCTTGGTTACAGTATAATGAGAAACCGTTTAACGGCACTGCCCGACGAATTGTACCGTCATGTGTATTCGTTTATAAAAGCCGAACATACGGCCGAAATTCCAAAGGCAGTCGAACTTATTACAACAAATAACAACAGACCACCATGGTACCGTCATTTGAACAGTGACAATGTACGGTCACAATATCTTAACAACAAGTACCGTATCATATCAAAAACCGGTAAAGGACGTATTCGTGAATTGGATCTGTGGAAACTGCTCTGCGATCTGGAGAGGCCCGTCATTTGGCACACCTGCATGTTGGGCTGGGACGAGTGGTTCCAACGCCGGTATTCATTTTTTGCGATGGAAACTGAACAAGGCATTACATGGCACAGCATTTATGAGCCTAGCAAGCTATCACTGGCCGGATGGCACCGTCTTGTAACGGAACACAAGACGTGTTATGACACGCGAGCACCAATATGGTAAGTTTTTTTTCTCTTGCAAGTAATATGCATATCGTCAAACTTACTTATACACAAAATCTAATCATTACAGGCGTGCTAATCCTGCTCGTTATATGCACATTGACCGTAGTGTGCACACGCGTAGCCCTTTATTGCGCAACATTGCGATCCGCTCCGCCATGTACCTCAACTGGTAATAGTGTACAAATGGTCGGTGTTATTGTGATGGACCCGGAAACTGACATTAGTTCTGACAGCGA
>Ga0098073_1000699_pt1 | contig 10588 bp, 6 predicted proteins | sample 31_taG_FD_75060 | JGI IMG/M metagenome (GOLD analysis project Ga0098073, IMG submission 75060) | Marine viral communities from the Gulf of Mexico - 31_GoM_OMZ_CsCl metaG | ecosystem: Environmental > Aquatic > Marine > Oceanic | place: Gulf of Mexico | collected 2015-07-12
ACCACAACCGGATTTTTCTGGATGGCACTTTGGGCATTTGCTCTGGGGTACGTCATCAGTAGCATGATTCAGATTTTTGTAACCGAAAAGAAAATGCAGGAAACTATGGGAGGTAAGGAGTCTAAAGGTGTGCTTTTAGGTACTTTTTTTGGGTTTATCAGCAGCTCGTGCAGTTTTGCAGCATTGGCCTCTACCAAATCCCTGTTTAAAAAAGGAGCGAGTTTTATCTCCAGTATTGCATTTCTACTGGCTTCAACAAACCTGGTGATTGAATTAGGAATCATTATTTCCATCTTTTTGGGTTGGCAGTTTGTGGTTGGGGAATATGTCGGGGGAGTTTTGTTGATTTTAATCAGCTGGTTATTGATTCGACTCATTAATCCCAAAAAACTCATCGAAAAAGCCCGGAAAAATCTAGGGGATAACGAGGATGATGAGGACGACAGCTCCAAGTCCTGGAAAGAAAAAATGAAGTCTGAAGAAAGTTGGGCAAAAGTTGCCAAACAGTACGGGATGGAGTGGAAGATGGTCTGGAAAGACGTGACCGTTGGTTTTACGATTGCGGGTATTGTTGCAGCTTTTGTTCCTGATTCCTGGTTTCAAACCCTGTTTATAGGCACTGGTAATGGCAATACCGATTTCACATTTCTGGAAATATTGGAACACATTCTCGTAGGTCCGGTGGCTGCGTTTATCACGTTTATTGGTTCGATGGGGAATATTCCGTTGGCGGCTTTGCTGTTTGGTAAAGGTGTGAGTTTTGCCGGGGTAATGGCTTTTATATTTAGTGATCTGGTGGTTTTTCCCATTCTGCGTATTAATGCTAAATATTACGGCTGGAAGATGTCGCTATTTATACTTTTCCTTCTGTTTACTGCTTTGGTAGGTGCTTCACTAATCCTGCATTATTCCTTTGATCTCTTAAGTGTTTTACCCAATCCTTCGCAAGTAACCGTGCAGGATTCCGACTATTTTAAAATCGATTATACGTTCTTCCTGAACTTAGCTTTTTTGGCGGTTTCTGGCTATTTGATTTACCTGGGCTTTTTTAAACGAAAGGATATTATGCATATGAAAGAAATGGCGCCTAAAAGTAAAACCCTTGAGAACACGTTGAAGTACGCTGCTTTGATCTGCTATGTTTGGCTTGCCGGGGGACTAATCGTGAAGTTTTTTGTTTAACAAATGTGAGACTTTAGATATAAGATGATAGGAGTAAAATGTAAAAAATAGAAGGAAGTATGATTCAACAATTCTTTAAAGCTTAAGAAAAACCGAATAAAGCATAGCTCAAATCTCAATACTAAAAAAATGACACATACCTATACAGTTACCGGAATGACCTGCAATGGATGCAGAACGGGAGTAGAACAAAAGCTCAATGCGGTTTTAGGAGTTGATAACGCTGCTGTTAATCTTGAAAAAGAAGAGGCAGTTATTACGATGAACACGCATATTGATACGAAAACCCTTCAGCAAGCTTTGCCGGCAAAATATACCATCACTGAAAAATCTGGAGCACATTCAGCTCATCAGGCAAAAGAAACCAATGTTTTTTCACAAAGCGAAACGGTAGAAGAATCTAAGCTTCAGCAATTAAAACCCTTGTTTTTAATTTTTGCTTTTATAGGTGCTGCTGCAGTTTTATTGCATAAGGACGACTGGGCCTGGCAGGAGATGATGCTTGATTTTATGGGACTTTTTTATGTGGTGTTTAGCTTTTTTAAGCTTCTCGATTTAAAAGGTTTTCCTCAGAGTTTTCGTATGTATGATCCGTTGGCAAAAGCGGTTCCGGCTTATGGCTGGGTGTATCCGTTTATTGAACTGGCCTTGGGACTGTGTTTCTTGATGCGTTTTCAACTAACTGCTGCATTGATCATCACACTTTTAATCTTAGGAATTACCACAATTGGCGTTACCCGCACCTTGCTTGATAAAAAAGCCATTCAATGTGCCTGTTTGGGAACTGCATTAAAGCTGCCGATGACCGAAGCTACGTTTATTGAAAATGCGATTATGATCGTAATGGCACTCGTTATGCTTTTTGCTTAAAATTGGAGTATGGGTAAATTGAGAGCGCGTAAAAAAATCAGAAAAATTCACCGATACCTGGGATTGTTCATAGGTATTCAGTTTATACTGTGGACGGTCAGCGGACTCTACTTCAGTTGGACCAATCTCGACGATATTCACGGCGATCACTTTCGGCAGGAGGTAAGTCCGTTGGGCTTTAGTGATTTACTAAATCCGTCAGCTCTGGATTCAACCTTAAAAATTTCAGTGATAGCGCTACGCGAAATCAACAACAAACCCTATTACTGGATCAATAACAAAGTTTTATACGATGCTCAAACCGGCATCTTAAAAGACGGAATCACCCGAGAGGAGGCTCTAAATATTTCCTCAAAACATATTAAGCCCGAGCTGAAGGTTGCAGGAATTATAAAAATTGAAACAACTGATGCTCACCATGAATACCGCGAAAAGTTACTGCCGGCTTACGTGGTGAGTTATCAGGGAGACGATGCGTTAAAGGCTTATGTTTCGGTTGCTGACGGAAAGTTTCAAACGGTACGCCATCGCGATTGGCGCTGGTTTGATTTCTTATGGATGACCCACACGATGGATTATGAAGGGCGTGACGACATCAACAATACGCTGCTACGCATTTTTTCGGTACTGGGATTGTTAACCGTGTTGAGCGGTTTTGTGTTGTGGTACGTGAGTTCGCCTACACTCAGAAAATGGAATCGAAAAAGACCTAAAACGTCATAAAGAAATATACCCATGAAAACGAAATCAATAATTGCAATCATACTGGCTTTGGTGCTGGGACTGGCGGGAGGCTATTTCATTTTTGGCAGCTCAGAAACCGAAACATCAGGGTCTGATATGCACGATCATAGTGAGGCTGAAGCAAATCAACTGTGGACTTGCGCTATGCATCCGCAGATTTTACGTGAAGAACCCGGCGATTGTCCCATTTGTGGGATGGATTTGATTGTTGCCGAAAGCAATGCTTCGGGGTTGATGGCCAATCAGTTTAAGATGAGTGAAAATGCTCTTGCGCTTGCAGATATTCAAACAACTGTTGTGGGTAACTCAAGCAACACCGCTTCCGGAACGCTTACTTTATCGGGAAAAATTGCGGTAAACGAAAATGAAATAGCAACGCAACCGGCGCACTTTGACGGTAGGATTGAAGCCCTCTACGTCAATTCGATAGGACAAAAAGTAAATCGGGGCAGCTTGTCGCCCGAGTCTATTCGCCAGAACTGGTTGCAGCCCAACAGGAGTTGATTACGGCTTCAAAAATGAAAAGCACACAACCCAGACTGTACGAAGCGGTACGTAACAAATTTAAAAACTGGATGATTAGCGGGAGTGTTTTAGATCAGATCGAAAATAGTGGAAAGCTTATCAGTCAGTTTCCTGTTTACGCGCGTGTAACAGGTGTGGTTACTGATATTACCGTAAATGAAGGCGGTCATATAATGGACGGTATGCCTATTTTTAAAGTAAGCAATTTGAGAAACGTATGGGCCGAATTTGATGTTTATGAAAGTCAGTTAGGTTTAGTGAAAAAAGGTCAGAAATTGGATATCACGACCAATGCCTACCCGGATACCGTTTTAAAGGGGACGATTTCATTTATAGATCCTATTTTAAATACCGGTACACGTACGGCAGTCGTTAGAGCAACTTTATCTAATCAAGACGATTTATTAAAACCCGGGATGTTTGTTTCCGCCCAGTTGGAAGGGACGGCAGAGACTCCGGGTGAGATTTTTATCCCGGCTTCGGCGGTTATGTGGACGGGTGAACGGTCTCTGGTTTATGTAAAACCCAATCCTATAGAGCCGGTTTTTGAAATGCGCGAAGTAACTCTGGGCCCGAAACAGGGAGATACCTATACGATTCTTAATGGGCTCGCTTCGGGAGAGGAGATTGTGGTAAACAGTACCTTTACCGTTGATGCTGCTGCCCAGCTCAAAGGGAAAAAATCGATGATGAGCAGGAGTGAAACCGGTAAAACTCAGAAACCAGAGATGAACAGGAGCCTGCCGGCAAGTTTTGAGAACGAACTTAAAAATGCTATTCCTGCTTATTTGAAACTTAAAGATGCTTTCGTAGCTTCAGATGCTGCGGGGGTTAGTGCTTCCGCGAAAAAATTCCGGGAGCAGTTACAGAAGGCTTCGGCAGGAGATTTAGAAGAAATGGAGAAAAGCCATTACTCTAAAATGCTTCAAATGCTGAATGCATTAATAGACAATACACAGCTTGAAAATCAACGGGAACATTTTGTGATTTTAAATGAAAACCTGGCAGCTCTGGTAAGTGCTGCTTCTACTTTAAATCAAAAGCTATTTTTACAACGTTGCCCAATGGCTAATGAAAATAAAGGAGCGGTGTGGCTGAGTGATTCAGAACAAATCAAAAACCCATATTACGGTGATGCGATGCCGGGATGTGGCAGTGTTATTAAACTTTTGGCAAATAAAGCAAAGATTGAAAATATAGCTGAATAGGTGTTTAAGCGCTGTTTTTCAGAGTTTTATATTCGGTATTTTTCAATTGAATGGTGTAAAATACAATTACATATTCGGCATATATAAAATTAAGATTGTATTTTACCCGGCAAAACAGCCTAAGCCTTATACAGGAAAGGTAATTCCGAAATGTGGTTTTCGGTTTAAGCATAACTAAACTCAATTTTCAATATATTTTTTATGAGTGTAAATCGTTACAGTGTCATTACCGGAACCGGAAGCTATCTCCCCGAAAAGCGGGTTCCGAATGAAGATTTTTTAAATTTTGAGTTTTATGAATCTAATGGTACTCGAATTGAAAAGGATAACGGCTATATCATTGATAAATTTAAGGAGATTACAACCATTGAAGAGCGCAGATATGTTACAGACGATTTAGTCACCTCTGATATTGCCTATTTTGCTGCAAAAGCGGCTATTGAAAATGCAGGTATTGATGCCGAAACATTAGATTATATCATTGTTGCGCATAATTTTGGGGACGTAAAAGCAGGCTCCAACCGTAGTGATCTGGTACCGGCTTTAGCCTCCCGGGTTAAGCACAAACTCAAGATCAAAAATCCAGACTGTGTAGCTTATGACTTACCCTTTGGCTGTCCGGGTTGGTTACAGGGCGTTATACAGGCAGACTACTTCTTAAAATCTGGTGATGCCAATAAGATTTTAGTGATTGGTGCCGAAACTATTTCCCGGGTGATTGATTTACACGATCGCGATAGTATGATTTATGCTGATGGTGCCGGTGCAACAATTCTAGAGGCTCGTGAAAGCTCAGTGCCTGTGGGAATGCTTACCCATAAAACCCGTTCTGATACATATCGTTATGCAGAAATGCTTACCATGGGTTGCTCCTATAACGTGACTGCAGAAAACGAGAACGATCTGTATTTAAAAATGAATGGACGCCGTTTGTATCAATATGCCCTTGAGACCGTGCCACTTTCTATAAAAGCCTGTTTGGATAAAGCAGGTATAGCTATAGAAAAGGTAAGTAAGGTGCTCATTCATCAGGCTAATGGTAAGATGGACGATGCGATCATCGCTCGCCTATATAAACTCTATGATAAAGATGAGGTCCCAGAGGGTGTAATGCCAATGATTATCTCCTGGATTGGTAATTCTTCAGTAGCTACCGTACCTACTCTGTTAGACCTTATACTTAAAGGTTCGGTAGAAAATCAGGAAATCAATCCGGGCGACGCGGTTGTTTTTGCTTCCGTAGGTGCGGGAATGAACATAAATGCAGTAGTCTATCAATATTAAGATATTTCTGTACTGCAATTTGGGTGAACCATATGAAATTTATATTATTACCAGTAATTGCAAATATTAATATTTTCTTAAATCTTAACATAATATAGCTATTATTCCTTGTAATAAATTATTTTTGAGTCTTTGGCAAACTGGGTATTATTCTTGATAATATTGTGTTTAGGTCCAATCAATTTAACCCTAAATCTAAGTAGGTGACCTCAAATAATAATGTGAAAAAAGCTGTGCAAGTAATTGTTGGCCTCGGCGCCAGTGCCGGAGGGCTGCAGGCTCTTAATGATTTTTTTGATAATGTCCCCACGGCATCTCTGTACAGCTATATCGTAGTTCAACATTTGTCTCCTGACCATAAAAGTCTTATGGCTGAGTTGCTGAGCAAAAACACGAAAATTCCTATTGAAGTTATTGAAGACGGTGGAGAGATCAAGTCCAATTGTATATATTTAATTCCGCCAACAAACAATCTAATTATTGAGGACGGTCTTTTTAAGCTACTACCCAAACCCAAAGACAAAACTTTAAATTTACCTATAGATTTGTTTTTTGAATCTCTAGCTAATCATGCCAAAGAACATTGTGCCGGTATCATTTTAAGTGGTACAGGCAGTGATGGTTCACGCGGTGTTCGCGCGATAAAGGAGAAAGGTGGAGTGGTTATGGTGCAGCAACCCGAACAGGCAAAGTTTGACGGGATGCCTCGCAATGCAATTAAAACCGGACTCGCTGATTATATAGTTCCTGTGGAACGCATTAGTGACGAACTCTCCAATTATTTTGAGGCTCAAAGCAGTATAGGTTTTGATGCAGAATTGTTTCAGTATGATGAGAAACTGCTGAAAAATATATTATTAGTTTTAAAAACCCAGACAGCTCTTGATTTCAGTTTATACAAGCGTCCTACTTTGTTGCGCAGAATAGGCAGGCGCGTTCGGGTTTTGAAGCTTGATTCTCTGGAAGGCTATTTCAAGTATCTGAAAGAGAATAAAGAAGAAGTACAAATTCTTTACAAGGAGTTTCTAATTGGGGTGACCAAATTTTTCAGGGATTTTAAAGTTTGGGAAATTCTAGAAAAAAAAGTGATCCCAGAGCTTGTATCTGAAAAGCAATCGGGAGATACCATTAAGATTTGGGATGTGGGCTGCAGTACAGGAGAGGAGCCTTATTCTTTGGGGATTCTTTTTTTAGACGAAATTGCTAAACAGGGCAAAGACATCAAACTCAAGATATTTGCAACCGATATATCTCAGGATCATTTAGACATTGCCAGTAAAGGGGTTTATTCTGAAAATGTACTGAGCGACCTTACTAAAGATCGGATAAGTAAATACTTTAGGAAGCAGACAGATAGCTTTAGTATAAAAGAAAACCTGCGTAAGTGTATCATTTTTTCGAACCACGATATTACCAACGATCCACCTTTTAAGAATATGGATATGGTGATGTGTCGTAACCTTCTTATTTATCTGCAAAATGATGTACAATCTAAAGTTATACACGTATTGCATTATGCATTGGTTGATCAGGGAGTTTTAACTCTGGGCTCTAGCGAATCACTGGGCCCACACCGGGATTCTTTTGAAGAGATTGACCGTAAATGGAATATATATCGAAATATAGATCCTTCAGACCGATTGAGAACAGAAGTTTTAAGTTCTACATCAGATCGTTACAGCACTATCAAATCTGAGCAAAGCGGCAGCAAGTTAAAAGTTAAAGGTAGTGACCAGTCCAGCCGCTTACTTGAAGAAATAAGCAAGGCTATTATTCAGCAGTATGGTGCAGCAAGTGTCTATGTTGATAGCAACTACAGAATACTTGAAGCGATGGGTGCGTTTAAGAAATTTGCCCAGATGCCCGATGAAGGTTTTACAACTAACCTGATAGACATGATACCCAAAGAACTGGGTACAGCTATAAAAGGTTCGATTGCCAAGGCTAAACGCAAGAACAGTCAGATACTGTACAAAGATGTTGAGCTTTTAGATCAAAACGATAATATCAAAACACGTCTGGATGTTTTGGTCAAGCCGCTCGTTAGCACGAGCAACGACGGTGAAAATAATTATATCATTACCTTATTAGAACAGGATAAAGAATCTAATAAGTCTTTGATAGTAGAGCGCTCAGACCTCCATAAGTCTGCTCAGGAACGTATTACAGATCTTGAAGAAGAACTTAAGGAGACGCAATACGAACTTAGTAATGCCCTTGAGGAAGCCGAAACGAGTAACGAGGAGCTTCAGGCTTCAAACGAAGAATTACTGGCTTCTAATGAGGAATTGCAGAGCACCAATGAGGAGCTGCAAAGTGTGAATGAAGAATTACACACTGTAAATACAGAGCATATTGAGAAGATGGAAGACCTGGCCATGCTCAATGCAGATATGGACAACCTTCTTGACAGCACCCGAATTGGTACGGTGTTTCTGGATCGCAATCTGATTATCCGAAAATTTACGCCTGCTATTAGGGAGCATTTCCACCTGGTGAAACAGGATATAGGTCGCTCTATTGAAAACTTTGTGGCCAATTTTGGAATAAAAAGACGTGAAACTATAGTTGATAATTCGCGTAAGGTAATGGAAACCGGTCAGGTTTTTGAAAAGAGAATTAGAAGTAAAAGTGGGCGCTACTTTTTGCAGCGTATATCTCCCTTTGTAACCAATCAGGATAGCATAGATGGTGTGGTTATTACATTTATTGACATTCATAAGGTAGAGCAGTCTCAGGAACGGTTGCGCAAGAGTGAAGAAAAGTTCAAAGCGTTTTATGAAGATGACCCGGTAATGCACGTAACTATAAATTCGCATACCGGTAAGATAATAGAGTGTAACAAACTCTTTGTTCAAACTTTAGGGTTTGCAGAAAAAGATGATGTGCTTGAGCGCTCAATCTTTGAGTTTTACCCTAAGCGAACCAAGGTAAAAGCAATAGCTCTGCTTGACGAATTGGAAAAAAAAGGAAGCATCTCAAATATAGAGTTGGCTTTAGAGACCAATACCGGTGAGCATATTGATATTTTATTTAATGCAGACTTATTGCCCGATCAAAACGGGGGTAAGGGCAAGCAATGGCGTTGTACGCTTATGGGTATAACCGATTTGAAAAATGCTCAAAAAGCACTGCAGAATCAAAAAGAAGACCTACAACGTATCAATGCAGATCTGGAACAGTTTGTGTCGATTTGCTCGCATGACCTGCAGGAGCCCCTTTCAACAATTCGATTTAGTAGCGATTTCTTAAGTAAGAAGTTCAGTGATAATCTTAGTGAAAAAGGCAAAGAATACCTGGGTTATATTCACGAGGCATCAGGTCGAATGGCCGAGCAAATTAAAGCCCTTTTGGAGCACAGTCGTATAGGTGAAGACCTGGAGAAATCTAAAGTGGATGTTTCTGAGCTGGTAGAAGTTGTTAAATACGACCTTAACCGCAGTATACGGGAAGCTCAGGCAACAATAAGCGTAGGTAAAATGCCTAAAGTATTGGCTTTTGAAACTGAACTGCGTTTGTTATTTCAGAACCTGATAAGTAACGCGCTCAAATACAGGCAAAAAGGCACGAATCCCGTTATTCGTATTTCTTCATTTTCTGATGAAGAATTTCATACCTTTTCGATTCAGGATAATGGAATAGGTATAAAAGAGGACGATTTGGAGGCAATCTTTAAAATTTTTGGTAGAGTACCCACCGAAGAAAAATACGAAGGTACCGGAGTAGGGCTCGCTCATTGTAAAAAGATTGTAAAATTACACGAAGGTAAAATCTGGGTTGACTCACAATTTGGTCAGGGTAGCACGTTTTACTTTAAGATAAAGAGCTAAGATTCTATGGGGAATTCTTCCATATATCCTAAAGAAGTAACACTAACTAATTGTGATAAAGAACCTATACATATTCTGGGCAAACTGCAATCCTGCGGTTATTTGCTCGCGGCAGATGCCGAGTCTCATGACATAAAATATTGTAGCGAGAATTTTCACGAACTGATTGGTAAAGACTGTAAGGATGTTTTAGGTGAAAATCTTTCTGTTTTTTTTGATGCTGAGACTTTAAAGGTTTGTATAGCACTCGAAGATGGAGAAAAAGCCATTCCGCAAAAGGTGGTTTTTAATGCCCGTAATTTTTTACTGATAGCGCATAAACACGCCGGCAATATAGTTGTCGAGCTTGAGGCCTTACAAACCGAAGAAAACCCGTATAAACACCAGATATATCTTTCTACGATTGTTTCAGAACTCAATGCCGCAGAGAGCGAGCAGGAAATGTGCAATCTTACTGCAAGTCTAATTAAGGAATATTATGATTACGACCGGGTAATGGTCTATCGTTTTGATGAAAACTGGGACGGAATTGTGGTTTCTGAAGAGAAAGAGTCTGATATGGAGTCCTGGCTGGGCCTGCGGTATCCGGCTTCAGATATTCCGCAACAGGCGCGTAAACTTTTTTTAAAACAAGGCGTGCGTATTATTGCTGATGTAAAAAGCAAACCGGTAGCCATACAGGCGTTATCAGGGAATGAGCAGGAAAATCCAATCGATCTTACACATAGTGAGTACCGGGCTTCTTCACCCATTCACATAGAGTATCTGGAGAATATGGGAGTAGGCGCTTCGCTTACCGCAGCAATTATTTCAAAGGGGAATTTATGGGGACTTATCGCCTGCCATCACAATACGCCTAAGTTTATAAGCTATTATAAAAGACAATCCTGTAAATACCTTACACAGGTACTCTCTAGCCGTATCATTTTATCTTCGGCAAATAAG
>Ga0098073_1000700_pt1 | contig 10586 bp, 26 predicted proteins | sample 31_taG_FD_75060 | JGI IMG/M metagenome (GOLD analysis project Ga0098073, IMG submission 75060) | Marine viral communities from the Gulf of Mexico - 31_GoM_OMZ_CsCl metaG | ecosystem: Environmental > Aquatic > Marine > Oceanic | place: Gulf of Mexico | collected 2015-07-12
CCGATCTTTTCCAGATCTTTTGATATCCCCGATCCAAACCTTTGATGGATCGTCGGACGCAACAAAACTAGAGAGGAGGTACTCCTTGACCTCTTGATCCGAGAGTTTGCGAGACAACGTCTCGAAGAAGTAGAAGTCGGATCTCTCTTGATATTTCTCTTCACTCGCTCGAACCTTTCCATCGTACTGAAAGAAATCAAATTTGGGATTGGTAAAGTGTTGCTTCATTGCAAGGTAGGTACGATATACGTCGAGTCCTTGCATCAGAGAGGTAGTTTGCCACGAGAAGTTTTCTTGAGAAAGTTTAGTTCAGTCGCTTCATATCGAATCTTTTCCTTGAGAGGCTTAGAGATAAGTTTAGATGCTGACTCAACTTCAATGCCTTTCTCTTCACAATATTCTACAATTGCCTCAATGTAAGACATATTGGTCTGAAGAACAATGGCTTCGATATCCTCAGCAAACTTATCTTTGCTGACAAACTTATCGTTTATTGCCTGATCAATCTCCTGTGAATCTGGCATCTCGATACTGAATAAATTGACTAGCATAATCTTTGAGTGTTTGCAGGTACTTCATGATGTTACGTCTTTCGACGATTTGAACTTCGCCACTTTCTGCTACCAGAATGACGACAAGTTTTTTTGGGACGACACCTGTGGCTTCAGAGAACATAGCCCAGTAAGCAGAGAGTTGAACGAAGTAATCTTCTAACCACTCTTCTGGTTTCACTTTCTCTGATGTCTTGAAGTCTACGATAGAGAGTTCTCCATCAACTTCACAAATGAGATCAACTGTGCCAGCAAGACATAACCTGTCTGACTTCATTGTAGTCTCTTGCTGGTAGATGTTATCTAGTCGTGTGTCCAGATAAAACTTAGAGGAACCAAACATGAGTTGAATGAGAATGTTATCCCATTCCTTCAGTGACTTGTAGTCTCCATTGCGAAGGTACTCTTCGAGAATTCTATGGAGTTTAGTTCCACGGGTGGTGGCGTGCTTTGTCTTGGCATTGGCAACCTCATTGCCAACACGAGCACGCCAGTCTGCAAACTTCTTGCGATTGATAAAAGAAATAACAGATGTTACAGAAGGATAGACTGATTGATCATCAACCTGATAGTATCTTGACTCATCAATCTGTACTCTTTGGAGATTACCAAAGATACTTCTGTAGTCTTCACGTTGAATAAACATTAAAAGCCAGCGGCGTTTTTGGCAATGAGATAGTTGCGTACCAAACCTGAACGACAGATGTCATCAATGCCCATTTCAACCATCACAAAATCATCCTTCATCATTTCAAGGATGCGCATAAAGTCATGGATGCCATTGCGTTCATTGTTGTTACGAAGGTCAGTTTGCATTGCATCACCACAGAAGACGATGCGTGTGTTCTCACCTACCCTTGTAATTATAGAGTCTAACTCATGAAAATTCAAGTTCTGCATCTCATCAATGATGATGACACTGTTGTCAAGTGTAACACCACGCAAGAATGATGTTGACCAAAACTTTACAGTCTCCTGTGCTTTGAGTGCTCCATACAACATTTCAAACTCAGTGTCTGAGGTTGCCTCAAACATGTACTTCACCATATTCTTGTATGGAATCTGATAAAGTGAAGACTTATCTTCATGATCTCCTGGAAGGAAACCAATCTCCCTAGTTGCCACAAGTGAACGAACCAGATAAACTTGGTCGTAACTGGGTGTTGCCTTTAGACAATCATACAGACCCTTATAGAGGGCACAGAATGTCTTACCTGTACCAGCAGCACCATAGATGAAGAGGTGCTTGCCTTCATCCCATGCCTGAAAGATCTTTTTTTGATTCTCAGTCAGAGGTTCAACCTTAACCATACGGTCAGTGTTGATGGGCTGTCGCTTTTTAATTTTGGTTCTTTGTTTAGCTGCCATTAGTATTTCTGGGTGATGGATGCGTTGCGAGGGGCAGCCTTTTTGACTCCCTTCATAACCTGTTTCCAGTCTGGATGTTGTTTATAGAGTTTGCCATGCCAGTCCTCTTCAACGGACATTGGAGCAGTGCTTGGATCGCTCCAGTCGCGAATCCAATCAGGGTTAGCTTCCTTCCAAGCATCCCATTCATTGATGCTCATGGTGACTTCTTTCTGTTCACCAGTTTCTTTGTTGACTACAGGGTAGGTTGCCATAAGTATTTAGATTTGTAAAGGAAGTTGATTAGTATCCTCCCAATTGGGTGGATGAAATACACAATATTCATTGAATGTAATCTTCATTTCTTTAACTGTTAGTCCACAATGTGATGCAGCCTGTGGTACATTCCACTTAGCTCGATAGAGCATCTCCATTGCTTTGCGTGTTTCAGGTCTCATCACCACTCCAAAGCAGTGGCGATGTCTGGAAACACCTGAATGAATACGTCACGGCATTGTTCAGCGATGTCCATGTGTTCTTTCTGAGTTCCATTTGAAGACCTCAGATTGATGTAATGAACCCATGAACGACAAGAACCTGTCATATAAAGACGGGTAGGAGTAGCCAGAGGAAGAACAAACCTGGCACACTCTTTAGCAACGCCACAATCAAGAAGATTGTTGTACAGATCCATAGAATCTTCAAAGTGCTTCTCAATCTTTCGTTGATAGCCACTAACCACTCCTGGTGGGAGATCATTCGTGCTGTTCTGACGATTCTTTGTGTCCTGACGACGAAGGTCTGGTGTAGGAATCTCCTGATTGATAAGCTTGGTGTCTGCATATCTTTGTGAGAACTCTTGGAATGTAAAAGACCGGTGACGCAGAATCTGCGCCGCCAGTCCACGAGTCGTATTGATCTCCAGTGTCATTGAAGCAGTCTCAAAGATGCTCCAGTGATCATGCTGAATGCAGTACTTCAGGAGTCCTGAAGCAGTACGATAGTTCTCTTGGTTGTGTGGGTTACTGACTCTTGCCACATAAGAGATAACCTCCTGTGGACCCTTACCCTCTAGCTCTCCTGATCCGACGCTGTGGGCTATCAGTTTCACGTTTGTCATAACCAAATCCTTGTTGTTGTTTCTTAAGAAGTTTACGAGCCTTATGCTCCTCTTTCATGATACCAAGTTGACGTCTCATGTACATCAACTCCGCTTCTGTATAGAGTTCTGACTTGGACTTAAGTACTTTCTTAACTAGTTTAATCGTATGTTTAATTCCCATAGGGTTCCTCTTCTTGTCTACCTGGATTGATGACTTCATCATAACTCTTTTCCATATTATCTTGAATCAGTTCAGTGTAAGCGGCGATTCCACGAAAGATGATTTTATCTTCATCAGTCCAAGTCAGATTAGGATTATTCAATTGTTCTTCAATCATCTTTCTGGACGCTTCAAACATTAAACTTCTCCGTCATCATCGTTGGTTTGATAGTATTCTAGAACATCATCATAGTTGATGTCCAGTGTGTATGCTTGTGTGTCTGAGTGAATCTCAGCATCTAACTCATTCGCTATCTGTCTGAGCAGGTCGCGAATCGCTTTTAGTCGGTTGAGGTTCATCTTGTAGTCTCAGTTCAGGGAAGGCATCAATCACATTTTGGCGTGTGATTTTATATTTAGATGTTAGCTTCTTATCCTTAATGAGATCAAGGACATCAGCTTCATCTGGATGTAGGTTCTCTAGCAGTTGAACCCACAACGCCTCTTTTTTGATCTGTTGGATCCGAGGGCGAGGTGAATTTGAACAACCAAAGTAAACAACTCCATTGATTTTCTTGGCAATGAATTTATCAATGAGTCTCTGTTCAGTAAACAGGTACTGATGATCGACACCTTTGGGTCTTTCCTGTGCAGTGTAAGGTGTCTTACCACTGGGGAAGCAGAACTTAATGGACTTGGCAAAGTTACAGAGAAGAAGTTTGGTCAGTGCAGGAGACCTGTACTCCTGAAGGATTTTAACTTTCTCTGCCTTTGTCTTGGCATTGGATACTCTCTGAAAGACTTCAGAAAGAAGTGTTTTACTAACAGGTAGTTTAGGTGTTGCGGGACGTGGCATACTAACTAAATTCCTCAATCAAATCTTGAATGTTGTGCGAGATAAAATAATCTAATGAGATGTTCTCCTTGACTCTGTAAGAACGATAGTAGCTGAGGATTCTCTCCACAACTGCCTCAGGAATCTTAGCAAAGTCAATCAGTTCAGAGTTGCGTTTCCAGTTTCTAAGACGAATAAAATTTGTAAACTTGTTGGGATCCATGCTCGCCAGAGAATTAATCTTCTCTTTACTCATCTTTTTCTGTGGTTTACCCGTAACAATTGCATCATCACAGGTAAGAATGTTGGGAATACCATCTGAGCGGTCTCCACGAATGATGTGTTCTTGGAGATACATGATGGGATCTGCATCCTCAATCCACCGGTTCCGAATCGGATCGTACTGTCTTACAAATGGATGCCGATGAAGTTGAATGAAGTCTTTATCGGCTGACAGTATGAGGATGGGTTCTGGAATAGACTTGACTCCATTCTGCCTCACAAGTGTGGCAATGATGTCATCAGCTTCAGCACCTTCAACCTGGAGAACATGATAAGGAAAGTAATTCCTTAGTTCATCTCTGATCTTATTTAGTACGGAAAACACTTGATCCCAATCATACTTGGAGTTCTGCCTTTCCTGCTTACGATTCATCTTATAGTAAGGAAAGACTTGGCGCCTCCAGTAACTCTTATCGTCATAACACAGAATAAGCTTACCATATTCACCCTTAAACTTACGAGCAATCCTGCCAATTACGCGGACAATGGATCGTCGTACAGTGTCAATGTTAATCTCATCTTCAATCTTATGGCGAACCATAAGATGACTAATCGCGATTTGATTCGCGTCCACGAGTATCATAAGGGTTGTCCCTCTAGTTCTCCTCTATTATACCACATAAAAAAAGAGGGGTCAAGCCCCTCACTCATCCATGTGAACGTCTTCTGGATCAAACTCATCTGGATCATATCCAGGTTCAAAGTTAACATTCATGTACATACCCCTGTAAATTGAACCATCCTCTTCAAAGATTTCTGGGTGTGGGTTTTGTTGAAATAAGTCTTCATAATCATGTCGGTTATGTTCCATGTAGGAGATGAAGTTTATTGAAGCGATCCAACCAACAGCAATCCCCAGGATCAGAACCATCTGAAAAATGGCAACCAGAAAAAAGGTTTCCATATCCTACTCCTTTGTTGAGTTTACCTGTAATGCAAAAGTAAATGTCTTATTTAATATTTTAAAGGATACGTGGTACTTGAAGTCTTCTTTGTCAGATGTTTCTGTTTTAGGAATCATCAAGTCAAATCCACGATTGTTACTATACATAATTATTCTCAACGAGATAACGAAGGGTGTCTTTCATTCCACCAATGTTATTGTTTTCATGAAAAACTTGGGGGAATGTTGCATTGTTACCAAACTTATCAACAAATTCGCCAGCACTAAAGTCAGAACCAAGATTAAATTTTACATAAGGAATCTCCTTGGAGTCCAAATATTCAACTAGTCTATCACAAAATCCACATCCTTGCTTTGAATAGATGTAGAAGTTGTTGTGTTTGGACATAAAAATAGGGTGATGTACTCACCCTTACTTATAAGTTATTAGGAGGTGGATTTCAATCTACCTCATATGTTTTGCCCAGTTGATCAAGGGCATATCCCAGAAGTACGAACCAGGTGATAGAGGTGAGCAGGAAAAGATAAGGTGTCATCGGTCATTCTCTTGGTCAGATAATACGGCAGCCCCAATGAAGGCTCCTACCAGGATCAATGCAGTGAGGCCAAAGAACATCACCATACTCCAGGAATGACCTGGCCAGTAACAGCATAGGCGCCCATAGCGGCGATGATGCCGAGCATAGCAGCCCAGCCATTGATACGTTCTGCGTTAGGTGTCATCAGAAGAGTCCAAAGATAAGGTTTCCAGTTGTTGCATAGGAGATTAGGGCAGCAACAAAGCCCAGCATTGCCCAGCGACCATTGGTCTTCTCGGCGTGTTCAGCATAGGTTTCAAGACCATAACGTTCTTGATCCTCCTTGCTGATATACATGCGAGGCTCTTTGGCCCACATGTTCATTTGTCCACGTTCATTTTGTGTTACAGTCATGTAAAGTTTTGTTTCAATCAACTTTATTTATTTTAACAATTCCTTCAAGATTTGTCAAGGGCGTGGAAATTATAACACTTATTGGAACAATAATAATCAACAACGCAATTAAGCCGCCCAGTAAGATACTGGACGGCGTGGTACTACCATCTGTCATCTTGGATTGAAGAAACCACAGGTTGGATATATTTTATCCCAGTCTCTTTGAAGTGGATAATGTTTTGTACACTTCTTGGCGTTATCCCTAATCTTTTTTGGAATAGCAGGATACTTCTTGGGATCAATAAGATCACAGAGGAGTTTATAAGTCTCTTTGAGACTATGGTATTCCTCTTCGGGTAAGAGATTAGTCGTCATACACTTTGCATTGAGGTGCAGAAGGATGGGCATCACAGAAGACTTCAAGGTTCTTATCCTGGTGTCTGGTGTGCCAGTCATCCAGTGTTGACATCTCATCAGTCACTTCTTCTTCTGTATGCTTATCAAGACCATGAAAGTCTACAGCATACTCATCATACTTGTCGTTTGGATCCATGGTTGAAACTCTTTGACTTATTTATTTTTTGTAGACTTGATCAACTGTGAGTTCTGCTGGAACAGTTCTACCAAACATATCAAGTTGACCTTTGATCTTCTGACCCTGAACCGATATTACTTCACACTTAAATCCAGTGAAGGGCCCTGCAACTACATCCAGGATGTCACCCTCTTGGAAATCAGAGTTCATGTTCTGTTTGACTTCCAAGTGTGCGTCATCACACATGTCAAAGAGTTTTTTAATCTCTCGTGGGCGAAATGGAATGGGATGTTTTTTCTCACAGTTCACAAAGAACTTGATACCTGGAGTGCCAAGAATGAGATCAAAGGTATCTGGTGGAAAGATCTTTTGAACGTTTCCTTCTTCATCTTCAATGATCATTGGCTTGACTTTGACTAGAAGGTAACCAGACATCAAGAGTTTGTTCTTGACTTTCCGCTTGCCACTCTTCTCAATTACAATCTCCTTGCGCTTGAGGTATTCTACCTCCTCCAAATAAGTATCTTGAAAGACGGCTTTCCTCGCCATCAATTCAGACTTAGTTGCATTCTCCTTATTCATATTGATCGAGAGAGCATACCAATTGTTATAATCCATCAGTTAGAGAGGTCCTCACTGAGATAGTTGATAAGGATAGTGTAATCGGTTGAGGCATCACCTGTAAACTGAATGCCTTCTTTTGTATAAAATCGATAGACTTTGTTGTAAAGCTTATAATTATCACGAAGATCCATCTCGCCAGCAACTGCGGCGATAAGACTCTCAAGATAGTTCTCGAATTTACGTTGTAGTTTTGCCATTGTAGGGACATAAAAAAGGAACCATGTGGTTCCCTGATGTTTATATTATACTGTTTTTGGATTCAGGTGTCAAGCTTCAGGTGCAGGATCAGATGGAACGTTTTTGTTTGCCAGAGCCAACTTTACAGCGGCCAGAAGTTGATCATCTACTTTTGTGGAGGTCAGCTTAACTGCCTTCTCAAGAATGGTCAGACAAATGTCAACCAACTTTTCGCCAAGTTCTTCGTTGTCAGGAAGCTTACTGACTGCCTGATGAACAATGGATGATGCAAGGGGGAGTAGAAACGAAAGCATGATTAGATCGCGTGTAATTTATTTAGAGATAATTACCATAAATGCAGTAATCTCTTTTGTATATCTCGCGAATCTTTTCCTCTTGTTTTGGATGAAGATCCTCTCTCTTCATTACCTTAGGTGCATTGGTTGCAGTCATGTCAAAGACCATCTTAAACCCACAGATCTCTTCCATCATGGGAAAGATCTTAGTGTTGATGTCCTTCATGGTAAAGATCTCATCATACAAATCTACATTCACTCCAAGGTAATGACACAGAGCATGAGTATGATGGCGAATGTCACCATTTTGATTGTAGTTGTGAATCTTATCCAGAAAGTGACCAAACGATGGTTTCCTTTGTAACTTATATTTTTTAAAGACATCCATATTATTGAGATGATCTTCCTTAACTAGGATTCTGTGATTATAATTTGAAATGAAACGATCAATTGGGTCACGAATGATGCAATACTTTTTGTACTCCTTAACTCCCTGGTTAAATACATACTTTTCATTCTGATTGAATGATTTAGTACCAACCAGATTGTGAACCATGTCTGGCATTTGATGACCAGTCTCAGCAAACCACATTAACTTCTTCAGTGTGGTGCTGCCAACCTTGGGTACAGTTAGGAATAAGATTTTATACTTATGGGATATGTACATTACAATCCTCCACCGGTCCTTCTAGACCTACGCTTTCTTTTATTTATTTTTGTCTGAGGATCGTTCTTAGGTATGGTAGAACCATACATTCCATATCTTATATTCATGGCCTTGATATAAACATTTAACTTTCTGGTTCCCAACATACCATCAAAGTCAAAGATGTTTTGCTCCTCTAGGTAGTCAATGATTTTATCTAACTTATTTCCATTCACCAGAGTCATGTGTGACCCACCATAAAAGACAACACCTTGTTCAATGTATCGTGAGTAATGATGTTCTTTATCAAACTTGATTGCTCGACGATAAGAATTCATATTGTATTGGTTATACTTACGATTAGGCCACACAGATCTAAAGAGATCCCAGTCTTTGCCTTTGATTGATTGATTGAACTCTCTGGCAACATCATTCAATGAACTCATGGTGAACCTGACATCATCTTCGAGAACAATGAAACGAGTGAGTCCTTGTTCTCGTGCAAGTTTATAGACTGAGAGGTGACTCAGGTAACAACCCAAGGCACCCCTCAGTCTCTGATGACATTCAGGATATTTTATCCATGATTTAGGACGGAAACGACTCAGATATTCATAGTAGATACCATCAGGTTCAAAGACTTCATCATGTAAAGGTTTGATAGCAGAGAATCTTTGATGAGGAACAGGAACTTTTTTAAGAGTTTCTTCCATATGAATCTTTCGTTTCTCTGAACTATCCAGATTGATATAGAATATCTTATCAACTTTGAACGGAATCCTCTGCATGAGTCTTTAGTACATTCTCTTCTGGTTCTAGGTTACCTTGACGTTTGAGTTCCTTGACTGCACGCAAGACACGCTCCCTCTTATTTACATTTCCGAGAGCCGTTCGTAATACAATAACCACAGACCCAAACCCAACAAGACCAATAAGAGCGAGTAGGATGTCATTGCCTGCAAAGAGTTCCCAAGTGTTCATAAAGTTTTCAGATGATAGTGTTATTATAAGAGGTGGTGTCTGGTTCTTCAACTGGCTTTATCACATGATTCCATGCATCCATAAACTTTTCATCCCAGTTCTTTGTGTAGACTGCAATGAATGCGTTGGCTGCAAGACTTGCATCAACAACTCGTTGGCCTTCGCCACTATCTACTGCCTCTTGAAGTTGTTCGAGTAGAAACTCCAATCCATTAATTTGATTGAACGCATCATTGAGATCGTTCATTACTTTCCAAGTTTTGTCAGTCATTGTTCTCCATTGCTTCTTTGAGTGCCTCTGCTACATTCTCTTTGAACGATTGGCGAGTAATGAACCATTCATCGTCCTCAGTCTTGTAGTCTGGGAACCTCTCTTTGAATGTAAATTCAACATCATACAGCAGTGACTGGGTGATGTCGTTGATAGTTTCAAGTGTTTGTCCTTGGAGTTGATCCCAGTTGTATCCAGGAAACATATCATCCTTGACACGATCTAGCAATGCTTTCTTGCAATACCAACGTGAATCAAACATACTGGTGAATGCTTCCCAGTCATGGTTAGTTTTGAAATCAGGGATTGTCATTGGTCATCTCCATGAATTGTTTAGCAATAGCAATATCTTTTTCAAATTGTTTCCGTTCCTCAAACTTCTTATTGAGGTCTTCATTCATAGTCAGTTCATACTCATCACATACCTTACGTTGGTCCTCTTCTTTAATCCAATCATTGAAGACAAGAGACATAGCACCATTACGAATATTCTCGGGTGACATGCCTACACACAGCATGAACTTCTCGAATAGTCTAAAATACTGCTTGGCATTGAGGTCTTGTGCAGGTGCTGTGATAACGTAATGCTCTTCAGGAAGAAAGTCATCATCACCAAGATGAGAAGCAAACCCACGATTATAATCATGAGTGTAGGTAGCATCAAACTTGAAAGTCAGTTCAGCGTTGTAAGTCATGGTTTGTTTTGTATGACTTCATTATACAATAAAAAACCACCCCCTGTCAAGGAGGTGGTAGAAGTTATTTTCTGACTCTGACTGGAACTAACATACCTGTTTCATCATCGTCATCATCGTTGTTGATTAAACAAACAATACAGAGGATAAGGAACGAAGTAAGTAGAAAGTCTCTCATTTATTTTGGAATAAAAATACCTTATAATAAGAATGGAAGTTTGGGAATGGAAAATGAAACATTGTAATAAATGTTCCAGAGACTTGGA
>Ga0098073_1000702_pt1 | contig 10561 bp, 12 predicted proteins | sample 31_taG_FD_75060 | JGI IMG/M metagenome (GOLD analysis project Ga0098073, IMG submission 75060) | Marine viral communities from the Gulf of Mexico - 31_GoM_OMZ_CsCl metaG | ecosystem: Environmental > Aquatic > Marine > Oceanic | place: Gulf of Mexico | collected 2015-07-12
CCCGCCCGACCCGCTCAGGGCTGACGAATGTCGCCCGACCCCGACACCCGGCTGTCGAGGCTTTCCGGGCGGCGGGTCAGGGTCACGTCGCCCGAACCCGAGATGGCGACGGCCGCGCGACCCGTGGGCCCCAGCCGCGCCTCGCCTGAGCCCGACACGGTTACATCGGCATCGGACAGTTCGAGGGCCTCCAGATCGACTTCGCCCGAGCCTGAGATGTCGAGCGTCAGGGCGCGGGTGCGACCCTCGGCCTCGATCTCACCCGAGCCGGAAACGCCGAGGTCCAGCTGGTCCTGATCGTAGGCGCGGATGTCCATGTGGCCCGAGCCACTGAGGCGGAAACGGGTCACGTCTGGCGCTGTGACAACGATCCTGAGATTGTCGCGCGGGCTCCAGCCGCGAAAACCACCGTCATCCCAGCTGAGGAAGACCTCGTCCTCCCCGCCTTGCAGGCGAATGCGACCATCCATGACCTCAACGCGATCGACCACCGTTTCAGGCCCGGTGACGGTCACGCCGGCCGTGTTGCCCTGGACGTATTCGACCCGACCGTCGAAATCGAGCGCCAGGGTGTCGCTGCCATCCCAGGCAAGCGCGCGGGTCACCTCGGGACCTGTGTCGTGGGCGTCAGAGTTACCAACGCGCTGGAAGCGGATGCTCTCGCCGTCGCTGTTGAAGACCGTCCAACTCCAGCCGTTGGCAGCCAATTCACGTCCCCCGAGGGCAAAGGCCCCGGCCAGACAGACGACGGACAGAACCAGAGCTGCCGCGGCGATGATCAGAAAATTGCGGACCATGAGATTTCTCCGGGACAGGGGGATCAGGAGGCCTGGGGCTCAAGCGCGGGCTTGAGCAGGCGATAGTGAAGACGGGCGAACCAGACCACGCCATTGACCAGCCAGATCGAGAGGACAGTCAGGATGGCGGCCACGGTCACCGAGGCTGCCATAAGACCCAGTCCGGCCAGCAAGGCGGCGATGGCACCTCCCGGCGGTGAGGCGAACGGTCCGGCGAGCATCACGCCGAGACCTCCGGCGAACAGGCCCAGCGCCGCGGCATAGCCGCCCAGAATGACGCCGATGACGCTCATCAGCAGGGGCAGCAGGAACAGGATGTCGATGGCGCCCAGTCCCAGAACCGCCAGAATGGCGGCCGTCGCGGAGGACGGATTCTGTTCCTGGTGCCAGCGGCGGATACCGGCCTCGGCCTTCAGTTCGCGGGCCAGGCGGTCGGGGTTGCCGAGGGCTGCGGCCACTTCGGCCTCGCTCCGGCCCTCGGCCAGGCCATCATCGAAATGGGCCTCATAGTCGTTCAGGACTTCGGCTGCGGCGCTGGTCGGCATGCCGACCAGACCCTTTTTCAGTCGCGACATGAATTCGGCGCGTGTCATTGGGCAGCTCCCTCTTCGTGAGTGTCTGTGGTGGCGGTCGCTGGCGTGCCCGGTCCTGCGACCAGATCATCGACGGCCGTGGCGAAGCGGCGCCACTCGCGGCCCTGATCCTCCAGGGCCCGTCGGCCGGCCTCGGTCAGGCGGTAGTACTTCCGCGAAGGGCCGGCAGGTGATTCGACCAGATAGGTCTCGACCCATCCATCGGTCTGCATGCGGCGCATGAGCGGATAGATGGTGCCTTCGCCCATATCGATCGCGTCGGACAGGCGACTGGCGATCTCGTAGGCGTAGCTGTCGTCACGGGCCAACAGGGCCAGGACACACAGACCCAGCACCCCCTTCTTCAGCTGTATTTCAATCGGCTCGGGCAAATCGGCCTCCTTTGATGCCTCATTCGCTATCGCAAGCTATTAGGTGACGCAAGGTAGCTTGCGAAACATGACGTCGATTTAATTTCCGGGTGCGGCGTCATGGAGCGGCATTGATAGCCCTCCATCGCTTGGCAAGCGCGAAGCGGGGGGATAAGGACCGGCCATCACTCTACGCCCGAGGGGCCGGGTGCGTCTGCGATCCGTTCGCAGATCGCTCGTAGGAAAGACTGAGATGAGGACGTCTGCGATGGCATCGGGCATTCGCGCCCTTAAGGCAGCCACGGCGGCAATGACCGCTTCGATCGGCGCCACGATCATGGTGGGGGCTTCGGCCATGCCCGTCATGGCCCAGAACCTGTTGGGCCAACCGACACCTGGTGCTGGGGGTATCGCCCTTCAGCCCGCCGCGTCCGAGCTCAAGCACGATGCCATCTGGTTCCATGATGTGATCCTGCTGCCGGTCATCACGGTCATCAGTCTGTTCGTGCTGGGCCTGCTGATCTGGGTTGCGGTCCGTTACAACAAGAAGGCCAACCCGGTCCCGGCCAAGTGGAGCCACAACACGCTGATCGAGGTGATCTGGACGATTGTCCCGGTCGTGATCCTGCTGGTGATCGCCATCTTCTCGTTCCGGCTGCTGTACAAATATGAGGCCATGCCCGAGCCGGACCTGACCGTGAAGGTCACGGGCAACCAGTGGAACTGGGCCTACGAATATCCCGACCAGGCCGTGCCCGAGTACATCTCGAACATGCTGCCCGAAGACGAGGCCCGGGCCCGCAATGTGCCGTACCGTCTGGCAGCCGATGAGGCGATGGTGGTGCCGGTCGGCAAGACCGTCCGCCTGCTGGTCACGGCGTCGGACGTCATTCACTCGGTGGCGCTGCCGGCCTTCGGTCTGAAGACCGACGCCGTTCCCGGCCGCACGAACGAGACCTGGTTCAACGCTGAGCGCACGGGCGTCTACTACGGCCAGTGCTCCGAGCTGTGCGGCGTCGACCACGCCTTCATGCCCATTGAAATCCGTGTTGTGACCGAAGCCGAGTTCGCTGCCTGGGTCGCCTCCAAGGGCGGCTCGATGACCGCCGCTGCGGACGCCGAGGCTGCCGCTGCAGCCGAAGCCGCCGCTGCCGAGGCTGCGCCGGCTGCAGACGAGACCTCCGACGCGGCGACCGACGCTGCCACCTCCGAACCGGCGGCCACGCCCGCCGCCGCTCAATAAGTTACGCGAGAGCCCGAAACGACCATGGCCACCGCACACGCCGCCCACGACGATCACGACCACAAGCCCGGGTTCTTCACCCGCTGGTTCCTGTCGACCAACCACAAGGACATCGGCACCCTGTACCTGCTGTTCGCCATCATGGCGGGCATCGTCGGCGGTGCCCTTTCGGGCCTGATCCGCTGGGAATTGGCCGAGCCGGGCATGCAGGTGTTCGTGCAGGGCGGGCTGATCGAGCAGCTGGGCCTCGTTGAGGCGTCCAAGCACGGCTATAACGTCACGGTTACGGCCCACGCCCTGATCATGATCTTCTTCATGGTCATGCCGGCCATGATCGGCGGTTTCGGCAACTGGTTTGTCCCGATCATGATCGGTGCGCCGGACATGGCCTTCCCGCGTATGAACAACATTTCGTTCTGGTTGCTGGTCGCGGCCTGGATCCTGCTGTGCATGTCGATGTTCGTGGACGGTGGTCCGGGCAAGGGTTTCGGCGGGGGCTGGACCATCTATCCGCCGCTGTCGACCATGGGTCACACCGGCCCGGCCATGGATATGGCGATCTTTTCGCTGCACGTCGCGGGTGCGTCGTCGATCCTGGGTGCCATCAACTTCATCACCACAATCTTCAATATGCGCGCGCCAGGCATGACCCTGCACCGCATGCCGTTGTTCGCCTGGTCGGTGCTGATCACGGCCTTCCTGCTGCTGCTGTCGCTGCCGGTTCTGGCGGGCGCCATCACCATGCTGTTGACCGACCGCAACTTTGGCACCAGCTTCTTTGATCCGGCCGGCGGCGGCGATCCGGTGATGTTCCAGCACCTCTTCTGGTTCTTTGGCCACCCCGAGGTCTACATCCTGATCCTGCCGGGCTTCGGCATCATCAGCCACATCGTCTCGACCTTCTCGAAGAAGCCCGTGTTCGGCTATCTGGCCATGGCCTACGCCATGGTGGCCATCGGCTTCATCGGCTTCGTCGTGTGGGCGCACCACATGTACACCGTCGGCATGACCGTGAACCTGCGGGCCTACTTCATCGCCGCGACCATGGTCATCGCCGTGCCAACGGGGGTGAAGATATTCAGCTGGATCGCCACGATGTGGGGCGGGTCCATCGACTTCAAGACGCCCATGCTGTGGGCTGTCGGCTTCATCTTCCTGTTCACCATCGGCGGCGTGACCGGCGTGGTGCTGGCTAATGCCGGGATCGATTACAGCTTCCACGACACCTACTACGTCGTCGCCCACTTCCACTATGTGCTGTCGCTGGGCGCTGTGTTCGCCATCTTTGCCGGCTTCTATTACTGGTTCGAGAAGATGTTCGGCGTGAAGTACAATGAGTTCCTGGGGGCTCTGCACTTCTGGATCATGTTCATCGGCGTGAACGTGATCTTCTTCCCGCAGCACTTCCTCGGCCTGCAGGGCATGCCGCGTCGCTACATCGACTATCCGGAGGCCTATACCTTCTGGAACCAGGTGTCGTCGTGGGGCTATGTCATCACCGTGGTCGGTGTCGTGGTCTTCCTGATCGTCCTGATCGAGGCCGCCATCCGTCGCCGTCCGGGCGTTGCCAATCCGTGGGGCGAAGGCGCCACCACCCTGGAATGGACACTGTCGTCGCCGCCGCCGCATCACCAGTTCAATGAGCTGCCGGTGGTCAAGGACGAGAAACACCACTGACCTGAAGGCGCCCCGCGCCTGATGGCCAGACCTGAAGTCTCCGGGACCGTCCCTTCCATGTGAGGGGACGGTCCCGACCTTTCACAGAACGACACGGTCTTCCGACCCATGACCGACACGCGGCCCAGACTGTCGACTGCCCAGCCCGGTGACTATTTCCAGCTGCTGAAGCCGCGCGTCATGTCGCTGGTGATCTTCACCGCTGTGACTGGCCTGCTGGTCGCGCCGGGCCAGATGAACCCGCTGGTCGCTGCCATCGCCATCCTGTGCATCGCGGTCGGCGCCGGTGCCGCCGGTGCTCTCAACATGGGGCTGGAAGGCGAGACCGATGCCCTGATGAAGCGCACCCGGGGCCGCCCGGTCGCTGCCGGTCGCGTCAACAAGAATGACGCCCTGGCCTATGGCGCCGTCCTGTCGCTGTTCTCGGTCATGCTGCTGGGCATGAACACCAACTGGTTCGCGGCCGGCCTGCTGGCGCTGACCATCGCCTATTACGCCGGCTTCTATACGCTGATGCTCAAGCGTCGGACGCCGCAGAACATCGTCATTGGCGGTGCCGCGGGAGCGTTGCCCCCGGTGATCGGGTGGGCGGCGGTGACCGGTGACGCGCCCTGGCAGGCCTGGCTGCTGTTCCTGATCATCTTCCTGTGGACGCCGCCGCACAGCTGGGCGCTGGCCCTCTATTCGGCCGGTGACTATGCGCGGGCGGGTATCCCCATGATGCCGGTGGCACGCGGCGCGAAATCCACCCGTCTTCAGATCCTGCTCTACAGTCTGGTGCTGGTGCCGGTCGCCATCCTGCCGGGCGTGACGAACCTTGGTGGGCCGATCTATCTGGGGGTGTCGGTCGTTGGTGGCCTGCTGTTCCTGCTGCTGGCGTTCCGTCTGTGGCGCAGCCGGGCCGGGGATCAGCCCGAGGCCGACCGCACCCACGGAGGTCCGGCTGTGGGACGAGAGGCCGCATTGTATGATGTGCGGATTGACGCCAAACCAGCACGCAATCTGTTCGCCTATTCGATCCTGTATCTGATGCTGCTGTTCCTGGCGCTCCTGCTGGAGAACCTGCCCGCATCCACCCTGGTGTGCCCCTCATGCGCCTGACCCAAGAAGAACTGACCGCCCGCAAGCGCCGCAATCTGTGGATTGCTCTGGGACTGGTCGCCTTCATGGTGCTGGTCTTCCTGACGACCTTCCTGCGGCTGAAGCAGAACATTGCCGAGTCGTCCGCCTCGATGCCTGTCGCCGAGGCCCCGGCCTGGCCGGTCAGCCCTGCAAATGAGGGGGTGTCATGAATCGCAAGAATCTGATCGCCCTGATCTGTGGCGGTGTGGTCATGCTGATGACCGGCGCCGCCTTTGCGGCCGTGCCCCTCTATCAGCTGTTCTGTCAGGTGACCGGCTTTGACGGCACGGTGCGCAAGGCCGACAAGGCGCCAGATGTGGTCCTGGACGAAACCGTGCTGATCCGCTTCGATACCAATGTCCGCAACCTGCCGATGGAGTTCAAGGCCGAGCAACTGCAGCAGCGCGTGCGAATCGGCGAAACCGGCATGGCCTATTTCGAGGTGACCAACACCTCCGACCAGCCGATCGGGGCCACAGCCGCCTACAATGTCGTGCCCGAGCGGGCCGGGGCCTATTTCCAGAAGCTCCAGTGCTTCTGCTTCGACGGTCAGGTGATCCCCGCTGGCGAGACCATGCGCTTTCCGGTCCAGTATTTCGTGGCCCCCGAACTGGCCACCGATCCCGAAGGCCGGGGCGTGACCCAGATCACGCTCAGCTATACCTTTTACCCGACGAAGGATTTTGACGCCGCTTCGGTGACGGCAAACTCTGGCGTGTCGGGATCGTGAGCGCTATAGGGCCAATCACGAGTCTATCCGAGAGCAAGAGACCCCAGAATGGCTGACGCGCACGCCGCTCCTCATCACGACTATCACCTGGTCAATCCCAGCCCGTGGCCGCTGGTCGCCTCGATCGCCGTCACGGTGATGATGGTGGGTGCCGTCGCCTGGATGAAGGGCGTGTTTGGCCTCGAGGCCGGCACCCAATGGCTGTTTTTCGCCGGTCTGGCGGGCGTGCTCTATTCCATGTTCGGCTGGTGGAGCGATGTGATCAAGGAAAGCCGTCAGGGCGACCATACTCCGGTTGTCTCGATCGGACTGCGCTACGGCATGGTGTTGTTCATCGCGTCGGAAATCATGTTCTTCGCGGCCTTCTTCTGGATGTTCTTCGAAATGTCCGTTTACAACGAGGCGCGCGCCCACATCCCGGCGATCAGCTTCTGGACCGACACGGCCGCCGCCTGGACCAATGCGGACGGAACATCGCTGTGGCCGCCCAAGGGCGTCGAGGTGCTTGACGCCTGGCAGCTGCCCCTGCTGAACACCGTCATTCTGCTGCTGAGCGGCACGACCGTCACCTGGGCCCACCACGCGCTGCAGGTCGGTGACCGCAAGGGCGCCAAGCTGGGACTGCTGATCACGGTGCTGCTGGGCGTGCTGTTCACCGGCGTTCAGGCGTACGAATATTACCACATCATCCACGAAAACCTGTTCTTCAACGAGGAAGCAGCGAACTCGGGCCTGTACGGGTCGATCTTCTTCATGGCGACCGGCTTCCACGGCTTCCACGTACTGATCGGCACCCTGTTCCTGACCGTCTGCCTGCTGCGTCTGATGGCCGGTCAGATGTCGCCGAAGAAGCATTTCGGCTTCGAGGCGGCGGCCTGGTACTGGCACTTCGTCGACGTGGTCTGGCTGTTCCTGTTCGCCTTCGTCTACGTCATCTTCGGGTGACGGACGGCGACCGGCCGAACCTCTCCTCGCAAGCGCGGGGGCGCGATGCCCGTCCCCGTTTTCCCTGGGCCCTGACTGCCGCCTCGCTTCTGGCGTTCATCCTGCTCGTATCGCTGGGCCTGTGGCAGGTTCAGCGCCTGCAGTGGAAGCAGGATTTGATCGCCCGCGCCGAGGCTGCCGCAGACCTCCCTCCGGTGTCGCTTGAAGCGCTGGCGCAGATGCCGGATCCGGAGTTCCGCTCGGCGCTCCTCGCCTGTGATTTTCAGAACCAGTCCCATATCGAGCTGCAGTCGATACAGGATGGCCAGCCGGGCGTGCGCCTCATCTCCAGTTGTGAGGGCTGGCTGGTCGATCTGGGCTTTGTTCCGGAAACGGTGAGCGCTCGCCCGACGCAACAGTCCGCGGCCATCCCCACCATCTCCGCCCAGGCCCGGCGGGTGGAGCAGCCCGGCGCCTTTGCCCCGCCGCCGCAAGGCAACCGCTTCTACGCTCGCGACACCGAGGCCATGAGCCGGGCCCTGGGCGTCGAGGGACCGGTGCGTCCCTATGTGCTGTTTGCCACCGGCTCGGCATGGCCGGTTTGGGAGGCGCTGAAGCCCTCCGCCCCTCCCGCCGCCTTTTCGAACAACCACCTGGGCTATGCCCTGACCTGGTTCGGCCTGGCGCTCGCTCTGGCCGGATTCTATATCGCCCTGCTCCGCCGGAAGCTGACATCCTGACCCTGCGATCCCACACCCTGCCGAACGGCGTCCGCGTCGTCTGCGATCCCATTCCCGGCCTGCAGACCGTGGCCGTCTGCGTCGCCATTGCCGCCGGCGCCCGCCATGAAAGCCCGGAGCATTCCGGCTGGTCCCACTTCCTTGAGCATATGGTGTTCAAGGGTGCAGGCGACATGTCGGCCCGAGAGATCGTCGAGCGGATCGAGGCGGGGGGCGGCTCGATCAACGCCTCGACCGGTTATGAGCGGACCGTGTTCGAGGTTCGCGCCATGGCGGACGGGCTGGAGACCGCGCTTCAGGTGATATCCGACCTGATCTTCCACCCGATGTTCGATCCGGAGGAGGTCGAGCGCGAGAAGGACGTTGTCGCCCAGGAAATCGCCGAGGCCTTTGACACCCCCGACGACCACGTCTTCGAAATGGCACAGGCGCGCGCGTTCGAAGGGCAGCCTCTCGGGCGCGCCATCCTCGGTCAGGTCCAGACGCTGGCGCCCATCGACCGCGACGCCATCCGGGCATTCCGCGCCCACATGTACCGCCCTGACCGCATCGTGGTGTCCGTGTCCGGGGCCGTCGACGAGGCGCAGCTTCTGGCCCTTGTCGAGCGCGGCTTTTCGGAAGGCACTGCCCGCGCGGTGTCGCCTGTGCCGTCCGGGAGATTCATGGGTGGTGAGGCCCGCCTGGCCCGCCGGATCGAGCAGTCGAACCTGGTCTTCCTGCTGCCGGGCCTCGGCCACACCGACCCGCGCCGGCCGGCCCTGCGGCTGGGTGTGGAGATCCTCGGGGGCGGCATGGCCTCGCGCCTGTTCCAGACAGCGCGGGAAGAGCGCGGACTGGCCTATGCCATCGATGCCTATCACGAGAGCTATGCCGACTGCGGCCTGCTGGGCCTTTATGCGGGCTCCGCCGCTGACCGGGCAGGTGAACTGGCGCAGGTCTGTGGCGAGACAATCCGGGCGCTGGTGACCGACGGCCCGACCGAGCGCGAACTGGACCGGGCCCGCGCCGTCGCCCGGGCGGGCATCCGCATGGCCGATGAGAGCCCGGTAGCTCGCGCCGGGCGGCTGGCCACCCAGTCGCTGATCTTTGGCCATCCGGTCAGCAGCGACGCCATGGTAGACGAAGTCATGTCGCAGAGTCGGGAGGATGTGCAGCAGGCGCTGGCGAGCTGCCTTGCACCCGGCCTGACGGCGACGGCGGTGCTGGGCCCGAAGGCTGGCCTGTCTGCAGGCCTCCTGTTCGAGCGCGCCCTGACGGGCTAAGCCTGACCGATGGCCTTTCTGGACTGGATCAGCGAGCGGTCTGGCCCGACGCTTCAGTCGGAGGGGGTTCTGCTGCGCCCGCCCCGTCCGGTGGACTATGAGGCCTGGGCCGCACTCAGGTCCGCGTCGCAGGAATACCTCACTCCGTTTGAACCCGCCTGGCCCGAGGATGACCTGACGCGGGCTGCTTTTCGCCGGCGTCTGGCCCTCTATGGTCGGGAGATGGATCTGGGCACGGCCTGGCCGTTCTTCGTGTTCGAAGCCTCCAGCGGTCAACTGGCTGGAGCCGTCACCCTGTCCCACATCCGCCGGGGGGTCAGTGAGGCCGGGACGCTGGGCTACTGGATCGGACAGCCCTTTGCCGGCAAGGGCTACTGCACGGCCGCGGTGCGGGGGATGGTCGCCTTTGCGTTCGATACCCTGAAGCTTCACCGGGTCGAGGCCGCCTGTGTGCCCTGGAATGTCGCGTCGCGTCGCGTGCTGGAAAAGGCCGGGTTCGAGTCCGAAGGAATGGCCCGGGCTTATCTCAAAATTAACGGCGAATGGGCAGATCATCTGCTGTTCGGACGTGTCGATGACCGGCACGAGGGTGGCGCCGCCAAAGCGCCGTGTGGGGATCGTTCAAGCGGGTGAATACGCGGCAGTCAGCCCTGGCCTGGGATGCCTCGATGGCGATCGAGGCGCTGGCAGCGGCTGACTCGGCCCTGTGGGTCTGGACACCGTCCGAGGACAGTCTGCGCGTAACCGGGGCCAGCCGTCCACTGGGACTGGGCCCGCTGGCGCCCGAATGCTCTGGCGCTGCCTTTGCTGCCGTCGCCATGCCGCAGGATCGCGCGCTGGCCGAAGCCCTGCTGAAGCCCCAGGCCGAAGGCACTGAGATCGCCGTGCGCCTGCGCATGAGGGATCATCCGACCTGTCTGTGGCGCGGCGTCTGGCTGGAGGATGGCCTGCGGGCCGCAGGCGTGGTGGCGTTGGAAACCACCTTTGCCGGATCGGACCGGGATCCCCTGACGGGCCTTCTGGACCGGCGCTCCTTCCTCGCCCGCGTGGGCGAGACCCTCACCCGGCCGGGCGACTATGAGCTGGTGGTCGCCGATGTGGACCGGCTGCGTCGCCTGAACGA
>Ga0098073_1000706_pt1 | contig 10528 bp, 10 predicted proteins | sample 31_taG_FD_75060 | JGI IMG/M metagenome (GOLD analysis project Ga0098073, IMG submission 75060) | Marine viral communities from the Gulf of Mexico - 31_GoM_OMZ_CsCl metaG | ecosystem: Environmental > Aquatic > Marine > Oceanic | place: Gulf of Mexico | collected 2015-07-12
TTGGTTAGTTCTATTTCTAACTACAATTCCTTTTTGTATCAGCTGGTCATATCTTTTTATAGCATTATCAACCTTTACTAATACAAAGTTAGCATCAGATGGGTAAATAATTTCCACAAACGCGATGTTTTTAAGTTTCTCAGCAAGCCATTTACGTTGTTGCAGTATATTTTGAATTTCATTTTTTACATCTTCAGGTATAGATAAGCGTTCTATGGCCTTTTGTTGAGTTAATTCGTTGATATTATAAGGAGGCTTTATCTTGTTCAAAACCGAAATAATCTCTTTAGAGGCGAAACAAATACCTAAACGAATTCCCGCCATACCATAAGCCTTTGAAAGCGTTTGTGTGATAATTAAATTCGGAAATTCTTCTAATCGATTCAACCAGCTTTTTTGATCTGAAAAATCAATATAAGCTTCATCAATGACTACAATTCCATTAAAATTTAATAGCAGTCTCTCTACATTTTTAATGTTGAAACTATTACCACTAGGATTATTTGGTGAGCACAAAAACAGAATTTTTGAATACTGATCTGCTGAATTTAAAATGTCATCAACTTTAGGTTGAAATGACTCTGATAAATTGATTTTTATGACGTCAACGGCATTAACATTAGCTAAAACCTCGTACATTCCATAAGTAGGTGGCAGCGTAATAATTTTATCCTTATTCGGTTCGCAAAATACCCTTAAAATTAGGTCTAAGACTTCATCACTTCCATTTCCAAGTAAAATATTGTCTTTTGAAATTCCTTTTTGTTGTGCTAATACATTTTTCAAGTTTGATTGCTGAGGATCAGGATAACGATTAACGCCATTATTATAAGGATTTTCATTAGCATCAAGAAACACCATATTTGACGACGCATCTTTATATTCATCTCTAGCAGAAGAATAAGGTTTTAAGGCTTTAATATTATCTCTTATTAAATCTTGTATTTTCATTTCTTTAAGTCTTTTAATCTGATTGAAATGGCATTTTTGTGAGCTCGTAATCCTTCTGCTTCTGCCATTAATTCAACAGTTTCACCAATATTTAGCAATCCTTCTTTGGTGATTTTTTGAAATGTTATACTTTTAGTAAAACTATCTAAATTCACTCCTGAATAAGCTTTTGTGAAACCATTAGTTGGTAAGGTGTGATTGGTACCTGAAGCGTAGTCACCAGCACTTTCTGGTGTATAATTTCCAATAAAGACTGATCCAGCGTTAACAATATTATTTACAAAATAAGCATCGTTTTCAGTTGAAATAATTAAATGTTCTGGTCCATATTCATTTATTAATTGGAGTGCTTCTTCCACATCTTCAATTAAAAAAGCTCTTGAGTTTTGCAAGGCTTTTTGTGCAATATCCTTTCTTGGCAAGTCTATTAATTGATTTTCAATTTCCGTCTCCACACTTTCAATTAGTCTTTTGGAATCCGAAACCAGGATAACTTGACTATCTGTACCATGTTCAGCTTGACTCAACAAATCTGAAGCAACAAATGCCGCATTGGCTGAATCATCTGCAACAACTAACAATTCGCTCGGTCCTGCTGGCATATCAATAGCAATTCCATATTTAGTTGATAATTGTTTGGCAACTGTGACAAATTGGTTGCCTGGACCAAATATTTTATAGACTTTAGGAATTGAATTCGTGCCAAATGTCATCCCTGCTATAGCCTGAATACCACCAACTTTTAAAATTTTAGTACAACCGCATAATTGGGCAGCAAATAAAATTTCATCAGCAATTCTGCCTTCTTTATTGGGTGGTGAACATAAGACAATATCATTACAGCCAGCAATTTGAGCAGGAATAGTTAACATTAAAACTGTTGAAAACAATGGTGCTGTTCCTCCAGGTATATACAATCCTATTTTTTCTATTGGACGTTTTTCTTGCCAACAATAAACACCTGAAGTGGTTTCAACTTCAACTTTAGTTGTACTTTGAGCTTTGTGAAATGATTCAATGTTTTGTTTTGCAATTTTAATAGCATTTTTTAACTCTAATGAAATATTTTTTTCAGCATCCTTTAATTCATCTTCTGAAACAACAAAATCATCAAGTTCAATTCCATCAAATATAGACGTGTATTTGTTAACAGCGAAATCTCCATGTTGCTTTACATCTAAAAATATTTGATTGACTGTGTTTTCAATATCTTCGACTGACTGAGTTGGTCTTTGTAATAATCTGGACCAATTTTCCTTTTTTGGGTTTTCTATTATTTTCATAACTATAATACCATTTTTTCAATTGGACAAACTAATATTCCTTGGGCTCCTTTAAGTTTCAATTCATCAATAATTTCCCAAAATTGATTTTTGCTAATAACACTATGTACTGAGCTCCATCCTTCCTCTGCCAATGGTAAAACAGTTGGGCTTTTCATTCCAGGAAGGACCTTAATGATATCATCTAGTTTATCATTTGGTGCATTTAATAGGACATATTTTGATGCTCTTCCTTTTAAAACCGACTGAATTCTAAACTGAATTTTATTAAGTATATCTTGATTTTCTGATGAAATTAATGGAGATACTGCCAAAACAGTTTCAGAATTTAAAATAACGTCCTTCTCAACCAAATTGTTTTTAAATAATGTGCTTCCACTTGATACTATGTCAACTATAGCATCAGCAAGTCCAATATTAGGTGCAATTTCTACTGAGCCATTAATGATGTGTAAGTTGGCAGTGACTCCTTTGGCATTAAGAAATTGCTTTACCGTGTTTGGATAAGAGGTTGCTATTTGTTTTCCATTAAGGTCTTGTATAGTTTTATATTTAGCTTCTTTTGGAAGAGCTACACTAACGCGACATTTTGAAAATCCAAGTTTTTCAACAAATTGGATATCATTACCTTTTTCAATTAGTACATTTTCACCTATAATGGCTGCATCTACCACACCATCTCGTAAGTATTGTGGAATATCACCATTTCTTAGATAAAAGACTTCTAACGGGAAATCATTAGCCGAAGCCTTAAGTTGATCTTTCCCATTATCTATTGAAATACCTATGTCTTTAAGAAGACTCATTGAATCGTCATGAAGACGACCTGATTTTTGAACTGCAATTTTTAATTTACTCATTTTTGTTTTTTATGTGTTTGAGTAAATCTTTTTGGGAAGAGATTTTCACTTTAGTGAAAAAACAAAACCGCTTGATTTACTCAAACGGTTTTAAAAATATCTTGGTTTTATTCAATACATTTTCAGCTCGCTTGAGTGCAAGTATGAAAATGATGATGATGAAATTGAATAAAATTCATTTTGTTATTTGTCTTGACAAAGATTCAGAATAAATAATTAGAATTCCAAGTTTATCTATGATAAATTTTTTATAAATTTTATTGATTTCCTAAAATAATAGGTAATCCATCTTTTCCAGAACCAATAACAATGACTTTACTGTTTGGCGATTCTGCAAGTTTCATGGTCGCTTCAATACCTTTATCTTGAAGGATTTTATCTGTTAAAGATGCACTTAAAATTTTGTTGGCTTCAGCTTTACCTTGAGCTTCAATTATTTGCTTTTGGGCTTCTTTATCGGCTGTAATCAACCTAAATTCGTATTCTAAGCTTTCTTGTTCTTGCTTTAATTTACGTTCAATGGCGTCTTTAATTGTTAATGGTAACGTAACATCTCTAATTAACACTTCATTGAGTTGAATATATTGATCTCCAACTATTTTTTTAGTTTCATCAAAAATCTCAATCTGAATAGAATCGCGCTTACTCGAGTATAATTGCTCAGGTGTATAACGGCCTACAACACTTCTTGCTGCAGAACGAATTGCAGGCAATAAAATACGCTCTTTATACATCTCACCTTTTTCTTGGTGCAACTTCCCTAAGTTTTCGTAATCTGGTTGAAACCATGCAGAAGCATCCAATTTTATATCCAATCCATTAGAAGATAAAACATCCATTTTTTCAAAAACTTCTTGTTGTCTTACTTCATAAATAAATACTTTATTCCAAGGTGCTACAAGATGGAACCCTTCATTTAATGGTAGTTCGTCTGTAACAACACCGTTGTCGAAAGTTCTATATAAAACTCCTGCTTCACCTGATCCAATAGTGATTGCCGATTTTGATATAAGTATAATTAATACGATTAGTGTAAAAATGATTGGAATGCCAATCTTTGGTAATTTTTCCATTTTATGTTTTTGTTTTGTTATTAAATAAGTCCGTTGTACTTTCTCAAAAACCACTCCATTGATAGGCATAATGCAATAAGTGCAAGTAGATATTTGAAATCTATCAAAGGTACAACATTTTTGTTGCTTTTTTGTATTGTCGCAAAACGAGAATCATTAAGTAAATCTGAAATTAAATCATCTGCATTTGCAATAAAATAGCTAGAACCTTGACTATTTGTAGCCAACTGTTGTAGTTTCGTTACATTGGCATTTAAAAATTGTTGCTCTACATTATAATCCAAAATTTGAAACAAGCCGGAAAGTGAAGCTTCTCCATTGTTTGCTCTGACTGTATATTCATATGCACCAGGGCTAAAACCACTTAAGTCTGCCTGGTAATTATTATTTTTAAGAATAAATGGCACAATCGTTTCATCATCAGTTTCTTTATTCTTGGTAATGATATTTATACTTGCTTTTGAGTCAAACTCATAATTTTGATTGAAAAATTGAGCCGAAATAATAATGTTTCCGTTACCATTATAAAACGATTCATGATCTACATTAAGCCTACTTCTTTTTTTATTCGTAGCAAGGTATTGTACTAATTTCCCAATAAAATTATCAAACTGTTGAAACGACTTATCATTCAAATAACTTTGTGCTCTCCATTTCCAAATATTCTCACCAAGTAATACTGCTTCGCGTTTACTATTAGCTTCAAAAGTGAGTAATAAAGGTAATTCTGTGAGCGTGTTATTCACTTTTTTATACAATAAAATTTCAGCTGTTGTATTGAAATTGATATCTCCAAACTCAGAAATTAATGGCGGAAAAGAACTAAAGTCTAAATCATCAATAATAAAGGTGGTGAAATTTGGGTTGAGCGTCGCTTGATAATCTTCAAATTGTTGAGTAATATCTAATGTGTAATTACTTTGCACTTGATTTAAAAACGACCATTGTGTTTTGCTTCCTGCAATAATAAACTTATTAATGCCACTATTTTTAATAGTCTCAAAAGCCTGTCTGAATGAAGAATTAGGCTGATAAATAATGGCGAGTTGAAAATTATCAATTGTATTTAAAAATTCGCTAGGAGTTACTATGGATACTGAACGTTGCTCGTTACTTTCAATAGATTTTTTAAGCATTCCCAAGTCAGGATGAACCATATCACTAATAATTGCTACATTGGTTTTTTGGTCAATCACCTCTACAGCAAAAGGTTTGCTATTATTTATGGTGTTTTTTTCATTCTCCAAAGCTTCTATCCTGGCTGTATATGAATTTACTCCCACTCTATTTGCTGGCAATGTAAAATTAATTGTTCTCGCATTATTAGTTTTTGTAAAATTTAGAGGCTGTCTATACACAATTGAATTGCCAGAACTCACCAATAATTCCGTACTTATGGCTTCATTGCCATTATAAGTTGCAATAATTTCAATTGGAAAATTATTTTTTAAATAAGCGTATTTGTTGACATTCAACTGCTGAATTTTTAAATCTGTGTAAGTTACTGTATCACCTAATATAATAGGATAAACCGGCTGACCATAGGATTTTAAGTCATATTCGTAATCGTAGCCATAAGTCTGATTTCCATCTGTAATTAAGATTGTTGGTGATATATCTTCGTTATAAATTTGTCCTAAATCATTAAAAACTTTTGAAATGTTTGTTTGTGGTTTAGAAAACGTCAGAGAGTCAATAGTGGTGGCATTCAGTTCATTTCCAAACTCAAAAAAACTAAGATTAAACTTTTCTTTTAAATCATTGTTTGCATCTAAACTAGAAAGCAGATTTAACGCATTTTCACTTTGCTCTAAATGATTGACTGATTGTGAATTATCAATAGCTATTACTAAGTTTGGTTTAACATTATAAAAGGCTGTTTTTTCAAACTTTGGATTGATAATCAATAGCAGAATTGCAAAAATGGTGATAAAGCGTAAAAAGACAAAAACTGTTTTTAACCTGCTTTTCTTTGCCTTATATGCATATTGAAACAGCGCTATTAAAAGCGCTGAAATTCCTGCAAGAATAATAAAAATTAGAGTTTGTGAACTCATTAATTCTTTAGTGATTTATAATGTTCAATGTAATGAAGGCGTTACTTATGTTAACATTCCTCCATCAACATTTAAGGTTTGGCCTGTAACATAAGCACTCATGTCGCTTGCTAAAAACACACAAACATTAGCTATATCCTCAGGTGTACCACCTCTTTTTAGAGGAATAGCAGCTCTCCAACTATTTACAGTGTCTTCATCTAATTTTCCAGTCATTTCGGTTTCAATAAAACCTGGCGCAATCACGTTACTTCTTATATTACGAGAACCTAATTCTAAAGCTACAGATTTTGAAAACCCGATAATTCCAGCTTTAGATGCAGCGTAGTTTGTTTGTCCAGCATTACCTTTAACACCAACTACAGAACTCATGTTTATAATTGAGCCTTTTCGTTGTTTTAACATCGTTCGTTGAACCGCCTTGGTCATGTTAAATACTGACTTTAGGTTCACTTCAATGACTTTATCAAAGTCTTCTTCCGTAATTCTCATTAGAAGATTATCCTTAGTGATTCCAGCATTATTCACCAAAATATCGATACTTCCAAATTCTTTAGCTACTTCATCTGCCAATTCTTGAGCTTCATTAAAATCGGCTGCATTACTTTTATATCCTTTTGCTTTAATTCCTAGAGCATTAAGTTCTTTTTCAAGTTCATTAGCAGCTTCAACTGACGAGCTATATGTGAAAGCTACATTAGCTCCATGTTCTGCAAATACTGTAGCGATACCTTTACCAATTCCTCTACTTGCTCCTGTAACGATGGCTGTTTTACCTTCTAATAATTTCATTTTTAAGATAATTTGTTAGTATAATGTTGTTCATCAAATATAGCAATTACAAGTTGCATCAAATAAAAAAACCTCACAAAATCTTATGAGGTTTTTAACACTATATTTTGATATGCATTAAACGTTTAGTTTAAAACTTCAGCTACTTTTTTTCCAATTTCAGCTGGTGAGTCTACAACGTGAATTCCACACTCTTTCATAATTCTTTTCTTAGCTTGAGCTGTATCATCACTACCTCCAACGATAGCTCCAGCGTGACCCATTGTACGTCCTGCAGGTGCAGTTTCTCCAGCAATAAATCCTACAACTGGTTTCTTGCTTCCACTGTTTTTATACCATTGTGCAGCGTCACCTTCTAATTGACCTCCAATTTCACCAATCATGACTACACATTCGGTTTCTGGATCATTTATAAGCATTTCTACGGCTTCTTTAGTGGTAGTTCCAATAATTGGGTCACCACCAATTCCTATTGCTGTAGTAATACCTAATCCTTGCTTTACAACTTGATCTGCAGCTTCATAAGTTAAAGTTCCTGATTTAGAAACAATACCAACTTTACCTTTTTTAAATACAAATCCAGGCATAATACCTACTTTGGCTTCCTCTGGTGTAATAACTCCTGGGCAGTTAGGGCCAACTAAACGACAATCTTTATCTTTGATGTAGTTTGATGCGATAATCATATCTGCAACTGGAATCCCTTCCGTAATTGTAATTATAACTTTTATTCCAGCATCAGCCGCTTCCATTATAGCATCGGCTGCAAATGCAGGCGGAACAAAAATAATTGTAGTATCTGCACCTACTTTTTCAACTGCTTCTTTCACAGTATTAAAAACTGGCTTATCTAAATGTGTTTGACCACCTTTTCCTGGTGTTACTCCTCCTACAACATTAGTTCCGTATTCAATCATTTGGCTTGCGTGAAAAGTTCCTTCACTACCTGTAAAACCTTGAACAATTATTTTTGAATTTTTATTTACTAATACGCTCATTTTTGTGTTTTTATTTTTTAAAATAGGTTGTGCAAAAGTAATTTTTTGAAACCTATTATTAAAGCAAAAGAGTTTTTATTTTAGGTTTTTAAGTTTTTCTAAAATTTCAGGAATTTTTCTAATGGCGGCTATTTCTTTGTATTTTGATCTGAAGTCATCTGCAGGAATACCAAAGTAACTTTTATTTCCTTCTAAAGACTTGCTAACTCCAGCTTTTGCCGAAATGACAGCCTTTGTTCCGATTGTCACTCCACTGGTTATACCTACTTGTCCCCAAATCGTAACTTCATCTTCAATTATTGTGCATCCTGCAATACCAACCTGAGATGCAATTAAGCATTTTTTACCAATAATGGTGTCGTGTCCTACTTGCACTAAATTATCAATTTTGGTTCCTTCTTTTATTGTTGTTGATGCAGTAACACCTTTATCAATTGTACACGAAGCACCAATATCTACATTATTTTCAATAACAACATTTCCTCCGGATAACAATTGATCGAATCCTTCAGGTCGCTTTTTGTAATAAAATGCACTTGCTCCTAAAACCGTATTGGCATGAATAATGACATTATCTCCAATAATAGTTCCATCATAAATACTAACATTGGAATGAATTGTACAGTTCTTGCCTATAACAACATTGTTACCAATAAAGCAATTAGGTTGAATTACAGTGCCTTTTCCAATTTTTGCATTTGTTGAAATGCTTTTATTAGACGACGTAAAAGGCTTAAAATGATTGGTTAACTTATTGAAATCTCTAAATGGATCATCAGAAATTAGCAATGCCTTTCCTTTTGGACAATCGACTTCTTTGTTTATTAAAACAATCGTAGCTGCTGATTCTAAGGCTTTGTCATAGTACTTAGGATGATCGACAAAAACGATATCACCTTCAGTTACCACGTGAATTTCATTCATTCCCAAAACAGGAAAGTTTTTATCGCCAACAAATTTGGAATTAATAATTCCAGCAATTTGCTCTAATGTATGTGGTTTAGGAAATTTCACTTTACCTACTCTTTTACACGCTCTTTGTAAGTACCTTTATCAGTCTCAATCTTAATCTTATCACCTTCATTGATAAATAATGGAACGTTAACTTCTGCACCTGTTTCAACGGTTGCAGGTTTTGTTGCATTAGTTGCTGTATTTCCTTTCACTCCAGGTTCCGTATGAGTTACTTCAAGAATTACACTAGCAGGCATTTCAACAGATAACGGTAAATTATCTTCAGTATTAATTATCACTGTAACCACTTCGCCTTCTTTCATTAAATCTGGTCTATCTAAAGCTGCTTCCAATAATCTAATTTGCGTATAATCTTCAGTATTCATGAAATGATAAAATTCACCATCATTATATAGAAACTGAAACTTATGTGTTTCAACTCGAACATCTTCTAATTTGTGGCCTGCAGAAAATGTATTATCCAATACTTTTCCAGTCGTCACACTTTTTAATTTAGTTCTAACAAAAGCAGGCCCTTTACCTGGTTTTACATGTAAAAATTCAATTATTTTATAAATATCATTATTGTATCGAATGCATAATCCATTTCTTATATCTGAAGTCGTCGCCATTTTAAATGTTAGTTTTAGCTTGTTAATTTGATTTGAAGTAGCCTTTCATGATTCCACGATGTGAATTCTTAATAAATTGAAGAATTTCATCACGCTCAGGAGTAGCTTCCATTTCGGCTTCTATAATTTCTGAAGCCTGGGTGTTATTATAATTTTTTTGATAAAGTAATCTGTAAATATTTTGAATCTCTCTGATTTTATCTGCTGAAAACCCTCTTCTGCGCAATCCAACAGAGTTAATTCCAACATAAGACAACGGCTCTCTTGCTGCCTTTACAAAAGGTGGAACATCTTTTCTGACCAAAGAACCTCCAGTAACAAATGCATGATTTCCAATTGAACAAAATTGATGCACAGCTGTCATTCCAGCTAATACAACATATTCACCAACATTTATATGTCCTGCTAAAGTACTATTATTAGAAAAAATGCAATTATTACCAACAAAACAATCATGTGCAATGTGACAATAAGCCATGATTAAGCAATTGTCTCCAATAACAGTTTTCATTTTATCTGCAGTACCACGATTAATCGTGACACATTCTCTAATGGTAACATTATTACCAATTTCAACTGTAGTGTCTTCGTCGTTATATTTTAAATCTTGAGGAATTGCTGAAATTACTGCTCCAGGAAAAATATTACAATTTTTACCTATTCGAGCGCCTTCCATAATAGTAACGTTTGATCCAATCCAAGTTCCTTCACCAATAATAACATTGTTATGAATTGTTGTGAAAGGCTCTATGACTACATTTTTTGCAATTTTGGCACCAGGATGAACGTAAGCAAGTGGTTGATTCATTTTATATATTATTTTACTTTAACTATTTGCGCCATAATCTCGGCTTCAGAAACGAGCTTGCCATTGGCATATGCTCTACCTTGCATTTGACAAAGACCTCTTCTTATGGGTTGCATTAAA
>Ga0098073_1000707_pt1 | contig 10528 bp, 9 predicted proteins | sample 31_taG_FD_75060 | JGI IMG/M metagenome (GOLD analysis project Ga0098073, IMG submission 75060) | Marine viral communities from the Gulf of Mexico - 31_GoM_OMZ_CsCl metaG | ecosystem: Environmental > Aquatic > Marine > Oceanic | place: Gulf of Mexico | collected 2015-07-12
CTCGAGGTCCATGCCGCTCTCGTCGGCGATGATCTCATAGCGCAGATCCTCGGCTGCCCGGATGGCGGCCGCGACATCTCCGCTCCGAGCATAGGGCACGCAGATCTGGCCCAGCACATCCTCGACGATGGCCGGCACATTCATCGACTGGGCCGAAGCGGGCGCCGCTCCCGCCATCAGCCCGACGGCAGCCAGTCCGGCCATGAACAGGTGTCGCATGGGTGTCTCCCTTGGCTGGGAGGAAGTCTCGCGCCAGACCCGAGGTGCGCGCCAGTGATCAGTCCTGACGGTCGGCCCCGGCGCGCTTTTCCGCCATCCGGGCCAGCAGCCGCCCGCGACCCTTGGCCAGGGCGTGGATGACGCCGCGAAAGGTCGCCACCTCCTGCGCGCTGAACCCGGCCCGGCCCAGCATGACACGCAGGTTCTGGCTCATCGACGGCTTCTTCTCGGGCGGATGAAAGAACCCGCCCGCCTCCAGCTCGGTCTCCAGATGCTCGTACATGCCGACCAGCAGATCGTTCGACGCGGGCGGATCGCCTTCGCGGAAGCGCGGCGGCGGCGCATCCAGGATCAGGGTCCGCCACTCATAGGCATTGATCGCCACCGCCTGCGCCAGGTTGAGCGAATGGTGCCGGGGGTCGATCGGGATGGTGGTGATCCCCTGGGTCAGGGCGATGTCGGTGGTCTCAAGCCCAGCCCGCTCGCCGCCGAACAACAGGCCGACCGTCAGCCCTGACGCCCGGTCGTCATACAGCAGGCGCGCCGACTCGCGCGGCGTCCGCACCGGCATCCGCGTCTCGCGCGGGCGGGCCGTGGTCGAAAAAACGGTGTTCAGGTCGGCGACCGCCTCGGCGACGCTGTCGAAGACCGTGACCCCGTCCAGCACCCAGTCGGCGCCGGATGCTGTGGCCCAGGCCCGGTCCTGCGGCCAGCCGTCGCGCGGCGCGACCAGCCGCAGCTCGGACAGGCCGAAATTGGCCATGACCCGTGCCACCGCGCCGATGTTGTCGGCCAGTTGCGGCTTGTCGAGGATGATGACGGGCGGTGTCGGATCCGGCGTATCGGCCAAGGCTCAGTCCTGACCGATCATGGCCAACCACGGGTCGGCGGTGCCGGCCTCGACCTCGGACACCTTGACGTTCGGCCAGCCGACCGCCCGGGTGCCGGCCTCGCGCCACGCCAGCACGATCAGGTCGCGCAGCTCCGATGCCCCCGCCGCCAGTCTCTGGGTGGCAAAGTTCACGCCGCGCGGGTCAGCCTCGACGAAACCGCCGGCCTTCTCCAGCCGATAGAAGGGCACCACCTGGTCCAGCGAGACCAGCAGGTAATCGGCCGTTCGGGCGCGCAGGTCGAATCCGTCCAGACGCGGCGCCGTCATGGCCGCCTCGATGCCCTGCAGGTTGACGCGGTCGCGGACGAAGTCACCTTCGAACAGGCCATGCGTCCGGCGCGAGCGGGTGAAGTCTTCGGGATTGTCCGTGTCGCGGTCCCAGCCGTTGTAGTGGATGGTCGTGTGCAGGGGCTGGGCGCCGTCGCCAATGTAGTGGGACAGCATGCCGATATCGCGCAGGATCAGCGCCTCGCGCCGCAGCCGGTCCTCGCGGTACCAGGCCTGACGCGCCAGATCGGTCTCGCGCGCTTCTGCGGCCACCAGGATGCGCCAGTAGGCAAAGTCCTGAACCACCTGCTGCCAGGCGTCCATGATGGCATAGGGCAGATAGCCGGCGTTATTGACCTTGATCCCGGCGGCCAGCAGCTGGGCATCATATTCGGACTTGAGCTCCGGCAGCGCACGGATGTGCGGCCCCGCTTCGGTCATGATGCGGCCGTCCGCGATCATGTCGACGAAGTGGGCCGTGTCACGCTCGCGGTCATGCGGCTGGCCTCCGCCCTTCCAGCGGTCGGGTTCGCGCGACAGTTCGCCGACCTGGGCGGCGGCCTCCTGGGTGCGCAGGAAGGCCGGCAGCTCCTCGGGCAGGGCCCGCATGGCGGCCTGTCCGACCATCCGGTGACCGCTGGCGCCCCAGGCGGCCACGTCCGCAGCGGGCAGGGCGATCAGGGTCAGGGCGACGGCGGCGGCGATCAGGCGTTTCATGGCAGGGCTCCGGCAACTGCGGGCGGGGTTAAATCCATGCGGCGATGGCGTCCAGCGGCTTCTTGTCCAGCGCGGCCAGCGGCACGGTGGCGTCGTCCGCCGGATGTCCCGCGACCAGCAGCAGAAATGGCTTCTCCTCCGCCGGTCGACCGCAGATCTCGCTCAGGAAACTCATCGGCGCGGGCGTATGCGTCAGAGTGGCAAGGCCGGCCCTGTGCAGGGCCGCGATCAGCAGGCCGGTGGCGATGCCAACGCTCTCGGTGACGTAATAGTTCTTCTTCGCGTCCCCCGGCCCGGGCCCGCCCCGCTTCTGGGCGAAGATGGCGATCAGCACGGGGGCGACCTCCAGGAAGCCCTTGTCCGGGTCGGTGCCCAGGGGGGCGAGCGCGTCCAGCCATTCCTGCGGGGCCTTGGTCTCGTAAAAGGCCTTCTCTTCGGCCTCGGCCGCCTCGCGGATGCGGGCGCGGGCGTCCGCGCTCTCGATCACGGAAAAGAACCAGGGCTGGTGATTGGCGCCGGACGGGGCGGAGCCTGCCGTCAGCAGGGCCTGCTCCACGACCGCGCGGGGCACGGGGCGATCCGAGAATTCCCGCACGGTGCGCCGGCGCGCCATCTCCTCGCGAAAGCCCGTTGCGCGCGCGACGGCTTCGGCATCCGACAGCGCCGCATAGCCGACCAGCGGCGTCGAGGGGTGATCCTTCATCGGGCGGCTCCACGGCAATGAGCGCCCTTGATAGCCCGGCAGGGGTTCAGGATTCCACCCGCACCGGAATGACCACGGTGCGCATCTGCCGTTCCGGCTCCCATCCGGGGGCCTCGACCAGCACCAGCTCGCCCTCGCCGGGTACCAGGGCCTTCAGGTGAAAGACGAACCAGCTGGCCCCGCCGGTGGCACCGCCATCCCGCTGGCTTGTGTCCGTGGGGCCTGTCTCCGTCCCCAGCAGCTCCAGATTGTCCGGCAGGGTCGTGATCTGCCAGTCGAAATTCGAGCTCATCGTCACGGCCATCGTCTGGCCGACGCGCACGTTGGCTGGCCCGTCCCCCTCATCGATGACGACCGCCACGCCTTCGGGGACCGGCGGGCGCAGGGACGCGTCCCGATCGCCCGGCGTCACCCTGTCGCAGGCATGGAGCGCCAGCACCGCAACGGCGATCGCGGCCAGCAGCAGAAGCCTCAGAACACGCATGACTCCTCTCCCTTCGCGTTCACCCTGACCGCAACCGGTCCACAGGCCAACCCACAGGACCTGATCAAGCCTCGCTGTCCCTGCCGTCTTCTTGTCCCATTCGGCGCGCAAACACCCGGCGCCGGTCGGTTCGAGGATCGGTGATATGGCGATTCCCCATGCTCAAGACCCTTGCTCTGGTGCTGGCCCTGGTGACCCCCGCGGTCGCCTCATCCATCGACCCGGTGCCGTATGAAGCGCTGGTCTCGGCCGAGGCCGAAGCCGCCGAGCATGGGTTCGCCCCCGAAGTCTGGCTGTCCCTGAGCGAGGAGCAAAAGGCCCTGGCCGTGCGCCCGGCCGACTGGAGCCTGTCGGCGCGGCTCTATCACGCAGGCGGCGGTGGAGCGACCGGCAACGACTCGCTGGGCTGCCGCCCGATCGCCATGCGCACCGTCGCCATCGACCCGCGCGTCGTGCCCCGTCGCACGCGTCTATTCATCAAGGAAACGGTCGGTCTGGTGCTGGCCGACGGCACCATCCACGATGGCTACTGGTATGCCTCGGACACCGGCGGCGCCATCAAGGGCAACAAGATCGACCTCTATACCGGCCACGGCCGCGGTTCGATGGCGCCGATCATGCCGCTCAACATGCGCAGCCTGACGGTGGTCCAGGCCGGCACCTTCGACGGCTGCCCGCCCGCTTGGGACTAGGCAGTAGGCAGTAGGGCTCAGGCAATAGGGCTCAGCAAGCAACAGGCATAATCGCGACTGCTTACTGGCTACTGCCTACTGCCTACTGCCTCAGAACTTCCGCTTGCCCGTCACCGTTTCAAAGAACATCCGCCAGTCGCCCATCAGGCTCCACAGCGGGTATTTGAACGTCGCCGGCCGGTTCTTCTCGAAGAAAAAATGCCCGACCCAGGCAAAGCCATAGCCGACCAGCGGCATGGCCAGCAGCCACCAGGCGTTCCGCGTCACGATCGCGGTGACCAGCGCGACCAGCACCAGCGCCGATCCCACGACGTGGATGCGCCTGCATGTCCGGTTGGAATGCTCGTGGATGTAGTACGGATAGAAGGCCTCGAACGAGGCGAACCGTTCGTCAGGGGCGTGCGTGCTCATGGCCGAACACTGTCCCCCGACGCCCGGTAAGGCAAGACGTCAGATCAGCCCGCCCGCTTCTGGGGCTTGGGACCCTTGCGGAAAGGCGGCTTTGACCGGGCCGGAGCAGGAGCACCCTCGGCGCGCGGCTTGGGGGCGCCTCCCTTGAACGGCGCATTGCCACGCAGCTTGCCATTGGTCTTGGGGCTGCCCTTGGCCTTCCACGGCTTGCGGTCCTCGGCCGGGGCGGCACCGGTGTCGGGCCGGAAGGCCGGCTTTTTGGCCTTCCAGGCGGGACGCGCGTCTTCGCCACCGACAGCCTCACCGTCGGCGCGCGGCGTATAGGGCTTCTTGACGAAAGGCCGCCTGGGCCGGGCCTCATAGGCGCCGTCGGGGGCCTCCGAGGGGCTGACCGTAATCTCGGGCTTCCTGGCCGCGGCCAGCGTGCTCTGGAAGGCGTCCACCGCATCGCGCGCGATCTCGAAACGCGTCTCATGGGCGAAGGTCCGGATCGAGCCGATCTGGCGCTTGGTGACCCCGCCCAGACGGCAGATCACCGGGATCAGCCATTTGGGATCGGCCGGACGCGGGGCCGAATTCCGGCCCACATCCGCGCGGAACCACACCACTTCGTGCGGCTGCAGGCGTTCGGTCGGCCAGGCGGCATCCGCATCGCCGCGTTCCCGGTGCGCCGGACGCTCGCCCGGATCGGTCAGTTCCTCGGGCGCCGGCATCTTGGCCCGCTGCAGGCGGATGAAGGCACAGGCGATCTCTTCCGGCGTGCGCTCGGCCATCAGCCGCTTCGCCAGGGCGAAATCCTCGTCCGTCACGGCTTCATCGAAGATCGAGCCGGCGATCAGGCGCGCCTCGTCCTGCGCCCGGATGGCGTCGGCGCCCGGCGCGGCATCCCAGCTGGCCTCGACCCCGGCCGACGACAGCAGCATCTCGGCCCGGCGGCGTTTCGGATTGGGCACCAGCAGCACGGACACGCCCTTCTTGCCGGCCCGGCCCGTCCGGCCCGACCGGTGCAACAGCGTCGCCCGGTTGACCGGCAGTTCGGCATGGATGACCAGCCCCAGGTCCGGCAGGTCCAGCCCGCGCGCGGCCACGTCGGTGGCCACACAGACCCGCGCCTGTCCGTCACGCAGCGCCTGCAGGGCGTCGGTGCGCTCGCGCTGGCTCAGCTCGCCCGACAGGCCGACGGACAGGAAGCCGCGCTCCCGCAGGGCCGCCTGCAGATGCTTCACCGACTCGCGCGTCGAGCAGAACACCAGCGCGCCCGGCGCCTCGAAGAAGCGAAGCACATTGACCACGGCGTGTTCGATCTGGTTCGGCGCAATGCGCATGGCGCGGTATTCGATGTCGCCGTGCGGCTGGCTCTTGTTGGTCGTATCGATCCGCACCGCGTCGCGCTGATAGCGCTTGGCCATGAGGGCGATGTCGCGCGCGATGGTGGCCGAGAACAGCAGGGTCCGGCGCTCGGCCGGCGACTGATCCAGAATGAATTCGAGGTCCTCGCGAAAGCCCATGTCGAGCATTTCGTCGGCCTCATCCAGCACCACCAGCTTCAGCTGGGACAGATCCAGATTGCCGCGGTCGATGTGATCCTTCAGGCGGCCGGGCGTGCCGATGACGATATGGGTGCCCCAACCGAGGGCGCGGGCTTCCTTGCGCGCATCCATCCCCCCCACGCAGGTGCCCAGCCTGGCGTCCGTCCCGGCGTACAGCCAGGTCAGTTCGGTCGCGACCTGCAGGGCCAGCTCGCGCGTCGGCGCGATCACCAGCGCCAGCGGCTTGTCCGCCTTGCCGAACCGTTCGGCCTCGCCGAGCAGGGTCGGGGCCGCCGCCAGGCCAAAGGCCACCGTCTTGCCCGAGCCGGTCTGGGCCGAGACCAGCAGGTCTGCCCCGGAATGGTCGCCCTCCAGCACGGCTTCCTGAACCGGAGTGGGCTCGGCATAGCCACGGTCGGACAGGGCGCGATCAAGCGCGGGGTGGGTAGCGGGAAACGGCATCGAAGGTCCTGAACAGCAAGAGGGGTCGCCGAAACGACCGCGCCCGGCCAAGGCGTGAACCTCGGGCCGGGCGGTAAGGGAGGCCGCCTCTATACACGGATAAAGGCCATGGTGGGGCGGGTTTTGCGCCACGCCCTTCCCCGGGGCCCTATTCCGGTGTCAGGTGGGTGTAGACACTTTCCCTTCAGGACCCCTCATCATGGCCTTTCTCGACATCACCGTCATCCCCGTGCCGACCGCCAACAAGGCCGCCTATCTGGAGCATTCGCGCCAGTCGACGGTCTTCTTCAAGGAACAGGGCGCCCTGAAGGTGACCGAGTGCTGGGGCGAGGATGTGCCCGACGGCAAGGTCACCGACTTCAAGAAGGCCGTTCAGCTCAAGACCGATGAGACGGTGGCCGTCGGCTGGATCACCTGGCCCGACAAGGCGACGCGCGACAAGGCCTGGGAAACCCTGATGCAGGACGAGCGCATGATGAAGCTGGACATGCCGTTCGACGGCAAACGCATGATCTTCGCCGGCTTCGACGTCCTGATTGACGGGTAGCACGGGGGCTCGCCACCCCCGCCCCAACACGACAGCTGACACGGCTGCGCCGGGCGGAAACTAGCTGTCCAGGAACGACCGCAGTTTCCGCGACCGTGACGGGTGCTTCAGCTTGCGCAGGGCCTTGGCCTCGATCTGGCGAATGCGCTCGCGGGTGACCGAGAACTGCTGGCCGACCTCTTCCAGGGTGTGGTCGGTGTTCATGCCGATGCCGAAGCGCATGCGCAGGACGCGCTCCTCGCGCGGCGTCAGCGACGCCAGCACGCGGGTCGTGGTCTCGCGCAGATTGCTCTGGATCGCGGCATCGATCGGCAGGATGGCGTTCTTGTCCTCGATGAAGTCGCCCAGATGGCTGTCTTCCTCGTCGCCGATAGGTGTCTCGAGGCTGATCGGCTCCTTGGCGATTTTCAGGACCTTGCGGACCTTTTCCAGCGGCATGGCCAGCTTTTCGGCCAGTTCTTCCGGGGTCGGCTCGCGGCCGATCTCATGCAGCATCTGGCGGCTGGTGCGGACGATCTTGTTAATGGTCTCGATCATGTGCACCGGGATACGGATGGTGCGCGCCTGGTCGGCGATCGAGCGGGTGATCGCCTGACGGATCCACCAGGTGGCATAGGTCGAGAATTTATAGCCGCGGCGGTACTCGAACTTGTCGACCGCCTTCATCAGGCCGATGTTGCCTTCCTGAATAAGATCAAGGAATTGCAGGCCGCGGTTGGTGTATTTCTTGGCGATGGAGATCACGAGGCGCAGGTTGGCCTCGACCATTTCCTTCTTGGCCTGACGGGCCTCGCGCTCGCCTTTCTGCACCTTCTGGACGATGCGGCGGTAGTCGTCGATCGGCAGCCCCGCTTCGGAGGCAACGGCGGCCACATCGCCGCGAATCTGGCCGATCTGGGCCGCTTCATTCTCGCTGAACTTGGTCCAGCGGACGCCCATGTCCTTGACCCGCTCGCCCCAGTCGGGGTCCAGCTCCGAGCCGAAATAGGCCTTGAGGAATTCAGGGCGCGAGATGCCATAGCTGTCGGCGAGGCGCAGCAAACGCCCTTCCAGCGAGATCAGCCGCTTGTTGATCGCATACAGCTGCTCGACCAGGGCCTCGATCCGATTATTGTTCAGCTTCATCGACTTCAGGCGATCCGAAATCGATGTGGAGAGGGCCTCATAGGCCTTCTGGTCCTTGGCCGAGAGGGTCTCACCCTTCAGGCGGGCCTCGACCAGCTTGTCCTGCAGCCGGCGGAAGGCGCCGAAGTCATTGGCGACCGCGTCCAGCACCTCCATGACGCCGTCCCGCAGCTCGGCCTCGAGTGCCGAGATCGACATGCCGCCGCCGTCGTCGAAATCGTCCTCGTCCTCTTCCTCCTCGGCCTCCTTTTCCGCTTCTTCGGCGGTGCGGGGGGGCTTGGGCTGGCCGGGGATGGGTTGCGGCGGCTGGTTGTGCGGCAGGCTGGCGGGGTTCAGCACGCCATACGTCGCGTCAAGGTCGATGACCTCGCGCAGCAGGATGCGGTTGTTCAGCAGTTCGTCGCGCCAGACCATGATGGCCTCGAACGTCAGGGCGCTCTCGCACAGGCCCGAGATCATGGCGTCGCGGCCGGCCTCGATGCGCTTGGCGATGGCGATCTCGCCCTCGCGGCTCAGCAGCTCGACCGAGCCCATCTCGCGCAGATACATCCGCACGGGGTCGTCGGTGCGGTCATAGGTCGGCTTGGCGTCGGTCTCGGAAACCGAGGTCTCGGCCTTCTCGGCGACGTCAGTGCCCTGGGCGGCCTCGCCGTCCTCCTCGGCCTCGACGACGTTGACGCCCATCTCGGACAGCATGGCCAAGGTGTCCTCGATCTGGTCGGGGGTCACCTCTTCGGACGGCAGGACCTTGTTCAGTTCCTCCATCGTCACATAGCCGCGTGTCTTGGCCTGCTTGATGAACTTTTTGACTCCGGCATCGGTCAGATCGAGCAGGGGCCCGTCATTCGGGGCGTCATTGTCCTGCGTGTCCGTCTGCGCACTCATCCCGTTTTCCGTCTCCGACCCGCCGGAGCCTGTGGCTATCCGGCACTATATGAACAGGAAAACGTCCGCGGTCCTGTTAGGCTCCTGCGGCCACTTCCCAAAGGCTTCCCGACTTGATCGCACGCCGCAGGGCATCACGCTCCGCCTTCAACTGGGTGAAGGCAGAGCTGTCGAACGCCCGATGGGCTTCCGACTTCGCCATGGCCAGCGCCCGCTCCAACGCAGCTATCCGCGTCAGGGCGTCAAACGCCTGCGACCACAGGGTCCGTGCCTCGCCGAGGGGCAGATCTTCTGCCAGGAAGGGCGCGCCGGACTTTGCCGCCGCCTTCTCGACCTCGTGCAACAGGGCCTCGTAACCCGATTGGGCCAGATGGCGACGAAGCGCGACAGAGTCAAGGGATGCGTGGCTCCCGAGGCGCTGCTGGACCAGCGTCTGGGCCAGCCCGTCCAGCGCGGGATCCCCGAATCCGGTCCCGGCCACCGTCTCCAGATGGACATCCAGTCGCTCGACGTCATCCAGTGCCGCCAGCGCCAGGGCGGCGGCCATCGGCTCGATGGACCGGTTGAAGGCGTGCAGCGCCTCCGCCCCCTCGGGCGTCTGGCCTGCCAAGGGCGGCGGGGCGCCCCGTTTCCAGCCGGCGGCCGGGCGGCCGTCGTTGCGTGGGGCATTCTTTGAACCGCGTCCCGGCATGACGGCATCAAACCGCTGGAACAGGTCGCGGCGGTACTGCTCCGCCAGGTCGCGGTCGGTGATCGCCTCGGTCGCCTGCCGCAGCCGGGCCTTCAGTCCCGCGCGCCGCTCGGGCGTGTCGAGCGTTTCGGCCTCGGCCTCCTTCTGGAACAGGACCTCGACGAACGGCCGTGTACGGGCAAGGGCCTCACGCAGGGCCGGGGCACCGGCCTCGCGCAGCATGTCGTCGGGGTCCCGGCCGTCGGTCAGCAGGCAGAACCGGAAACTGCGCCCCGGCTTCAGCAGCGGCAGGGCGCGTTCGACCGCCCGGCCCGCCGCCCGCTGTCCGGCGGCATCCCCGTCAAAGCACAGGATGGGCTCGGGCGTGACCCGCCACAGCCGTGCCATCTGCTCCTCGGTCAGGGCCGTGCCCATCGGGGCGACCGCCGGAATGCCCGCCCGCTGACAGGCGATGACATCCATATAGCCCTCGACCACCACCAGGCCGGCCTGTTTTGAGGTGCCCAGCAGCTTGCGGGCCTCGGGCATGCCGTAGAGGGTCGCGCCCTTGTGAAACAGCGGGCTTTCCGGGCCATTCAGATATTTGGCACGGTCATCGGGATTCATGGCACGGCCGCCGAAGCTGACCACCCGGCCCCGGTCGTCTTGGATCGGGAAGATCAGCCGGTCGCGGAACCGGTCATAGGGGGCACCGCCGCCCTCGGGCGCGATCAAAAGGCCCGCCTCGACCAGATCGCCGGGGGTCGCCCCCTGCTGGATCAGGGCCGCCTTCAGCCCCTCGCGGTCATTGGGGGCATAGCCCAGACCGAACCGCTCCCATTGATCCTCGGGCAGGCCGCGCTTTTTCAGATACTCGCGCGTGCCGGCGCCCACCGACCGCCGCAGATTGGCCGAGAACCACTTC
>Ga0098073_1000713_pt1 | contig 10497 bp, 7 predicted proteins | sample 31_taG_FD_75060 | JGI IMG/M metagenome (GOLD analysis project Ga0098073, IMG submission 75060) | Marine viral communities from the Gulf of Mexico - 31_GoM_OMZ_CsCl metaG | ecosystem: Environmental > Aquatic > Marine > Oceanic | place: Gulf of Mexico | collected 2015-07-12
CTTCCGTGAAATCTACCTTCGGGAATGCGACAGACTTGCTGAGACTTTGTATGTGGCTAACTATCGTCGTCCTGAAGTACGTCGGTATGCGTTTGAACGCTCTGGTGCTGAATTTATCATGGCGGTGCCTGGACCTGCAGATACCGCAGTTGGAACTCGGATGATACTCAAGACATTGTGGCGTTAACGATAGAATAGTTCTAGGCAATAATTAGCGTTATTATGGCGACCCAGAAAATCTCAATGGGCAGGGATAAAGATACTGACTATCAGTCAAAGAAGCGTGCTGCTGTAGCCCAAGCAAATGCTGACAACCCCTATATGTGGGGACTGCAAGACGGTGCTGCTCACGCAGCAACTGTCGGTTACGGTCAGGCGTCAAAAGCTACTCGTGACCTCAAATACGGCAACGTGAATGTTGTTACCGGTGATGCACTGGATGGGCACGACGGAAACTTCAAGCCCATTCACGATGCAGCTGGCAACTCCATCATCAATGACTACCGAAACCATACGGGATATCTTGATGGTTATGTATCGTCAACCACTGATCCTCAAGTTGACCCTGAGCTGATGGGTAAGCGTGTTCAGCAACGTGTATCACAGATTGCAAATGGACAGCAGTGGGCAACACTGAACAACCGTGCTGATGTTTACGGAGGATACAATGTCTGACGCCAAGAGAGAACGGAGGGAGCGTATGGGTGACACCAATAAGGTGTCTAAATCCAACGCATCCTTCAATGGCGCACCCCCCGCACAGCCTCTTCCTGGTGCTTATCAGGATGGTCGCGGTGGCAACGTGATGAACAATCCTCAGGTGGCTGCATCATTCAATGAGATGACAGGTTCATTTAGTGGCTACAATCTCTATCCCTATGGAGACGATGGTCTGCCTAACACTGATGGTCGGATGGGTGCTGTTGGTTACGCGCAGAACTCTGGTAAACCTCAATGGAAGACTTCTGGTCGTGGACTGAATATTGGAGTTGAAGACACAATGGCTCCTGACTTCCGAACTCAGGAGATGATGCAGCCTATGGAACAAGCAACGTCAGCTCAAGACTTTGCTATGCGCAATAGTGGAGTAAATCGTGGAGAAAAGTCCGGCGCTTCCTCATACATTGCTGGTCCTATGGGAATGATGGCATACCCAGGTGCGCTTGAGGGCGGTGATTATACGCCTGGATCAGTAGATCCCCTACTGACCACTCAGAGTGATGGCAGTAGTGGTGGCTCTTTGGGACTACAGGGAGTACAGCATGCTGAACAATTGCCAACTGGTATGAACACTGGTACCGGTGCACGTAAATCACAACCTCCGAAAAAATAATGGCTACTACTTCTACTAACAAGCAACCGCTGCTTGTCGACCGTGTATTTCATAATCACGTACCTGGCGACCGTTTGAATAGCGGTTCTGAAAAGCTGGACATCATTGGTGCTAACAGCTCCAAAGTAATTGTCGATTGCTCCACAAATGATGGTGGCATCATTGAAGAGCTGTATCTAATTTCTCGTGGATTAGACAGTAACGGTGAAGCCTTTGTAGTCAACTTCTACATCAGTCCTTCTACTGACTTCCTGCGTGCAGACGAAGCTGTTTTCATTGGTCAAGTCACGGCATCAGATACTCCTGGTGAAATAACAACACCTTCCAAACTTCCTCGCGTACTTGCACCGTTGCCAAGTGCTGGAACTGAGCCACAGGTTGGTGCATTTTATGTACCACGAGGTAAAGTTATCTGGGCAACTTTACAGCTTGCAACCCCTGATCTAGGCACTAACGCTCCAATCATTGCAGCACAAGGCGGGTTCTATTGATGCCTAGGAAGCAAAATGGATTTGGCAAGATCAATTCCTTTGCTGTCAAACCCTTTGAAACTAAAGCAGACCTGAAAGTCAAAAGCTTCGGAACCTACCCACGGGACCGGAGCTTTGGTTCTAGTGTGACGCGTACAGTTGTCGAGCATCAAGATCTCAATAGTGACTGGGCAAGTTGGAGGAAAGGATATGAGTACTACGTAAAAGGCGCTTGGGCTGATCTATTCGTACTGAACGAAGAGACTCAAGAGTACGAAAAAGCTGTTGTCGATTCAAAGCTGTATCAAGGTACGCCTGACGAAGTAAGGATTCAATTCACGGGTTATAAGTATGCGACACAGCATTCAGACACAGCGAATCATTATGTAATGCGTCGTGAGATACTCGATGAAATTGATGCAATTACTATCACTTCAGTATTAAATGATCAGTACAAGTATCCAGATCAAAAAGCCAATCACGAGATTTGGTGCCAAGGAATAGTTGGCCCTAACGTCAACATTCTTGCAAATATGATTGGTGACCGGCTGACAGATGGCAAGCACGAAGCAACATTAACGTGGGTATTAAATGGCAATGCGCAACCTGCTTTATATGTAGGCAAGACAGCGCCACGTGAACCTAAGTATATGTCAATTACGATTGACCCTATCGCAGAATTAGAACCGAATGATCTGATAGACAAGATTGTTTTTGTTCAGGACTTCCTTAAGGAGAACTTGCTAGAGAATAATAATGTCACTGAAGTTGTTGACGGCAGAGGGCCGGATGGATCTGACTATTTTCGCGTGTCTCTTAATGAAACTGGCATTGCTTCAACTATTAGTTTCTACGAAAGAACAGATGACCTCCCTCTGTCTCTCTACGATCTTTCACGTTTAGATAAGTTTCACACAACATCTGGCGATTACTCGCTGAACAATCAATACTATTTCCAGAAGGATAGATACTTCAGGTTCTTTCCTAAGAACTTCTTTGTGACAGGTGATTACATCATGGAGGGTGTTAAAGCAATACAGTACAGTATTCCTCCTTTTGAAGTACGAGACATCAAGGTATTGCCTGATGGCCGATGGGAAGTAATTGCAAAAGATTTCAACCACTCCTTAAAACTATTAGCTCCTACAGAGACAGGTACAGGCTATGTCGTGTTTAGTGACTACAGCTTCATTGAACATATCACAGAGAATGAAAATCACAAGATTTATACTGATGTAGATCCTTGGATGGACGAAGTATTCACATCAGGTAGAAGCTTGCAGCCTGCGGTGCTATACAGCTGCAGCTGTCCATCCCACAGTCACGCCGTCCTACGATCACCTCAAGTAACTGAGGACAACGGAACACGACGCATTAACAGACAACGGCGTTATCCAATGCCTACAGCCTTAGGAAAAGACTTGTTTGATGGCGTGAATATAGGTCAAGCTGCTGGCATTATTGAAAGCTGGGAAGACCGCAGATACCGCTCGTCTTACAAGACATGCAAACATAGCTTATCTTCTCAGTTTGTTGATGGGATCATTACTATTGAACCTGGAGACTACCCATCCGGTGAGACAAGAATTAAATTCGAAGAGAAACTAGAGAAAGAAATGAACAATGTAAACAGTAGATTTGAAGATAGCTACAAGCGTGGCGGCATTACTGCCCTCGAAATTATATTCTCTATGGCGCAAGGATTGAACCTAGACGATGTAGAGCTTGCTTACCTGTTGATGGATTCAAAACTCTAATAAAATAGAGAGATAGGTTGCAAGTAACGTAGTGGCTATTCGTTCAAACTACAAAGGCATCATTCAGGCAATTAAGCTTAAATCAGGTGTTAACAAAGTTTACCCCTCAAACTTCTGGGGAATCATTGAAGCCCTGCTGGACTTGACCGGTGGTGGTGGTGGTGGAAGTGTTGAAATCCTTCCTCCAGGTGCTGACCTACCGACGACTGGTAACGAAGAAGATGGAGATATGGTCGGCATCCCAAACGCAGATGGGAACTATTTCCTGTATATCTACGCAGATGGTGCTTGGCAACCCATTAATATAACGACTGCTCAAGTACTAGAAGCTGATAAGAAACCAGTAGGCGCAACGATACCTAAGTTCATCACGCCTGATGGTGCTGTTCTTGAAACACAGCAGGATTACAACAACTATATTGTCGAAGTAATTATCAATGACCAAATCAGACAAGATGAGGACATAGAAAAGCTACAGATTCAGGGTGGTGACTTTGCAGCTGACCAAGATCGCCAAGATCAAGAGCTAGAAGACTATAAACAAGAAGTCTCAGCTGATCAAGATCGTCAAGATCAGGAACTGGTTGACTATAAACAAGAAGTCTCAGCTGATCAAGACCGTCAAGACCAGGCCCTGGAGGACTACAAGCAAGAAGTCAAAGTTGACCAAGACCGTCAAGACCAGGCCCTGGAGGACTACAAGCAAGAAGTCAAAGCTGACCAAGACCGACAGGATAAGGCTCTAGAGGACTACAAGAAACAAGTCAAAGCTGACCAAGACCGTCAAGATGAGGCTATTAGTGCTATCCCCATTAACATTAACTGTGGGGATACTCTTACCGTAAACTTCAAAGAATGGACCGGTTCTTTAAGTTACGTTAGCATCGGTGATTGCTGGATTAGACCTGGTGGATACATTGATCTCCATATATGGAATCCTAAGTTTATTCTTGGTGAAAACCCTGATAGCGATACGCTTTATATTAACGGTAAAGAATATAAAGTCAAATCGCAGGGTAGTTGGAGTCCTGGAATACCACAAGATAACTGCGAAGGTAATCAACCATTTGGTCCTTATGATGGGCACTTCTACTCGTTATCGGGTGATTGGACTTTTGTACAGTCGCTTTTTGGAAGTGAAGGCACTATAACTGCATGTGACCCTTCTCAACAGTATGTCACTGAACAAGATTTTCTTCTTAGCCAGCAAGTTCAGGATAAAGCTCTAGCAGATTTACAGACTGACCAAGACCGTCAAGACCAAGAGCTAACAGACTACAAGGCCGAAGTCCAAGCAGACCAGGACCGTCAAGATCAGGCACTACAGGCAGAGATTGATGCCCGTGTCCAACGTGATTCACTGCACGACGCTGAAATCGATACGCTGGAATACAAGCTTGATGCACTGCTGGGGCTGACGTTCCGTGGCACCTATGAGTTCAAGCACGAAGCCGACTGTGACGCTGCCTATTTGGCCTGCATGACTGCCGCTGGCTCAGACATAAATGCTCAACAGGCTTGTACCCGTGATTACTCAAGTTGCGAGCAAGATAAGGTTCGACCTGGATACTTTGAAGCTGTTGACCCTGATGATCAATTCGACCACCTTGAGCAGATTATTATCTCGAAGAATGATGCGTCTGGTGTAGAGGTTGATTGGGCTGGTGTTCTGGATGCTGGCGACTACCTGGAGGTCGATCACGTCTTTGCAGGGTCACTGGATAAGACCAACTATGGTTTGTATCGCATTGAGGAAAAGCCTGCGTCAGGTACGAATGCTTTCGGAGAAGTGGTCTACACGATGAAGCTCCAGTTCCTGCAAGGGGACGGTGTGATGAATGCAGGGGAGAAGTATGAAATCCGTGGTATCACTTCTGCTGAAGGTGTGAGCCCTGAAGAGTTAGGTGACTTCTTGACGAAAGATCAAGCTGCTGCAACCTATCTGCCACGATCTGGCGGTACGTTGACTGGCACTTTGAGTATGAAGGATGCTGCTGTAATCAAGACACGTCACCTTGACTCAGGTAACAACAGCAACCTGCAGATCAAGCGCAATGGGCTGACAAGAATTACTGCCGGAACCGAAGAGGTCGTCTTTCACAAGATTCCGCAATGCGCTATAAACCCTAGTGCCGATGATGACCTATGCCGCAAGAAGTGGGTTGATGACAATAAATCGACGAAGGGTCATACCCACAGCAACTACGCCAGCAGCAGTCACAACCACGACAGCACTTACTCAAAGACTGGGCACACGCACAGCGGCTATGCCAGCAGCAGCCATAATCACAACACAGATTATGTGAAAGGCAATTTCACGATCACTAAAACAAACGGTAACTATTACATCAGCTAATGGCACATATTCTTACCTATCCCTACGGGATCAAATACAAAGCTGCTGACTGGCATTTACAAGTCAAAGACGGGATCAATAATTCAATCCCATGCAACGACGAGCTGTTAAAAGGCGAATCAATTCTTGACGACTCCAATAGCGGGAAATGGTGGGCGAACACTGTGGGCAATCTCACCTACAGCTTCAGCCAAGCCAATAATCACCCGTTCAACCAGCTGTGGATGGGATCTGATCAAAGGGGCGTTCATTATTGGTTGGAATCAAAAAGCAATCAAACCTGGGCTACGTGGTTTGACATTGGAGCCGAAGGCGGAAGGAGCAGTGGGGATTACATGAACGGCGGCGCAAGGTCGAGCTGGCTTCGTGAAGTGACCGCTATCTGGTTTCTCTTCCACGGGCACACCACCTATGAAAGCCAAGGCTGTTACGCCAAGGTGGAGAAGGTTGGGCTCAGGTATCGCGATCCAAATGGCAGGATCCAGATTTACGAATGCACCGAAAAGCTTGGCGATCTAGCCCTAATGGAGCTTCACCGTGGCGCTTCAAAACGTATGTTTGGCTACGCAATACCTTCTAGCAAACGCTCAACAATTTGCCGTAACGACTATCGCTTCTTAGGGGCACGGATTCAGATCCAGCTACAGAAAACAAGTGGCATCAACACCCGCACAATCTGCGGCGGCTGCACAGGTATCCGTTTCGGATTAGGTGAAACCCCGACTGGCAGTTACAACACATCAGCCAAACGTGCCCTGGTGCTGGCCGGCAATACAACTTGGACTGACTTCAGTAACACCAGTATCAAAGACAGGCTTGAAACTCGATAAGAGTAAACAAAGGAGCTAGACTAACAATAACTCGCTGAGTATATATGTTATCTCCAGATGCTTTTGAACTAAGTATGGAAGCGCAGCTAAAAATGCGTGTCATTACGGATGAAGTTGAGAACTGCACAAACATTGAAGAGCTTAAAGAGCAGCTGATTGCTAGCGCCAAACTTGTAATGCGTTACCAACAAATGCTCAACAGCATTCTCAAGGAAGTGATTGATAGGGACGTAAAAAATATGCTAACTGAAAAACAGTAAACTAGATATAGCCAGTTTTTACTGGGTGTCTATAGCTTTTTAGCAATGAAGTTTCAGAACAAGCGTAGTAATCAGTTAAACCAAAACGGAAAAGCCAAAGAGCCCACAAGGGCGATGATGGAGTTTGGTGAACTCGCTGTTAACTACAACGCTAAAGATCCTGTTATTTTCATTAAAGATAGTGAAGGAAACATCATTCGTCTTGTTGAGCCTGGTCAAGATGGTGCTGATGGCAGCAAGGGTGAACGTGGTGTAAAAGGTGAGAAAGGTTCAAAAGGTGTTAAAGGCAATCTGGGAACTGCTGGTGAAAAAGGCATTAAAGGCACCTTAGGTATCAAAGGTAGTAAGGGAAGTAAAGGAGCTTTAGGTGGAACAGGCGTTAAAGGCGAAGTTGGTTCGGAAGGTCAGAAAGGTGTTAAAGGTGAGATTGGTATTGGAGAGAAAGGCGATAAAGGTACTAAAGGAACCATTGGTGCTGTAGGTGACAAAGGTAATCAAGGCGGTCAAGGTGAGAAAGGCGTTAAGGGTGAACTTGGTGGTTCTGGACTCAAAGGTGAGAAAGGTGTAGACGGCGGGGTAGGCGCTCAAGGCGACAAAGGTGACCGTGGTGAAAAAGGTCGTGCTGGCGATAAAGGATCTAAAGGATCAATTGGAGCCAAAGCTGAGAAAGGAGATAAAGGTGCCATCGGTCCAAAAGGCTTGCCTTCTACAGTCGCTGGCGATAAAGGTGAGAAAGGTAATGCTGGCCTCGAAGGTTCTAAAGGTGAGCTAGGAGCACCAGGTGAGAAAGGCGTACCTGGAGCTGACTCCACGACTGCTGGACCTAAAGGTCAAAAAGGCGCAGCTGGTGAAAAGGGCAATGTCACTGTCATTGGTGAAATCATTGGTTCGATTCCAGACTCAGGTCCGCCGACCACGCCTTGCGATACAGAAGGCAACGTCATTATTGATGGCAACGGTATTGCCTGGTACTGTGATGGATCAGTTTGGATTAATCTAGGTACAATTACTGGAGCTGATGGCTCTAAAGGCAGTAAAGGACAAAAAGGCTCTAAAGGTGCCGTAGGTATTGGTAGGGACGGTGATAAAGGTGAGAAAGGCACTAAAGGTGCTCAAGGTATTGGAACTAAAGGAGCTAAAGGAAACCTTGGCGATAAAGGCAATAAAGGCAATGAAGGTAAGCGTGGAGTTAAAGGTGCCCCTGGCGTAGGTCAAGAAGGCGCTAAAGGTAATAAGGGCGAACTCGGCAGTATTGGCGATAAGGGTGCTCCTGGCCAGGGAAGCAAAGGCTCTAAAGGTGCAAAAGGCATCAAAGGATCACTTGGGCCTATTGGCCTTAAAGGTGATAAAGGACCTGTTGGTATAGGGACAAAAGGTGAGAAAGGCATTAAAGGCACCTACGGACCTGCAGGCGCTCAAGGTGTTAAAGGTGACAAGGGTATTGCCGGTGATGATGGCCCTAAAGGGAACAAAGGCACTCAAGGTTCTAAAGGTCATCTAGGCGGTCCAGGTCCAAAGGGCAATACAGGTGCTAAAGGAAACAAAGGACAGCAAGGCAGCGTTGGAGAAAAAGGAGCGAAAGGTAATATTGGTGAGAAGGGAAACCTTGGCGGTATTGGACCTAAAGGTTTCCCAGGTATCGAAGGTGAAAAAGGTGAGAAGGGCAGCAAAGGCGGCAAAGGCGGTAAGGGTAATAAAGGTCGTCAAGGTAATCCAGGTGTTCAAGGCATCAAAGGTGAGACGGGTGCCAAAGGTGAAACTGGACAAATCGGCAGCATTGATGGTGGCATTGACTATCCCGGTCCACCGACATTCGATTGTGCCATTAACGGTCAAATCATTGTTGACAGCAATGGAAATGCCTGGGTGTGTAACGAAGGAACCTGGGAAGGCATCGGTACAATCACAGGACCTAAAGGTGAGAAAGGGAGTCAAGGTGAAAAAGGTCTTGGTCAAATCGGACTGACTGGTGATAAAGGTGACAAAGGTGACAAAGGTGCTAGCGGTATTTCAGGCGTCAAAGGCAATAAAGGCTCTAAGGGCTATGGCGCTACTGGTGACAAAGGAGAGCGTGGTCAGCTTGGTCTGAAAGGACCCATTGGCGGTCCAGGAGATAAAGGCAACCTTGGCGAAAAAGGACAGAAAGGTGAGAAAGGTCGGGAAGGCTTTGATGGAGATAAAGGTGAAAAAGGAAATAAAGGTGTTAAAGGCAACGTTGGTCTGAGAGGACTTCAAGGCGACAAAGGTGACAAAGGTCGTGAAGGAGATAAAGGTGACCTAGGTGTTAAGGGTCTGAAAGGAGATAAAGGGTTTAAAGGCGAGAAAGGTGATAAAGGCCGTGAAGGTTTTAAAGGTGAGTCCGGTCTAAACGGAGATAAAGGCGAAAAAGGTCAGAAAGGAGCTAAGGGTTTTAAAGGTTACGGACAGAAAGGTCAGAAAGGACCGCCAGGTACATCAACACCTCTCCTTAATTATGTTGGTGACGTTTGCGGAGTAGGCGAACTGCCTGACCCTGATACTTACGAAGGTGCGGGTGGCGATGTCTACCGTGATATCTGCACTCCAGATGCACCTCCGTACAAGTTCTATGCTTTTACTGAAGAGGGTTGGGTTGATGTATCCGCAATTATCGGCCAAGAGAAAGGCGCCAAAGGAGCCAAAGGCGCTAAGGGCATCCAAGGTTTAGAAGGCGATAAAGGCCAAAAAGGTGAGCTTGGTCTAACCGGAGGTGAAGGGGCTAAAGGTCAAAAAGGCTCTGTCGGTCCGGAAGGTATCAAAGGAGATAAAGGTGCTATTGGAGTTAAAGGTGAAAAGGGTTACAAAGGAATCCAAGGCCTTAAGGGAGAAAAAGGAATCAAAGGAAGTAAAGGTGAAAAAGGAAATAAAGGTACTAAGGGTGGCCTTGGCGATAAAGGAGGCTTGGGCCTGACTGGCGATAAAGGTCAGAAAGGCATTAAAGGTGAAAAAGGTGTAATAGGACCTGAAGGCGTTAAAGGCGAAAAAGGTACTAAAGGTCGAGTAATGGATTTTGATGATCTAACGACTGATGAGATCCTTGAAATCACTGGAGAAAAAGGAGATCTTGGACCAAAAGGTGAGAAAGGTAACAAAGGAAACGTCGGACGTGGCTTTGACTTTGGAGACTTCACTCCTGAACAGTTAGAAGATTTAAAAGGCATTAAAGGCGAGAAAGGCCTTAAAGGTGAGGAAGGCGAGGCTTTTACCTATGACGACTTCACAGCTGATCAGATCGAAGCACTTAAAGGTCAGAAAGGTGAGCCTGGTGAAGGTGCTGCTGGTGGTGGAGCCAGTGTTAATGTTGGACCTCTGCCTCCTGATGGAGCCGAGGAAGGTGATCTCTGGTGGGATGACGAAAGTGGCATCCTGTACGTCTGGTACAAAGATGAAGACAGCGATCAGTGGGTACAGGCATCTCCCCCTCAGGTTGGACCAAAGGGAGAAGTAGGACCTTCTGGTGGTGAAAAAGGTGA
>Ga0098073_1000715_pt1 | contig 10486 bp, 8 predicted proteins | sample 31_taG_FD_75060 | JGI IMG/M metagenome (GOLD analysis project Ga0098073, IMG submission 75060) | Marine viral communities from the Gulf of Mexico - 31_GoM_OMZ_CsCl metaG | ecosystem: Environmental > Aquatic > Marine > Oceanic | place: Gulf of Mexico | collected 2015-07-12
AAATCGGCTGTTTGTCCTGAACAAACAAACAAATCTCCACTTAAAACAGGCTCTTCAGAAACTTCAATTGTAAAGTCTTGTGAGACAACAGTTGCTGGACAAGCGCTACAGCGGGCTTGAACAGTAAATGTCGTCATAACAACTGGCGCCGCTAAATAGGAAGCTGTTGGACTCCACGCTTGAACAACCGTAGCTCCATTCATCACTTGATATTCGTAAGTTCCAGAGCAAGTACCAGTTACAGCAAATGTTATTAGCGTATCGCTCCCTTCACACAATAACAAAATATCAGGAGTTGGAGTAACAGAAGTTGCACCACATTGAGCGCGAGAAACACCTCCGGTAAGGACAATCAATGCAACTATTAATAGTGTTTTCATAATTATTGGTTTGGATATTGTTGAATGAATTCAATGTCAGCATTCAACATTGACGTATTCAGATTAAGGTTATTAGCAGATTGAATTAACAACAGAATTTCCGTACGCTTTGCAAGAGCAGCTTGATTTTCACCAGAATTTACCGAAACATAAAATTCATTCATTGTATTCATGATATCACGAATAACATCTCTTGCTGTTTCTGCTTCGGGAGCATCTTCACTGAATGATTGTTGAGCCATTATTGCTCGATGGTCAAGCGTACATTGTATTGCGTAATTTTGCTGTTGACTGATTGAATTTAAACTTATAAAAAGTATAAATCCCAAAACTAATTTGTTTAAGGCGCTAGTAGTATAATTCATTGCATTCTTAATTTAGGTGCAAATTAACCAATTAAAAAATAACTATTAATGGATCTGCACTTATTTAACGAATTTACTTTTGATAGGTTGCTTTTACAACGTAAAAACCTGAATATTCTTTAAAAATGTGAACAGCTTCCAAGGATTCCGTATATTCGTATCCGTAAAAAAATAATAGAATTATGAAAAACGTAGCAGTAATTGGTGCCGGTACAATGGGGAATGGAATTGCTCATGTATTTGCACAATTTGGACATAAAGTTTCTTTAATTGATCTTCAACAAGCATCTTTAGATAGAGGTCTTGCAACAATCACTAAAAACTTGGATCGCCAAGTAGCAAAAGAAGCGATTACTGAAGCTGACAAAAATGCAACTTTGGCTAATATTACCACATACACTTCAATGGAAGAAGGTGTTAAAAATGTTGACTTAGTTGTAGAGGCAGCGACGGAAAATGTTGATTTAAAGTTGAGAATATTTGCGGATTTGGATAAAATCACTGCTCCAAATGTCATTTTAGCAACAAATACTTCATCTATTTCTATTACACAAATTGCTGCTGTTACTGAGCGACCAGACAAAGTGATTGGAATGCATTTTATGAATCCTGTTCCGGTGATGAAGTTAGTTGAAATTATTCGTGGTTATTCAACTTCTGATGAAGTGACAAATGCCATTATGGATATGTCGCGCAAATTGAACAAAGTTCCTGTTGAAGTGAATGATTATCCAGGATTTGTTGCGAACAGAATTTTAATGCCAATGATCAACGAAGCAATCATTACGCTACACGAAGGAGTTGCAGGAGTTGAAGAAATTGATACGGTAATGAAATTGGGAATGGCTCATCCAATGGGACCATTGCAATTGGCAGACTTTATAGGATTGGATGTTTGCTTAGCAATTATGCGCGTATTGCATGATGGTTTTGGAAACCCAAAATACGCTCCATGTCCACTATTAGTAAACATGGTAACAGCTGGAAAAAAAGGAGTGAAATCTGGTGAAGGATTCTATTCTTGGGGACATGGAACGAAGGACTTAATCGTTGCAGATAACTTTAAGAGATAAGAAATTTAAAATTCCGGTTTTATCGGGAAGATAATTTCATTGAATAAAAATGGATGTTGATTGGTCAATGTCCATTTTTTTTTGATGGTATTCTGCTGCTTTTCGGGAATTTGGCTTTTTGGGAATTTGAGTTGTTGCAAATTTGCAAATTTGGGACGATGAATATTCGGGAATTCGGGATATTACGAACAAGTCAACAAAAACAAGCCTTTCAGAAGCATTCTTCGAAAACAACATTCCAATTCGCCTAGTTTATTCATACAAAAAATGGATGCTTAATTGCTTAAACATCCATCATTATACGTTATATTAATCAAATGATTAGTAAGGCATTGCCTGTTGTGGCGGAGGTGAAGCAATGGTACCTGCTTTACCATAATTCACAAATTCAATGTAGAAACACAATGCTCCTTGCTTGTAAGCATAATCAGACGGGATGAAAATTCTGTACTTCCCTCCTTTTTTAAATTGAGGAAAACTCATTGTCCAACCTGGAATAACATTTTGTAAATTCATTTTCAATGTTTGACCACGATCAAATGAACTTTCCAATGTATCTCCTGAAGGATTTGTCAAGATATAATGAGCTTCAAAATCATCATACATTGTTGGTGAACCACCAGTTCCAGCTTTAATTGTTTCAATCACAATTCCACCGTCAATCACTTTAGTATTTGGACGAGATTTTGCTTCTTCTAAAAATGGAGCATCCAAGGCTGCCATTTTTGCTTGTTGTTGAGCAGTTACCTCAGCCACAAATTCTTGCAAGTATTTATCTTTCTCTTCTTGCTTCATCAAAGTATCAGCTTTCATGATTCCGTGACGAAATCCAATTGCTAATTTCTTCATGTCGAATTTATCTAATTGATCTACATCTTTCATTTGACGGTACAACTCTGCTGCTGTCAATTTCCCAATACATTCAGATCCTTCTTTGATATACGTTGAATCAAACTGATCAAAATTTGGTCCGAACAACTTGCGCAAAGTCTCTTTACAAGCTTCCGCATCATTTTCATTCAAATTACTCGCAAAACCACTTGCCACTAATTCTAAATCTAATTTTTGAGTTTGTCCACTTGGATCATTTGCAAAAGAAAGTGCATTCGCAGCCCCCATTGCATAAGACAATTTATCCTTGTCTGTCTCCAACTTTACAACTTCCTCCGTTTTTTTCTCTTCACCACAAGCAAAAAGAATGGCAACTGGTAAAACCAATAATAGCATGATTTTTTTCATTAAGCGATTTCTAATAGTTCAACATCAAATATAAGTGCCATATATGGCTTTATTGCTCCACCTGGATGCGGATTTGCTCCATATCCAAGATTTTGAGGAATGTACAATCTGTACTTTGCTCCTTTATTCATTAATTGTAATGCCTCTGTCCAACCAGGGATTACTTGATTTACTCCAAATGTTGCAGGCTGACCTCTTTGAACCGAACTATCAAACACAGTTCCATCGATCAACGTTCCATGATAATGAACTGTTACTTGTGAACCTGGTTGTGGTTTTTCACCATTTCCTTCTTCTAATACTTCATATTGTAAACCAGAAATAGTTGTATGTACTCCTTCTTTTTTGAAGTTCTCTGCTAAAAATGTTTCTCCTTCTTCTTTGAATTTAGCGAAAGCTGCTTCATTTGCTTTCCCTAAATAGTTTTGGATGATTGCATTTGCTTCTTCAGCAGAATATTTTGGTTGTTTCCCTTCGAAAACATCAGTAATTGCTTCACTTAACGCTTCCGTTGAAATTCCATTTAAATTTTGTTGAATCAAACTTCCTGCGATACTCAAACCTACACAGTAACTCACTGCATTTATTTCTTCACTCATTCTTTATTATTTTGTGGCAAAGATACATAATTATAGACATCACAATCTCAAATTAGTTTCCCAACAAATGTTATTCATTTTCTTGCATTTCAATCACCTTCGAAAGTGTATTCAAAATGGTTTTGTGTTTTTTTACAAATGGATTTGATTCATCCCAAACATATCCTGCCAGAACAGAACAAATTTGACGCATAAAATCTTCATTTCTGTTTTTAGTAAAAAATATTTTCGCGAGTACTCCTTCGTACCAAGCATTGACATAGGATCTAAAGACATCAATCCCTGCTTTCATTTTTAATGCATAGTCCTTTTCCCAATCTACTTCTTCTCCATTCAATTGACGAACAACCAAATCTGAAGAAATGGAACCTGAAGAAATGGCGAATGTTACTCCAGAACTAAAAATTGGATCTAAAAATTCCGTTGCATTTCCACACAAAGCAAATCCATGACCATATAATTGTTTCACAGATACAGCATAGTTCAATGTCACTTTAGGTTCAAACAATTGAGGGACATTCTTGTATCGTTCGTCTAAACCGGGAAACTCACCTAATAGCTGATTGAACAATTGAGCATCATTCGCTTGGCACTCTTTAATAAAATCGGCATTTCCGACAATCCCAACGGAAGTTGTACCATCAGAAAATGGAATGGACCAAATCCAAGCAGTGTTATCATTAAAAGCATGGACAAAGATGTTCTTTCCTGCCTTTTCCGATCTATTTTCATCGCGAACATGTGTGTAAATTGCACCTCGATCTGGCGTTTGAACAGGCACTTCTAAATTGAACATTTTTGGAAGAACACGACCATAACCAGAAGCATCTAATACAAAACTACATGTAACTTCTTGTCCTCCTTTTTCAGCATGATCAAATTGAATTTTATGTTCATTTTCTCCCATGATGACATTTGTAACCGTTGCATTAAAGTGAACAACTGCTCCTCGTTTTTCTACTTCTGAGATCAAAGCGTGATCGAATTTAGCCCTTTTCACCTGCCATGTGTAATTCCAACTTTCTTCGGTAAACTGATCATCAAAAAGAAAGTCACAAATTTCATCTTCGTGATAAAAACAAACACCAGTTTTCGGCTGAAATTGCTCTTTTTCAATACAAGGTAAAAGATCCAATTCATCCAGAAAGTCCATGCAATGAGGCAACAAACTTTCTCCAATAACGAATCGAGGAAATTGCATTTTTTCTAGTACAAGCACTGATTTTTTTTCTTGAATCAATCTTGCTGCAGCAACAGATCCCGCTGGGCCTGCTCCAATAATCACTACGTCATAATGCTCATTCATATTTCCTTACCTCTTCTAAAATTCGATTATTTTCAACAAAATTAAAACTAGTTACAAATGCACCAACAGTTGCACCCAATATTCCATGAAAAACAATATTTTGTCCTGTTAAAAATAAGTTTTTAACCTTTGTCCTTGTATTAATGATGGAAGCTTGAGGATTATTATAATCCTTTATCACCCCATATAATTCTCCATCTGGTGTTCCTAAATAATCCTTATACGTTAAAGGCGTTGAACTATACACATTTAAAATTGACTTCCTAATGTCGGGAAACCTCTTCTCTAAACGTTGAATAACCAATTCTTCTTTTTCTTTTTTAAACTGCTCGTAGAGCATTCCTCTTTCTGATTTATCAGCAATTGTATTAAAGGTGTTCTTCCACTCGTCCATTTCAGCGATATTCATGTATGCCATTACAGCAATGGATTCAGCATTCTTTGGATCTTTACTTGCCGCTGGTGTGCAGACATAAATTACTTGCGGCCAATTTTCTGAAGAGTAATCTACTGTATTCCAACCATCTTCAACAAAATAGTCGTAAAAATTATAATTGATATATGGAAAAGATTGAGGCTTCAGCGAGATGTATACCATAAAGGATGAAACTGTATTTTTCATCGATTCAACTCTTCTAACAAATGCTGGAAAGAAGTGAGATTTTCCTGCAAGCTCTAATGTCCGTTTAGGATGTATACTCGAAATAAAATGATCCGCTTTATATCTAGAGTTATCGCTACAAACAACTTCTGAAATGAGCTTATTCTCACTGTAATTCATGGCAACGATTTCTTTGTGTTTCAATACTTCACCACCAAACAACCGTATTTGTTTCACCAATAATTTTGCTATTTGAGAACCTCCATCTTCTATGCGATAACTTCCTTTTATGAAACTATTCATAATCAATGCTACAACGTACAATGGAGTTGTCTTAGCATCGCCGGCATAGAGTACTCCAGAACCCAACAGTGCAATTTTCAAATCATTGTTATTAGTAAGGGAAGAAACATAGTCCCACGCTCCTACTTCCAATATTTCTGGATTCGTAACATATGTTTTCTCACCGTCAATTTGAAGATTATAAAGTGGAAAATAAGTACAAAATTCCTGAATTTTTTCACAAAATTGATCAATGGCATCTGCTTCATTTGGAAACGATTCTTTTAACCCTTTTGCAAAATTTTCATATCCTTGTCCATGCTTTACATTAAGTCCATTCGATAACCCAATCACATCAAACACATCTTGATCTAAGCGTTTCAATTTTAAATCATCGTATATTCCCAAGTACTTGAAAAAGCAATTCAAATTTTCACCTTTGTCCATACCTCCTATGTAATGAACACCTGTATCAAATACACATTTATCGCGACTAAAAACTTGCATGGCGCCACCAACTTGATGGTTTTTCTCCAACACAATTACTTTGTATCCGTTTTTGGCTAAAATCGTCGCAGTTACCAAACCACTGATTCCACTTCCAATAATTACAAAGTCGTATTTTTTGTCTTCTTGAATCATCTTATTTTTTTTCTCAGAGTAAATAAGACATTGGAAGTAGTTTTGCTGTGTTTCTCCATCTCAAAGGAAAGATTGTTTTTATCGGCAAAATCTTGAATCGCAGTAACCGATAAAAACTCCATGTCATTCTCAGATTTATTAAAGTTAAAGAATTTCGTGGAAAGGACTTCGGTTCTTTTTGTGTTTTTTAATCCTTTCTCTGATTCAATGATTCCATCACGAATAAAGAGGATGCCATTATTCGTCAAAGCGTTTGCACAATTTTGCAAAACAAGCATTTGATCTTCCTTCGGCAAATAATGCAATACATCATTTAAAAAGATCGCATCAGCACTTGTAAACTCAACATTTCGTACATCAGCAATTTCAAATTGAAGATTTTCGTTTTTCTTCACTCCATGTTGAGCTGTTAACACCTTCTCTTCGTCGTAATCCAACCCAATGATTTCTCTGTTTCTATTCCGGTAATGCAAGTAATAACTTAAGTAACCATACCCGCATCCAACATCATAAATTTTTGACGCATCATGAATCAGTGCATCATATTTTTCAAAGTTCTTTGCTTCTAATTTGTATTTAACTCGTACATACCATTCCAAAACAGGACCTTTTAACACATAGTTCTGCATGATTTTTGGAAACCAGAATTTACTTTTTTCATGTTCATTTCGAAGTTGATCAAATTCTTCGCGCATCAATTTCATCACTCGTTTCGAGTACATTGAATAAGTTTCTTCCTCTCTCGCTGTTTGTCGCTCCAACGCCTTTATAAAAATGTGTCCACGGTGAATCATGACATCATTTTTGGGATTTACATTATGAATTCCAGCTATCAAAATCGGTTGAATTGGTACATTCAAGGTTTGAGACAAGAAAAATGCTCCTTTGTGAAAACGATGAATCTCTCCATCCGTACTTCTGGTTCCTTCAGGAAAAATAACCAATGAATAACCATCATCGAAGCGCTTTTGAATTTCATCCATGTTCCCTTCAGCTCCCTCTTCTGCAAAAATGTATCCAGCGTAGCGTATAAACAATCCAAAAACTGGTGAATTATACACCCATTTTTTTACCATGATGATTGTTTTAGGATGCAACATTAACACCGCCAAAATATCCAAGAAAGAAGAATGATTGGCAATGATGATACTCGGTTTTGAATAATCCAATTGTTCTTTGTTCAACAAGACTTTCTTTGCTTGAAATCCTGCATACAAGGTTGACATGGCCAATTTAGAAACCAAAAAATTCAAAATACTTCGCTTCCACCTTTTCGTTGCAGGAAGAGGAAACAAAATCAGTAGTACAAACAAAGTTAGAATGATACTGCCAATAAAAAAATAAGTGAATAGCATACAACTATAAACAAACGTAAAAAAGGTGATGGGACCACGTTTTTTTGCTGTTCTCCGAGTGACAAACCAATTAAAAATGGCAGGTTGAATGTACAAAGTAATCAACATAATTGTTGAAATACCGATAACACTTATTAAACCAATGGAATGAATGGCTGGATGTTTTGCGAAATACAATGCACCGGTACCAATAATGGTCGTTACACCTGACAAAACAATGGCTGATTTGTAGGAAGAAATAGAATCGCGATTCGTTTTGTATTTCTGAATCAATCCATCTGTAATGAAAATACTGAAATCATCACCAAGACCAAAAATAAAGGTTGCGATGATGATGTTCACAAAGTTAAATTTCAAATCGAACAAATCAGCAATTCCCAGAATCCAAATCCATGCAAAAATCATTGGGAAAAATGCCAGTAATGCTAGTTCAATTCGACCATAAACAACCAACAATGAGAAAAACACTAGCAATGAACTGAATACCAATAAAAAGTTAAAATCCGTTTGAACCGTATTTAACATGTCTTCTGCAACAGAAGTTAAATCTAAGATATATGTTCCATCTATTCGATTGATGTTAGTCTTTAATTCATTCACATGATTTCTATCAACAACAACACTTGTCAATAATGAATGATTGCCATTTTCAGAATAGGACAAATTTTTCAATCCTAAATCGGCAATAAATTGACCTCCATCAACAAATTCCTTTGCAGGATTTTTTATGAATTGAAAAAAAGGATCAAATGCCGTTTCTGAAAATCCATTCTTATCTGCTTCAGATTTTACTAAGTGCTCAACTGAATGCTGAATCTCCCAAAATCTTTTCCAAGTTTGTGTTGACTCTTCTATCGTTTGTTGTGGAATTAAATAAGGAGCTGTAGAAACCAATTCAGTTATTTGAAGATCATTTGCTTGGGATTTTAGGTCCTTAAACAATCGAAAATTAATCTCCTTAGCCGTTTCAAAATCGTTCGCTTTTGCAAATACGTAAATTTTCTTTTCTGTCGCGGGATCAATTCCTGTAAATGCATCTTCTTTGGCTTTGAGTTCGGCTGGATGATAAGATAAGTTGTTTAGATCTGCATCGAAATTCATGTGTGTTCCTTTCAACAAGAAAAACACTGTAAGTCCTACAATGGCAAACAAGCTTACTCGAAACAATAATGTTTTCGATGCCTTTGCTGTTTGAATTCGCTCAACATTTTTGAGTTTAATTTTAAAAAAATGAATGATCACTGGCAGAAACAACACTGTAAACAATGCCGCTCCGATTAACGTGAAGAGAGCAATTAATCCAAAATTCTGCAACACCACTGAGTCAGTAAAAAGCAAGGCTGCGAAAGCCGCTACTGTTGTAAAACTACCAACCAACATAGGAGAAGCGATTTCTTTTACTGTCAGAATAATATCGCCTGAATGCTTGTAATGCGTAAAGAAATGAAACGAATAGTCGAGTACAATTCCCAATAAAATTCCGGCTGTTGCCAATGATATTGCACTTATTTCTGGATGAACATAACCAACCATTCCAACTCCACAAAGCACACCAAACATTGCGGGAATTATGAAGTAAATTGGTGCCAATACACTTTTGTAATAAATCATTAGTAGTAAAACAATCAACCCTAAACTAATAAGGAGTGTCAATGATGTATCTTTTTTTACCTGAACTGCATTTGTAGCTGCAATTTGAAATGTCCCGAAATAATCAAAATTGATTGCTTCATTTTTAGCATTTAATTTTTCCTTGAATTTGGTCAACTTTGAATCGAGTGCAACTAATTCATCCGTGTTTTTAGAATCACTTTTAAGCGTTGCAAAGAATACTATGGAATTACGATTGTTCGTATAAACAATGCCATCTTCAACTTCATATCCACTAGAATCTATACCCGTGGTAAATTCACCCAATCGATTTGTCAAAATTGCTAGCGGGTCTTTCGCCCAAAACTGTCCCATGAACAAGGAAGATGTCCCTTGGAGCTTTGACTTTAACGATGAAATGGATGAAGCAACCGCAGAGGGCTTTATCTTTTCTTCCGCCAACGAATAATCTGTTGAATCTAACAATGTTATTGTTGCCGATTGCAAATAACGTACGAAATCGGATTCATTGATTGACCTATAAACTTCTATGTCCTTTAATTCAGTCCTAAATTCATTGCCTATTACTTCAGAAATTGAATCGAGCAGATCATAATTCTTATCAACATCTTCATTTGCTCTGACTGAAAATACAACTTGTCGGTTCAAATTGTTATTGGCAACAATCTCACTAAACTCTTTATACTCTTTGCCTTTAGGGAATATGGAATAAATATCCTCTTCCACTTGAATTTTTGTCAAACCATTAACTAAAAGCACAAGAATCCCAGCAAACAAGAGGAAAAAAAACCACTTATTACGAATAAAAAATTGTACGAGTTTTGCTGCTAGTTGTCCAAACATGACTACTTGAATGTAAAGCTAAAGTTAATTCAAGCTCGAAGATAGAAATTTGGATTGAACTAGTTGGGATGAAGTGAGAAATGTTTTTTAGAGGAGAGGTTGGTTGGTGGTTGGATATTGGATATTGGATAAATAAAATTTTAATCTTTTAATCTTTTAATCTTTTAATCTTTTAATCTTTTAATCTTTG
>Ga0098073_1000719_pt1 | contig 10457 bp, 11 predicted proteins | sample 31_taG_FD_75060 | JGI IMG/M metagenome (GOLD analysis project Ga0098073, IMG submission 75060) | Marine viral communities from the Gulf of Mexico - 31_GoM_OMZ_CsCl metaG | ecosystem: Environmental > Aquatic > Marine > Oceanic | place: Gulf of Mexico | collected 2015-07-12
TAACGCCCACAAAAAGATCTTTGGACTTCCCAAAGATACTCCAAACGAGGAGTTGTAAAATGAATGAAGAATGTCGATCTTAAGGTCCTAGCATTAGGTACAGTAAGTATTGTTCTTATCCTTTTGACTATTGGTGCTATTATTCGTGCGGTTCGCACAGGTGAAGGTCTTGATAGTGGTACTGCTTCTGCTGCCTTTGCACTTTTGGGTGCTATGGTTGCAGGTTCTATCGGTTCTGTGGCGGCAACAAGTAATGCAATCAAAGAAAAAGAAGAAGAGCCCACAGACATTGACCCCGAAGACTATTAGTATGGTATAATGGCCCTATGGCTAATGATGTTGGGAACAATCCTACCTATGAGACAAACGGCTCATCTTACACTATTCCAACCTTAGAAGATGTTGCCGATGCTCCTGTTGCGTTTGCTGATTTTGCTGACTCTATTCCATTTGCCGAAAATATTCCCGTCGTAAATGTCGGGGAAGACATAACTGTTGATGACACATACAACGGTAAAATGATTGTTGCCACCGCCGACATTACACTTACCTTTGGAACGCTAGAAGAGGGATTTTCTGTTGCTTGTGTGGGTGATGGATTTAGCATTTCTTTTGTTGGTACTGATAAGATAGGACATACAACATTACCCTATGAGGTTGGATCTGTTATTACAGCAAACTCAGTAAATATTCTTAGCCTTGCTTCTACTGCCGCAGGGCAGGGACAGGTAGATCCATTACAAGGAGAGCCTGGAAAGAGTGCCTATGAGATTGCGGTAGAGAATGGTTTTGTCGGCACAGAACAAGAATGGTTAGACTCACTACACGGAGAAGATGGTGCCCCAGGAGCAGATGGTCAAGATGGTCAAGATGGTCTAAGTGCTTATGAAGTTGCTATGAGCAACGGATTTACAGGAAGCGAAGAAGAGTGGCTTACCTCACTAATAGGTGCTCCTGGTGTAGGTGTTTACTTCAAGGGCGAGGTCGCAATGGAGGCAGACCTAGAACCTTTGAAGGCAACCGCTTCCGTAGGAGACGCTTACATCGTTGCTGACACAGGAGAGTTGTGGGTGTTTGACGATGCAGGAAACTTTGTAAATGCTGGTAATATTGTTGGACCGCAGGGTCCAGCAGGTGCAGATGCCTATGAGGTTTGGTTGCAACAGCCAGGTAACGTTGGACCTATTGACAACTATTTTGAAGACATTAAGGGTCCACCAGGAGAAGACATAATTCTTCCACCAGCAGGTGAAGCAGATTTGTTGCTAACCTCTACTGTTGATTATTATGAATGGGCACCTCTGGCAGCATACACAAAAGAAGAATCGGATGCAAAATATTCAACACAGGAACAGTCAAGTAGGGTAGTGCACCCGTTCTTGCTGATGGGAGCGTAAAATGTCATATAAAGTAATTGCTCAGGGAGTATCTGAAAACTCCACAATGACTATAATTAGCAAAGAGGTGACCGACAATGTTGTTACAATAACAACAGAAAATCCTCATATGATTGTTGTTGGGCAAGAAGTTGTTTTGTCGGAAGATCCAACGGGATATGCCGTAACTAATAAACAATTAACTACCAACGTTGCAACACTTACTTTTTCTTCACCCCATAGAATGAAGGCGGGCACATCGGTAACCGTTTCAGGTGTTGATGCAGTATTTGACGGTAATTATTCTGTAACAGCAGTTACAGACACTACAATAAGTTATAATAAATCAAATGCAAATATTGCTTCTACTGCTTCTGCTGGTGTTGCAACATTCCTAGACCCCGCATTCAACGGAAGGTTTGTTGTTGATTCAAACCCAACAACCACAACATTTACCTATTGGTATCTTACAGAAGATGTTCCTTACACCATTTCTACTAATGCCGTTATGTCTTACAGTCCTTGGAAAAATATCTATACCTGCCCCGCATCAACGTCAGTAGTTACTTCTACTATTGCTGTCTGCAATCAGAGTCAATCAACAGCAAAGTATCAACTTGCGGTAGCATCAACTCTTGACCCTGAACGTAAAGAAATATTTGTTTGGAATGATACAATAGACCCAAGCAGCCATACATTTTTTACTTTGGGTTTAATTGTTGATGAAAATGTAAAGCACCTTTTGTTTGGTTGTGACGCAGAAGGTGTATCAATAAATATTTTTGGTACGGAGATGACATAGAATGGCAATAAGTAAACTTTCACCAACAATAAACCCAGGGGGAGGTTTTGGCGATTGGGCATATGTTCATAATCAACCCGAAGGTGCTGAGATGTATGAATTTGTTGCCGATGGAAACGAGCAAACAAATACTATTGCTGGTGCACGTTATAGAGTGTTGAAATATTACGATACTGGAAATTTTGTTTTGCCTTGGGATCGTAATGGAAAAATTGATTTGCTTGTCGTAGGTGGCGGCGGTACTGGTGGAGGATTTACCCAAGACAACACTGGTGCTCAATACATCGGCGGTGGCGGTGCAGGTGGATACGTTGCCGAATACAATCGTTATGTAACTGGTCCTTCTAGCCTTACAGTCGGTTTGCCTGGTCAAAATGTTCCTAACAGTTGGCAAAATGGAAAAAATTCTAGTTTTGATGATATAATCGCCGTTGGTGGAGGTCATCAAGGGGCGAACCTAAACGGAGTAGGAGCAGCAGGAGGCTCTGGTGGTGGTGGTACGGGTTCTGGCAAAAGCGGTGCAGGAAACCTAGGCCAAGGCCATGACGGTGGTAGCAGTTCAAACGGCGGCGGCGGTGGTGGTGCAGGAGGTGCAGGAAACGGCACTCTTGGTGGCCCAGGACTTTATAGAAATTGGGATGGTGTTTGGAGATGGTATGCAGGTGGTGGAATGTCTGGAAACCGACAGGATCATTATAACGGACAGACTCCATATAAAACTCATGCTAGTATTGAGACCCCTGGAAACGGCGGTGGAGGAAATTATTACGATGGTGGCACAGGAAACGAAACTCAATACAATGGTCAAAAAGGAATAATTATAGTTAGGTTTAGGGTTGGGTAATAATGGCAGTTAGCAAAATACAACCAAAAGATCCAGGAACCTATGGTTTCGGAGATTGGGCATATTTAGATTATGATCCTAATGGAGCAACTGTTTTTGATTTTGTTGCTGATGGAACTGAAAATACAAACACTATTGCTGGTGCTAGGTATAGGGTTCTTTTCTTTTACACACCTGGAACTTATGAATTTTCTTTTGAGAAAAATGGAAGAATAGATATGCTACTTGCAGGCGGCGGTGGATCTTCTTCTGGATTCCAAACAGACAACGTTGGTGCTCAATATATTGGCGGTGGGGGAGCAGGAGGATATGTACAAGAATTTGGATATTACACATCAGGACTTAATACAGTAATAGTTGCTCAAGGTGCTCCGCAACCAAGCATCTACACTTCGAACGCCGACAATTCTTCTTTCAATGAAATTGTTGCTTACGGCGGTGGTTATAGCGGTCGCAACCACAACGGCGTAGGTCAAAACGGTGCCTCAGGTGGTGGTGGCACAGGGGGAGGAACTGGTGGTTCAGGAATAGCAGGACAGGGAAATAATGGTGCCCCCGCAAGTAGCACAAGCGGAACAGGCGGCGGCGGTGCTGGTGGAGAGGGTGTTAGGTATTTGGGTGGCCCAGGAGTGTATCGAAACTTTGACGGCACTTGGAGATGGTATTGTGCGGGAGGAAACACACACGGAAATTATGATGACCCTCAGGGTCAAACACCATACCTATCGCATGGGAGAGAGGCCGTTCCTGGAAGTGGGGGAGGCGGTCTCTATTACGACGGCGGCACAGGCGACGAGGCTGGCAGAGGTGGAGCCAAAGGAATAGTTATAGTGCGTTTTAGGGTGGGATAGTTTTATGTCGGAGAAAGCAGTTAATGACCTAACTTTAATTATTCCAGAGTATCCAGAACCAGCAGACATGCCTCAGTTGTTTGCCAACTTTACTCTAGGTATGCCTCGTCGTCTAAGAGCATTAGAATCTTACTCTGTAACAGATGACGACGCAAACATTCTCTTTGATTTTTCAAACGCAACAACAGATGGAAACGTATTTGATTTGTATATTGAAAATGGCACATATTGGGAAAACATAGAAGGGCAGAAATATGGTTTTCAGTTTGCTGTAAAAACACTAGAAAAAGGGGTAGTGATAGAAGCGGAAGCAGGAGCAACAATCCTACCCTACAAAGAAGTACAGCCAAACACGCTTGCTATTATTACTCGCATCAATTCTAATGTATGGTTAAATACTGGTGGTGGGGTTGTTCCAGGTGGTCCCTTTGTTCTTTCTTATTCCAAGTTAGGGGTGAAAGATTACTATGGCTGATTGGGTTTATGGAGGTCCAAGAATTGATGATGTTATTTCAGATGTTAATATTGCTGTTCCAGCATCAGATATAAATGCCGCCAAAATACTGTGGTCCCAGAACAAAAGACCCTATGATACAGAGGGCACACCAGGAGATGTGTGTTTTGTAAGCACTACACCTGTGGTATAATGGGGATATGACGACATATGGTGGCCCTATGCCTGAGGACTTTGTAGATGGTGAAGTTCTTACAGCAAATGACTTTAACAGAGTAAAGAACTATTGGGTTTCAAGCACTTTTCCTGATGCTGCTGTATCTGCTTCTGCCCAAGACGGGGATGTAGTTTTTGTTTTAGATAATGCCGATACAGTACCTAATACTTTGGTGGCATTATGGGATACAGATATTAATATTGAAACTCTTGATACAGGAGAAGCATTAGTTTATGATGCTACTTCTGGAATGTGGACTAATACTCAGGTCGATGTTTCTTCTGAGATTGCAACCTTGCAGTCTCAGATTGATTATAATACTGCTGCTATTAATAGTCATTCAACAAGTATCGCAAACAATTCAACATCAATTTCTGCAAACACTACAAACATCTCAAATCTTAGCGGTACAGTTTCTAGCCTAAGCACCACCGTTGATGCCCACACAACACAGATCACCGCACTAGAAGAAGGCGGTGGCGGTGGCGGGGGTAGTGCTACATTATGGTCAGGCACAGTAACAGCGGTAATGAATGGAGACCAGCAAACAATTGAAGTAGCGGCAGGAGATCCAATCAACGCAACAATCATAGCAGCAAACAAAGCACGAGGATTCTGCTACATAGGGGATAAGGTTGTAGGAGGAACCGTTGATGGTGGATACGCCATTATCTCTCGTGAGTTCAACTATCCTGATATGCCTGCCTTTGACCCAACAGGAGGTCTTACCACAAACGGTGCAGATAATGCAAAATTTCGTGGATCTAGGTTGTACTACTCATTTGCGGGTCATCAAAATACTCATGCTGTTATTGCCAACTATGATCCATTTGCAGGAGATTGCTATTGGAACCTATCTTTAAGTAGTGCCTATTACGCAAGCATAGGCGACTCTTCATTCTATGGCTCCATGGTTTTGCCCGAAGCAATGAATGATCCAATCAGTTACAACAAATATGCTATTTTCCCTGCTAGAGGTGACAATAAAACTTGTCGGGTATGGTATTGGGATTACAACGTACAAGACTTAGGAGAACTTACTGGATTAAATGAAGCGGTAAACGCAAAAATTGCTGATTACGTTGCCATTGACGCTAACTGGGAGACTGCCGTTTCGGAGAACACTATTCTCTACGACACAATGCCCTACCTTGATATTAATGGAAAACTCAATGTTATTGCAAGTGTATCTCAGGTTAGGAATGATTCAAGACAAATAAAAATGCACTTTATCTATGAGTATTCCATTGATCCACTTTCAGGAACTTGGACGTTGCAACGTGAAAGAGAAGTAATGGCTCGGAACTATGTAAACCTCAACAAAGTTGCTTATGATAATACAGGAATGTTTTTTGGTTACAGAGCAGGAAATACAGGAGGCAATATTTCCTGGACTTGGTGGAACTGGGAAAACGACACATTAACTTTTCTTGCAAGTACAGGTGAATTTAAACCGTTTGAGTACGGTGGCAATACTATTCTTCCTAAAAACTCTAACAGGCCATACACTACGGGAGACATTAATGAAGACAATGGAGTAACACTTCAAATAAAGTTTTTTGATTTCAAAAATTGGAGTGAGAACACTATTGAGTTGACTTCTTTTCCACTTACGGAGTACAGAACTTGGATCGGGACCTCTGTTCCAAAGTCCACGATGATGATGGATGGATACATTGTTGCTGCTCTTGTGAATAAAACAACAAACAAGTTTGAGTTTTGGAAGTTTGATTTGTATGGTCAAGCAACTAAGATTGCCGATGGTTTATATGATGGAGTTTATGATTCATACAATTCTGGTTACAACAGATACAATCTGGCATCAGCAGGAGACTTTTCTTCTCCAACTATCGGTTTTAAGATATCAGAAGATACAACTCAAGACCATGATGGTGCTGGCAGTAGTTATACATACCACAGACTTTATTGGATTGATACAAGTGCATAGGAGGGTACAAAATGACTGAGGGTGTATGGGTAAAGATGTATCCTGATGATGTAAATATGCATGTTTCAGGCACGGGTGTTACTGACATTGTTCGTATCACTCAACAAGAATACGATGCCCTTGATCCTATAGATGCTCTAACTCTTTATGTGATTGTGGGGTAGTTATGACTGCATTCAACAATGCTGATGACTATTGGATTGACAATAGTCCTGTTGATCGAATTCTTTATCATGGAGAAGTTATTTGGGAACGTGATGGATACAACACAATACAAGGTGGAGAGACAAGAATTGGCACCCTGCCTGAGCAAAAAGGAGTTTTCAAAACACATATATTTACAGAGATGGAAGAAGCACAAAGTTTTGTTGTAAATGAAGATCTTGATGAAGTGTGGATTCTTGTTGTAGGTTCTGGTGGTCCCACAGGTGAATCTGCAACTTCCGTTCCAGGTGCAGGCGGTGGAGGAAGAATGCTTACCTATTCAGGACCGTTTGTTGCAGACACATGCTATGCCACGGTAAATCCCAAAGAAGGTGTTCAAGATGCTTCCGCAGGAGATGGAACATCCTTCAACTCAGTTGCAAATGGAATATCTTGGAATGCACCAGCAGGAGGTTCTGGTGGAGACTACGACACAGTTGGTGTTGCTGGTGGTTCTGGTGGCGGTGGATCTTATGGAACAACAACAAGGTCTGGTGGAGGTAGGGTGGACGGAACATCAACTCTATCATTGGAGCCTACCACAAACTTAGGAAACTCAGGACAGGCAGCCTCGGAATCAACCGATTTTCAAAGAGGTCGTGGAGGTGGAGCAAAGTTTAGTGGGTCTGGTGGGGGACAAGGTGTTTTCAACACTTGGAGAACAGGAGAATGGGTGGAGTATGCAAGCGGTAGTGTTTTGAACCCTGCACCAGATACAGGTAATGGTGGATACACAGAGGTAGTGGGAGAAAGCAAAGATGGAACAGGTGGTATTGTAATGTTGACTTACCGATATGCAGGAGAGGGACCATCAAGAAAATGGAATAAAGGGTTTATGGGTGAGACAACAGCAATGCAACAAATGATATATTGTGATAGAGATCCAGCAAACGGAGAATCCTTTTTTGCTACTTGCGGAAGTAGTGGTAAAGTTTTCTACTCATTTAGTGGTACTGAATGGCTTCCATGGATCACGCTTGGAACTGCTACAATTTCTGGACTGCACTTTGATAGAGATTTAGACAAAGTTTTCTTCATGGCAAGCAGCACTCATTATGAAGTAAACTTGCCAGACAATGTTTCAACCCAGCAAACCCCTACACTAACAAGTCTAAAAAGAATGGATACTGACAAAACAAATGGAATACGAATAATGGTTGGTTCATCAGGAAGAATATTTAAAAATACTGTAGTACCTAATACTATTTGGGATTGGGCCACCGCAGAGCAATTGACCATTGTTGATTCTGTAACGGCAGAAGAATGGGGTACAACAACAATTAACGATGTAAAGACAGACGGCAACGGTCTGTGGGTTATTGTTGGATCAAGTGGAAAAATGGCGGTATCAAAAGACTCGGGTACAACATGGACTATTTACAAAGAAGCAGAACATGGGATAAATACACTAAATAGTTACATTGGATACGATGGCACTACTTGGGTATTTGGAGGCAATGATGGAATGTACACATACACCGATGATTTTGCCACATGGAATCATGGAGTGGTAGAGTCTATTGCCAATGAAGAATTGTCACTTGGAGAAATAAGTTGGCAAGAGCCTCACCAGAAATGGTTTATCAATGCCAACAGCATGAAATCTCCATGGACGGGATGCTTCTTTGAGTCTGATGACCTTGTAAATTGGGAATCATCAAACACCTATTCCTCTCTCTTTCCCAAAACAATGGTGTCAGGTGGAAATAGAACGGTAGCACAAAGACTTTCAGGAGAAATGTGGGACACACCAATTAGTCAAAATGTAACATTGCTAAAGTCAAGCCAACCTCTACAAAAAAATATGTTGCCTACGCTTGATTCTAGTCCTGACTATTTCTTAATCCTTTTAGACACAGATGAAACAACATATTGGAATTACGAAACTAATATGAACTGGGACAATTCAGCAGCAAAAGATTTGTCTTGGTTGTTGGATGTTACAAAATTTAAAGATAATAAGATTGATAGTGGTAGGTATGCATTCTACAGGTCTCCTGCCGTTTCTTTCACAGCACTACCAGATTTGGATACATCAAATGTTACAGATATGTATGCTATGTTCCAACAATGTGCCAACTTCAACCAACCACTTGACAACTTTGACACTTCAAACGTAACAAGTATGAGGTATATGTTTGATGCCGCATCATCATTCAACCAACCACTTGACAACTTTGATGTTAGTGCAGCAATAGAGATGCAACAGATGTTTAGAAATGCAACATCGTTTAACCAAGACCTAGATACTTGGAGACCCACTAGTGCTCAGTATATTCATTGGATGTTCATAAATGCCGACTCATTCAACGGCAGTTTAGAGGGATGGGAAATTCCAAATGTTGTCCTTATGTATGGTATGTTCCAGGGTGCCGCATCGTTTAACCATCCATCAATTTCAAACCTAGCCATACCCCCAGGTGTCACCAGGCTTGACGATGTGTTTTATGGAGCAACCTTGTTTAATAAAGACATTTCCTCTTGGAACGTTGGTAACGTAACCAACTTTGAGTATATGTTTAGAGATGCCATTTCGTTTGATAGTTCCCTAGAAAATTGGAATGTTTCTTCCGCAACAAATACTAGGGGAATGTTCCAGAATGCTATTTCATTCGAACAAGATATTGAAAATTGGAATACTCAAAGAGTTGGTAATATGGCTGATATGTTTAATGGAGCAAAAAGGTTTATGAGTTATATTCAAGGATGGAATACGGCAAACGTTACAAATATGAGTGGCATGTTTAATGGAGCAACCGCATTTAATAGTCCTCTACCTTGGGATACCAGCAATGTAACAAATATGGATAATATGTTCCTCAACGCAGCATCATTCAATCAAGACCTATCTCAATGGTGTGTAATCAACATTGCTTCCAAGCCCCCAGATTTTGATACAAACACAACTGCTTGGACTCTTCCTAAACCAGTTTGGGGCACTTGTCCCTAAATATGGTATAATAGAGATATGAGCATTTACACAAGACATAACGGGGTATGGCACAGGATTCAACCTACTCCTGATCCCACATTTAGTCTTCCAGATGTTACAGCAGAGGGAGAGGTTCTAACCACCACAGTAGATTCTTATGAATGGGCTCCTTTGGCGGCATACACAAAAGAAGAGTCAGATGCTAAGTATGCCACAGAAGAGTATGTAGATAGTGCTGTTATTACTGGTGGAGGCCCAGGAATACTAGGAATCCATACGGCGAGTGCGAACACAGATCAGCAGGTAACCACGGAAACTCAAGAGGCGTTTCCTGGTATGTTTATTCGATACACGCCTACAAGCGGCACGAGTATTCTTCAAGTCAGTTTTCTTTTCACGGCTTTTGTCAATAGCAACAACGGAAAAGAAAATGCCATGGGTGAGTTATTTCTCAAAGAAGAGTCCACGGGAACAACTGTTTGGTCTGGTGCCGTGAACTCCGAAAATGCTCAATCAAACGCTACTCGTGCGGTAAGGATACGCCAGATCATCCCACTCCAAGTTTATTTAGGAATGACAGAAGCCTTGAAGGGAACTGAACTGACGTATCAGATGTACGGAAGGCTTCCGAGTACGGAGCAAACCGCTTACATGCAGGTGCAGAACGGAAGTTACGGCTGCCAGATGACAGTAATGGAAATTGAAAAATGACTAAGCCAGTAAAGATACAGCAACCAGCATGGATTGCCACCCTTGGTATGAAAACAAGTCCAGAGGTAGTTGTTAGTCCACCCATCATTGTCAATCCCTGGGGCACAATAACTCCTGA
>Ga0098073_1000721_pt1 | contig 10446 bp, 15 predicted proteins | sample 31_taG_FD_75060 | JGI IMG/M metagenome (GOLD analysis project Ga0098073, IMG submission 75060) | Marine viral communities from the Gulf of Mexico - 31_GoM_OMZ_CsCl metaG | ecosystem: Environmental > Aquatic > Marine > Oceanic | place: Gulf of Mexico | collected 2015-07-12
CATCCAATCTAAATAGTCGTTATACCTCTGCTCTAGATATACTCTCTTGTCGTGCATCTCCTCCCTATTCATTAGGGTATATTGGTTGACATCCTGCTTGTTCAAAACATAGTTAAGCAAGTATGCCGACCCTTTAGCCTGAATAGACCTAGCCACAATATTCCTAAAATTAACCCCTGCATCCTTATCTAGGGAGCAAAAGTAATCCATGTCATCACATTGAAAATAGCCTCTAATAGCAATACCCATAGCTGTACCACCTCCTCCGCTTTCAATAGGTGGGGTAATGGTATTAGTAGTAAATCCTGATATATCTAGATGAGCTTTCCAACTTGGTCTTTTTCCACAGCATACCCATCTATTTGCCAAAGGTTGAGCGCCCTCAGGAATCTGATACCAAATGTAATACTCTAGCCTTTCATCCCCTGTATTGTTTAGCACTAAGCTAGAGTGCATAGGAATCTGAACAGGCACACTACTTGGCGTAAAAGCCTTAAATACTCCTGCTTCAGTCGTTCCCGAAATGGTAACATCAGTCCATTGGGGGTCATTACTTGTAATTTTTACATCTAAAGCTGTTGTAGTATCTAAGCCAATATAAAGCTCATCAATGTAAAAGCTACCTCCTTTAACATCCTGAAATATCAACTTTACGCCTGCATAGGGAAAAGCTGTGCTGACTATTTGGTTGGCTGTTATTTTGCCAATTACATCGTTAAAGTTTCGTAGTCTTGGCTTCCTGTGTTCCCTGAGCTTACCTATAAAGTCAGTCCTCAGCCTTACAATAGCCTTTGACCTAGAAGTAGAAAGGGCATCCCAAATAGATGTATCTCCACATGGAATGCCCTGAGCTATTGCCTCTAGTATGTTGAATCCCTCGTCTGCATCAGTAAGATAGTAGCCACTATCACTAGTGTTATAGGTTGCAGGTCTGCTATCAGTATAACAGTTGCAATCATTATCGCTTAATCCTACCAATGTATCAAGGCAATCTGACATATTAATACTTTTTAAATATCGCTTTAACTGTGTATGTTGTTGACTGAGTGCCTGCTCCTGTAAGGATAATTCTTTGCCTTACTCCTGCCACAGGGCTACCTGTCAATCTATCTAAGTCAGTAGCTCCACTTAACGCCAATGTATCAGTTAATTGATACCAACCATCGCCACTAGTAAGATGGCTTTCGTATAACTTAGCTGTAATATCAGTAGTTCCACTTTCCTGAGTAGTCGTTACTGTCCAATTATAATCCCACTTGCTGTATAACAATACAGGCAAGGTAAGTGTATCAGCCTCAGTATCAGTAATGGTATCACTTGTAAAAGTGTACTGATAGATAGAAGCGCTTGGGTCAGCCTCTGCCATTTCGTAGGTGCTTGTAGATGCAACTGCTACAATCATGAGAACAGCTCCCAATAAAATTAATCCTAAAGTGCTTTTCATGGTTCTATTTTTAGATGGCATCTACTGCCTTAAATTTAACAATACCTGTATCTCCTGCTACTCCTGCAGGCGACATAGCTCTACCTCCTAAATACTTTATCTCCCAATTATGCTTATTGGTATGTCTAGTATTGGTATCTCTACCTGTGCAAACTTTTTGGTAAGCTACCTCATATCTTACAGGTCGCATAACACCATTTTCCATAATCATTAACATTGGGTCTTCAACGTAAAACTCCCAAATCTGCTTGGTAGTATCAACCATGATAGCTTCTAGCTGAGAGTAGGTTCTATTCCATACTACATAAGCATTAGGATTGATAGCAAAAGTGTTTGCCCCTCCTAAAGTTTGGTCTAAGTATCTTAAATCATGATACATTTCAAAATCCCCATAAGTAGCTGCGATGCTTCTTTCTTGGTCGTTTAAAGCCTTATAATCAGCGTTAAATTTGCTGTTATAAAAGTTAGTTCTACCATTCAATAAGAAATAGTTGCCGTAGATGTTATTGTTCTGAACAACTGCATCAATCTCAGCCAAAGTGTCAGGGTTTCTAAAATCGCCCTTAGGCACTTCAATAGTGATGGTGTCAGCATTAACTGCCCATGAGCCATTTCCTAAGTCAATACCTGAAACTGCTCCATCTAGGTTAGCTCCTGCATTTGCATCAACAAAGTTAACTAAGTTAGTAGTTAATGACTTTCTAATATCGTTCATACCTTTCTGTAACGCCTGAGCTGATAACTCAGTAAAGATATAGTCATTAGCGCAAAGGTCATCATCTACTCTTACAGTAGATACAATTCTTAAATTGTCATCGTAGGTCTTGTCATCACTTTCAAGCTCCTGACCATCCGCTACATCACAAGTAAGTGAAAGAGCTGAGCCATCTCCTGAATAGTCGATAGAATCAACACCTGATTTAAGCCACATAATTTTGTAGCCCTCGCATCTGCCATTAACTAATACCTCATTTACCCTAGCTGTATTCTTTTGCAAAAATACCTCCGCAGTCTTAACAGGTGTTGAAAATTCACTTGTTGCGGGTGTAGGGTCTTGGAAAGCTTCAAATAACTTCTCTTGTATTCTAAGTGAAGCCGAAGCTGTAAAATCTCCTGCTGCCATTTTTTTACTTTTTAATTGGTACAAAAAAAGCCAATAGCCCCATGTCGAGGTATTGGCAGGTTAAATTATGAAAAACAAAAACTATGCTTCTAAATGCGCTCTATATGCCCTCATCGCCTCTAATCTCTGCTTAGGATACTTGCGTACATAAGCGTTATACTCGTCTTGGGTTCTAATCTTCAACTCACTTGGTGCGCTATTATTAGCCGAAACAGTTGGAGCTTTTTGGTTAGGGTTAACTTTATGAGTCCCGAAAGGATTAAGAGCTTCAATATAACTCTCATAGCTTACAGGATTATGGTATTGGTCTTTTAATACCTCTCCTGCCTCATCTACTAATACTAATTGACCGTTGTCTAACTTTACCTTAGAATAATCAATCAAACTAAATATGGCTTTCTTTTGCTTCTCTGCTTGGTCAGGGTCATCGCTTTGCACCCATCTTAGTTTATTTAGTATCTTGATTGCCTCACTCTGAGCCTTATCTGTCAGCTTCTCAGTATAGTATTTATTCCTCTCGTTTTCTAGTTCTGCCTTAACTCTGTCCGCTTCTTCTTTAAGAGCGGATACCTCAGCGTTTAATAAGTCTTTAAATGCAGGGTTACTTTTAATATCCTCTGCTTTTAATTCCTTTTTTGCGCTATTGGTTTTGCTTTCCAAATGGCTTAGGTAATCCTCTAATAATTCCGTACCCTGCTTATCGCTCTCAAAGTGCTGTTTGATGTGGCTTTCAAACTTGCTAGCTCCCTCTTTTAAACCCCTGCCATAGTGGTTCTTTTGGATGTCGCTAAACTTGTTGGCAATACCTGTTTTGATTTTAGATACTGCTTCGTTCACATCAGCAATCTTCTTTACCTCATTACCATCCTCGTCTGTTTCAACTGTGTACAGGTCAGCGACCTCACTTTCTGCCAAATTTGCGAGCTTGGCAAACTCATCAATTAAATTCGTTATCTCCATCGTGTTCTATTTTTGGCTTCTTTTCTGCCTTAGCCTTAGGCTCTGAATTAGGAACAAGCACAAATTTATATTTGCGCCAATGACCTATACTAACTGTATTCCATTTAAGTTCTGCATCCTTTTCATCTTTAGCCTCTATTGGGCTGTATTCAATTCCGCTATTAATGTTTACAGGTATATATAGTGCCATTATTCTTGAGTTATTTTCTTTCTAATGCTTTTAACAGGCTCAGGCTTGTATTCTACCCACCCTGCTTCTAGATACTCATAAGGGATAGTATATTTACCCCTGATTAATTTCTTTTGGATTATTCTTTTAAGAGGGTCGCCATCGGGGTCAAATCTTTGCTCAGTCATTACTTGGTCTCCAAACTGAGTCTTTTTGCTAAAGCCCCTGTGAATCAGAATAGCACTTTTCTTGTCTTTAAGTGCCTGTTCATTCTGCTTAATGAAATCCTCTATGGTCATGTCTTAGTTTTTACAATGGCAAATATAAAGTTTATAGTATTCAGGTAATGTAACAATTTGCCACAAATGAAAAAAGCCCCACCAAATGGCAGGGCTGACAAACACATCAAATTCCAAAAACTATTACTTTGCTTTTTCTAGATAGATGTTTACATGGTCGCTCTCTAGCTTTAGATTCTTGCCCTCTCCCTCGCAGTTAATGTTTCTAGATTGCTTAATTAAGGAATCATACTTTAACATCTGACCGTAAAAGTAAGCCTTAGCATCATCCCTTTTTCTAAAGTCTTTGATAGTGTCAGGCTTGTTTGTGATAGTGGTGTGGACTGTGAACATAGTTTTGTGGTTTAATTACAAGTGATTGAAATTTTGGCTAGGATGCCCAAGCAATAGCCGAGCAATAACCCTAAGCCAAATATAAATAAAATCGAGTTAAATGTTAGTTTCATGGTTTAATATATGTTTATGTTGCTGACATCTTTGTAACTCATGTAGCTTTCGCTAGTAAGAATCATAAAATCAAGCAATTTGCATTCTACAATATCTCCTGCCTGCTTTAGTTGTTTGCAAATCCTATCGTCATTATGGCTAGGCTTTAGGTTTCCGCTTGGATGATTATGCGCTACAATAAATGAATCGGCATTTGCTTTTAAGGCAATAGCTAGTATCTGAGAAACAGGCATCATACATCCTGATAAAGTACCTGTTGATACCTGCCTTATTCCTATTGGGTCATGTTTTCTGTTTAGAAGCAATATATAGACAGATTCCCTATACTCCATTAAGTCATCCCAAAACTTTCTTAATAGCTCCTCAGCTTGTTTTGAGTTGGTTATTGGTTCTGAATCAATCTTAGTTGGCTTATAGCTAAGTTCAATTTCGCTGACAATCATAGTTTAGTGGTTTAGTGGTTAAAGGGGGATTGCTCCCCCCTGTTTGATTATAATCCGTATTTAGAAATTATATGCTCAATCATTTTCTTTTCTGAATGTCCGCAAGTAAATCCTTCAAAATGATACTGAACGCTATGAGTGTTTTTGTAGCGCATTGTCCACTCAACTTTATATGACTTGCTATTTATTATAAAGTCTTTACATCCATGCGCATCAGCTATTCTTATTCCATCCATTCTGTCAACTACTCTTGTTTGATTAGCTGTTTCAAAGCTTACCTTAATTTTTTCTCCATTGTAGTTTACTGTTTTTTTCATGATTTAGTGGTTTAATGTTTAACAATACCCAAATATAAAAACTTTTTTATAAATAAAAAAACTTTAGGTATTTTTTTTTGCTTCTGACTTTAATTTTTCAATGTATAGGGTAGCATCCATAAGCTCCTCTTGTAAATGGGTAAGCCATTGGATGAATGATAGGTCGTTTCTTTCTAGGGTATTGTTGTATTTTTTTATGCCTGCTTCTGAGCGCTCTTGGTATTTGTCAATTACCTTTTTAACAAAGGGGTCTGTCATATACTACGGTATTTTCTCCTGACCTTAGTAGCCCCATCGTAAGCCTCTGTTATCGTTCCCTGAGGAGTAGGGATAACAACAGGTCTGCCTTTCCAATATTCAATAACCCTGCTAGCATTATTATCCATAGCATCATAGATGGCTGACTTGATAGCATCACTTTGGAAAGTTAGTTGAGCCTGCTCATAAGCTAATCTGTCGTTATTACCCTGTAAGCTCGCATATGCTAGGCGTTTACTCATTGATTGACCTAGTAGCGCATAATCTACTAATTGGTCATTTTTAATGCCTGTAAGCCTTGAATTTAGCTTTTTGCTTAGAATCCTCTCTCCACCCTCTGCCTCGATTAATACCCCTCCTCTTTCATGGCTATTGCCTTGTAGGTATTCTGTACCCTCTCTGAATTTAGGTGGCTGACTTGCCTCCAATGCCCTGCGCTTAGAAGCTGCGACTAGGCTAAACAATAATGCTACTGCTGAGGTGGCTGTAATAATACCAATAAGACCTTTGCTAGCCTCTGCATTGATTAACTTGGCTATTGAGGTAGCTATCTGCGATGCCTGTAAGGCTGTATCAATTAATAGCTGTTGCTTAGCTGCTTTTTGCTCTATCTCTAACCTATCCTTTTGCGCTTGTGCCTGTAAGGCTGTTTCCTGTCTGAGCTTCTCCTCTAGGACTGATACATCATTCGCAAAGCCCTGCTCCTGTAACCTGCGTTCCTCTTGTAGCTCCTGATTAATTTCACTTATACGTTCCTTACTTGCTTCTATTCTTTGGTCTATCTCAGCTAATTGGTTTTGCAGGTTTACTTGTAGTATGTCAATAGCATTAGTCAATATATCATTACCCTGCTCCCCTAAAAAAGCTGTAAACTCAGACCATTTATCAGGGCTTAGCCCTAGAGCATCTGCTATATCATATTTAAGGGTTTCAAATACATTATCAGTTTCTTTCTTTACTGAATTTAATACTCTACTTACCTCTAATTTAATCTTTTCCTCATCAGCTTTTTCTAAAGTAGTTTGTATTGGGCTAACCTGATATACATCTCTATTGCTATCTACTTCCTCTTTAAAAGACTTCATTTCTCCTAGAAAATCCCTAAATGCTCTTTCTCTTAGTTGGTCAAAACCTTTAATCTGCTCGTCAGTTACTGTTTTGCCTGCCTCTTTTGCTGTTGCCCTTAGCTCTTTTTCCTGAGCATCAATATCTTTTAAGGCATTATTATAAGTTGCCATGATAGCTTCTACCCCTCCTAAGTTTGCTATTCTAGCCTCCTCAAATGATTGCTCTAAATTAGATAGGTAAGATTCATAAGCTTTTTCAAGCGCTTTTAGTCTAGCTAGCTCCTGTTGATAAAGTGCGTTAAGTTGGTTTCTAGCCTCCTTTGCCTCAGATACAGATTCCCTCCTTAGTCTTGCTAATTCAGCCTCAGCCTCTGCCTGCGCATCTAGGTCAGCATTTAAGCTATTCCCTTGATTGTTTTGCTCTTTGATTATGTCTAGTCTCTCCTGAGCTAATCTAATACCCTCCTCCTCAACCTTTTTTCTTATTTCTAGGGCTTTTTGCCCTGCTTTGCGTCTTTCATCAAAACTCTTAGTGGTATCCTCTAGAATAGACTTTTGCTCTTGATATTGAGCCCTTAACTCAGCTTCTTCAATAGACCAATCTCTAGTAGCTTTTACTAAATTTTGGTATCTAGTTTCTAAGTCTTTGGCTATTTTGGTTTCCCTCACTATTTCGTCTCCTATGCCCTTTAATATACCCTGAGCCAACTCCCCTGCCTCTTTAAATTTGCGCTGAAATACTAAGGTAATTACCTCGCCAAAGGTCGCTAATCTATCTACTATGACATTAAAGCCTGCCTTTAATCCTGCTAGCTGTCTATTAACTGCATCTATTCCTCTTTGAGTTTTAGTAAAGTATGCTACCAATGAACCTAAAGCTACCACTACTGCTCCAATCCCTGTACTAATTAAAGCTACCCTGAATGCTTTGGTCGCCACAGTTAGTGCCTTAGTGGCTGTATTGACAGCTACTGTTCCCTTGGCTAATCCTAGCATGGCTTTACCTACTCCTCCAATAGCTGAGCTAAACTCCCTGAGCTTATTTCTAACATCGCCAATACTTACCCCTGCTATGCTTATGCTATCTACCCATTTAAGTGTACTGTTCTTAGCCTCTAGGACTGCATCATTGAGCTTCTTGTATTCTTTCTCGGAGTTATTCGCAGCATCGCTTGCCTCTTTACCCATGTCTCCTGCACTATCCTTGACCTTGTCTATGCTATCCTCAATTTTACTTACCTGAGTTTCTAGATTGCTAAAAGACCTCAATAGGTCGCCATCGTCAAATTCTAGTTTAAATTTTATTTCATCAGCCATTTGCTTTCCTTTTAAATGCCTCCCTTGCTCTATCCACAGTCATGAAAAAAGCATCCTCAGGCATTGATAATAAATCACTTTTATTGTAAGGTAGGGCTTCCATGACATACTCTATCATATTGGTAACATTCTTCTCTATTTCAGCCCTTAAATTAAACATTGATTTTCCTTTTAATAATACTCTGCCAATTATAACTCCATCGCTCTCTGTCTTACCTAGCACATCGCTTACCCTGTTATGAACGATATTAACTTTTTTTTTGTTAGGTCAAAGAGGTCTGTTTCGCTGATTCCCTCTTTATTCCAATCGTCTATTTTAGCCTCCTGCTCTTCTTCTATAAACTTAGTCATATCCTCGCCCTCCCTGACTATAAACAAGCAAGCTGTCCAAAACACATAAGAATAGTTGCGCCTGCTTTCATCTACCATGCCTGACCTCATTTCGTTTATGTGAGCTGCTATCTCAAATACCGTATTTTTGTTTTTTACAAAGCCATTAAATAAATCCCCTAGCTTAGCAAAACCCTGCTCTAGTTTGGCTATATCCGCACCATAACCCATAACACTAGACATCAGCTGTAATTTACTCCACCTCAATATACCTATGCCCTCATCAGCTGTGCGGATTATATACTTATTGCCATTAGCCTTAAACTCCCTAGCATAATCTCCATTTTCTTTTCTTGGTAAGTTTTTCATCTTTCGCTTAGATAATGTCCTACAAAGGTAGCGATTATTATGCTTACAAGACTAAAAGAATCAAAGACTAGGCTGAATATCAGGTAATGCCAAAAAGCTACACATTTAGCACAGGCATATATTGGCTTCTCATACCATTGAACCATATAACTTTTAGTTATCTTGTTGAAAGCCTGTCTGACAAAGCTCAGCATCTCGCCATCATCAGTAAGCACATTGGCAATCATGTAGCCATATACACCAAAGGTAATTCCTAAAATTAAATCATTCATCTATCTCGGTTTCATAAGGTATTTCGTCAGATACCGTTGTTTCTGTAAAATTATCAGGCTCGTAGCACTCAGGACAAAAGACAAAGTTATATTCGTCTATGGTTATCTCCTCATGCCCACAATTTTCGCATTTGAAATGCTTAACATAGCTCATCTCCTACTGTTATATTCGTTAAACAATTTTTGCCTATTTTCATTCTAGTGTCTATTTGAAATCTCGTGTATAGATAGGGGTAAGTATATGCCTCAACCTGCGGAGCGATTGAATACGCTGAAAATATTGTGGGGTTATTCGTTTCAATGTTAGTTATTTTTAGGTCAATTACTCCATTAGTTACCCTGTCATCTGTTACGTTTATTCTCCCTGAATCTACCCCTAAATCCCCTGCTGTGCTTGTCAAAGCCTGAGTTACTTGATATACTATCCTATCAATAGCATTAAGGTCTGTTACCCCTATTTTTTTAGCATTAGCCCATATCACTAAGTTTACATTGGTTGAGTACATGAGCTTTTTTCTGCCATCCTCATATTGAAATAGCAAAGGGTTATTAGCTTCTATATAGCTAACAGAATCATAAGTAGATGAGGGAAGCATAGCATAGTAGTTGCCTGTTTCATAACATTTGACCCCCTCTGCATCATTGGTAATGGGGAAAGTGATATTTACATAGGTATCTCCCTGCTTTACTCTCTTAGTTTGCCTTATGACTAATCCTGCTGCTTTGCTATTATCAGTAGGGTCTAGCCAATCTATTGTCTTAATGGCATCCCTTATGCTTGTTGCTATTATTGTTTTCATAATAAGTATTTTAAAATTCTCTGCCTGTTACTCTCATTAGCTATATCTATTTCGGTTTGACTTGGGGTAAGTATGTTGCCCCTTTTGTCAAATTGCCCTGCCAATTTTTGTTTAGTAAGGGTATTTTGACCTCCCACCTCTACTGTAACTGAATTATCTGTCTCATCTATCACAGTTGGTCTGATATTGGCAAAAGCTCTCCCTGTTCGTGTAAAATCAAAGTATCTATCCTGATAGCCTTGTTCTCTACGTCCATACTTGGCGTATTTGGCTGTATAGGGGCTGAATTTTTGACCTTTTGCATCTGTGCCATCTGTTTGTATTCTAAGCTGAATTAAAGCCTTTAAATCGCTCGCTATTCGCAGGGTGTCATTTTTGCGGTTAGCTTCTAGCTCCTCTATCCTAGCTCTTATTCTGTTTCTAAATTCCTCAGGGGTCATAAGTCTAGTTTAAATATCCAAATACAGAATCCCCATCAACTACCTCTCCAAATGCTATATCTCCATCCTCAATTTCCCCAAAGGCTACATATCCACTTTCATCTACTCCGCAGGCGTTAACAAAATCCCTCTGAGCTGTAAATAATAATCTAGCTTCTGTCCAATACTCATTCCCTGCGTTAGCAAAGTTAAATACAGGCTCAGTTATCTGAAACTCTAAGTCAGTATTCTTTAAATTCACTAAGGTGGCAAGCCCTGTACTAAGCTCTCTAATTAATGACAAGGGGTATCTTAATTGGTTAGGTAGGGCATTGGTAACAAGCACCTGCCTTTCCTTAGTGTATGCGCTTGTTAGGACTTGTAAGCCTGTTGTATCTATGTCTATTGTTTC
>Ga0098073_1000722_pt1 | contig 10446 bp, 8 predicted proteins | sample 31_taG_FD_75060 | JGI IMG/M metagenome (GOLD analysis project Ga0098073, IMG submission 75060) | Marine viral communities from the Gulf of Mexico - 31_GoM_OMZ_CsCl metaG | ecosystem: Environmental > Aquatic > Marine > Oceanic | place: Gulf of Mexico | collected 2015-07-12
ATCAAGATCTTCTGGTGTCGGCACGGAAAATGTAGACGGGGCTGTGTCATCTCACGCATCTAGATCTCACGCTGACAAGATGGTCAAAACTCTTGAGAAAGCGATTAGAAAGGAGGCGGAAAGAGTGAATGACGGCACGGGTGACATCCAAACCGTCATGGTTCTTGTAGCATTTAGCCTGCAGGCAGACAGCATCATGTCTAATCCTCGTGCTATTGACATGATCTCCGAGGCTGTCAACGCACTCGAAGGTCCAGCCCTCAAGCGCTTTGCAAGAGCTTTTGAGCAAGAGGCTCTTGCTGCATTTACAGAAGGCGCAAAGGCAGTACCCCAAACCGCAACTAGAAATACGTTCAGAGCTATTAAAACTGCCGTTGAGAGGTCTTACGGAGGGACAACTGAATCAAACGTCAGATCAGGAACTGGACTCGATGTTCATGCTGTCGTGGACAATGACGGAAACGTATTTGGATTCCCTAAGTTTAGCGAGATGTCTGACGCAGACATGAAGTCGTCTCTCGTAAACTTCATTCAGGCGTTCCAAGTAGACGGGGAAGGCAAGTTTGTTGACGGATCTATCCGAAGCAATTCTGAATTTATCAAAAAAGTTTTCGGCACGAAGACTTCATCAGCCAAAGCGTTGGGATTGTCTTACGTTGACATCAGAGAAAAGCTTGAGGCTAGTGAGTTCAAAGATGTTGGGGCTGCCCACGTCGTTGCATACAGAGAGGTGCCCGCAAGGGTTAGGTTCAGAGAAGGAATGCCTCCTGAGATATTGACAAACTTTGAAGTCAAGCAAGTAAAGGGCAAAGCTTTTAAGTATACGATCGTAAGCTCTGATGGAACCGATTTCTTTGGCCTAAAAAGAAGCTTGCCATTAGGAAGAATGGCTATGTCTTCTCAGGCCAAAGTCGAGTCAGATGAGACTATCGGTGAAATGATCCAAAGACAAAATGAATTGAGCAAAGAGTTTGTTGCGCAGGAAAAAAAGGAGGCGGCATTAATACAAGATAAGCTCAAGGAAAACCTCAATAAATCATTAGAGATAAACAAAAAAGCAAGGGAAGAGGGAAGAGACCTTACGGAAGAAGAGATTAGGATCAAGGAATACTACACTCAGCAGTCGGCTGAACTGAGCCAGCAGTTTAACGAGCTTGTAAAATCGAATAGAAAAAAGGTAAAAGAAATTTCAGACACCCTATCTGGAGTTGCTCAAGGAATATTTACAGGAACAGTAGACCTTGATCTGAATGAGGGGCATATGGACAGCCTTGACGCTGATGAGGCAATCGATTCCTTAAACAATAACTCTTGGGCGCCGAGAACTAGATCGGCTATTCAACAAAAGTTTGACTGGTTCCGCTTAAAGTTTGCTGATAAGTTTGCCCCCATCATGATGATGCAGGAGGACATTGAAGCCGCCCGCAAAAGAAGAGTTGAAGGAGATCAGAATTTCAAGCGAGCAGAAGAACTGATGTATGGTAAGGCTCACTACGACCTTGAGCAACTTGAAAAGGTTGTCACCAGACTGAAGGAGTCTATGAAGAAGAACGGCGTAAAGATTGGAGATCTCACTGACTTCATGTACGCCCGCCACGCACCCGAAAGAAACGCAATGCTCAAGAGCAGAGACGGTGTGGATAACGGCTCTGGATTGACTGACAAAGAAGCTGCGGACATCCTGGCTGCATTCTCTAAGGAAGAGACAGCAGCCCTTGAGGAGGCTGCTGCTATCGTAGAGGAGATTGCACAAAACACACGAGACACCATGCGTAAGTTTGGACTTGAGTCTGACGCACGCATCGATGCCTTCGAGAAGATGTTCAAGAACTACGTCCCGTTGGCTGGCGTGGCAACCGACTCCCAGGATGTAGATAACTACCCATACCCAACAGGAGGTATTGGTTTTCACGTTAAGGGATCCACAACTAAGAAGGCCAAGGGTAGAAAGACAAAGGCAGAGAACATCGTCGCCCAGGTCATACAACAAAGCGGAGCCGTAACAATCAAGGCAAGAAGAAACGAGGCACTCCAGTCATTGTACAGGCTTGCTAAGGCAAACCCCAACACCAACCTCTGGAACGTGTCGGACAACGTGCCTGTTACCAACGCTGATAGAGCGGTTGGTGTGCGCATCAATGGTGAACAAAAGTTTATCATCTTCAAGGATGAATCACTAGCGAAAAACCTCAAAGGGATGGGAGTCCAGAAGATGGATGCCCTGTCTAAATTGATGGCTGCTCCTGCGAACTTCTTAAGAGTAGCTTTCACCACCCGAAACCCTGAATTTATCGTGGGCAACTTCTCACGAGACATCCTCTCTGCTATCCCTAACGCGATTGCAGAAGCGGAGCTTGCAGACGGGGCGATCAAAGGCAAGCACTCTGTTGCTCGCAAGATCATCCAGCGTGTGCCTAGCACCCTGAAGGCGCTGCTTAAGAGCGACGTGGCAGGCAAGGATCTCGATCCAGTGCTCGCCAAGTATCTCGAAGAGTTCAAGGCTGACGGGGGCCAGACTGGATGGGGATTCGTGAAGCCTCTGCAGGAGATCGCGGCTGAGCTTGATCTCGAAACCAACGAGGGAAACAAGGCTAAGAAGGCCATCAAGTGGATGGAGCAGAACTCCTTGCAACACATTGAGAATGTGAACGATGCGTTCGAGAACAGCATCAGGCTGTCTGCATACATCGAGGCTCGCGAGGCTGGCGTGTCCAGAGAGGACGCAGCCCAGCTCGCAAAGAACATCACCGTGAACTTCAACAAGTCTGGTGAATATGGGGCCGTGGCAAACGCATACTACCTGTTCTTCAACGCATCTATCCAGGGTAGCGTAAGGCTATTTAGATCTCTCGGCAAGCTAAAGACCGTGGAGAATGTCGATGGGACGTTCAGCAAAGAGCTTAGCACACCACAAAAGATCATGATTGGGCTGGCCCTGGCGTCTGGACTTGTCGCTATGATGAACATTGCAATGTCAGACGAAGACGAAGACGGCGAATTGTTCTACAACAAGATTCCTGACTACGAAAAGGAGCGCAACTTGATTATGATGTACGACGGTAAGAACTACATCAAGATCCCACTGCCATACGGATACAACGTGTTCTCTAACTTCGGTACAGCACTGGCAGAGTCTATGGCTGGTGAGCGAGACCTCGACGACGCCATGTGGTTCGTCATTAACTCTGGCTTTAGTTCGTTCTCTCCAGTTAGCTTCGGACAGTCTGAGAACTTCGCCAAGTACATTGCCAAGGGTGCAGCACCTACAGTGTTCAAGCCTTTAGTAGAGATGGCGGTCAACGAAACCTACTTCGGATCTAGAGTTTACCAAGACCAGTTCCCTGTTGGCGCAAAGAAACCAGAGGCAGAGTTGTCATTCAGATCTCCTCGCGCAATCAAGAGCATGTTCCAGTGGATCAATGAAGCTACGGGTGGAAGCGAGCAAGTAAGCGGTTCAATAGATGTAAACCCTGATTTGTTCTGGTATCCATTCGAGTACTACATCGGAGGTCTTGGGCAGTTCGGAATTCGCAGTGCTGAGACTACATACTCTATTGCTCAAATGATAAAGGAAGGAGAGAAAGTTAATCTAGAGGCAAACGACATACCGTTCCTTCGTAAGGTTTATGGGGAGCCATCTCGTTATTATGACTTTGATCTGTATGACAAAAACAAAAGTGAAGTCATGCAGTTGTACAAGGAGCTTAAGAAGGGAAGAGTCGATGAGCCAGGCAGATACAATGGTGTAGTAAAGCTGGACAAAAAAATGAAGCAGGTAGAGAAAACTCTTAAGGCACTTAGAGCGAAGAGAAGGACGCTTGATTCGCTCCCATATATCGAAAGAGTAAATGAGACTGCTAGGATTCAAGAGAGAGAAAGGAAACTAATCATGGAATACAACGAGCTGTATGAAAAACTCAGAGGAAACTAAGATCAAAGACACCGCCCTTGGCGGGTGGCTAAAGCAGAAGGCACCAGGCATCCTCGATACGGTCGGGGACCTGCTGCCAGATAGCGGTGGCCTAGGCGTTGTAAAGAACTTGATTGACAGGCAATATCCTGACTTAGATCCAGAAGAAGTCAAGGCAAAGATTGACGCAGAGATCGCATTCCAGAACAACGTTACGGAGAGATGGAAGGCAGACATGGGTGGAGATGTGAAGCTCGCAAAGATCATCAGACCAGCGACTTTGATAGCTCTTATGTCGATGTTTATGGTAACGATGGTGCTGGATTCCCTTGATAATCTACCATTTAACGTTAAGGACAGTTATGTATCTTTGTTGGAGATACTTATGCTAACATCATTCGGTGCATATTTCGCTGGAAGAACCATAGAGAAAGCTAAAAAATGAAAGTAGACGAGAACACGCAGGTCACACTTGACTTGAAAACTATTGCAATAATTATTTCTTTTGTTGTAACAGTTGTCGGTATGTGGTTTGCTCTGCAAGGGGAGATTGAATTGGCTAAGCAACTGCCTGAGCCAGAGGTGTCTCGCACTGAATATGACCTCAAGGACAAGCTCGTCCGTGAGACTATCATGAATACGCAAACTAAAGTAGAGGAGAACGGGAAGAAGCTCGACCTTATCGAACAAAGACTTTACGAACTCAGCACAGAAGTAAAAAGATGAAGCATTTTATTGCCAGCCTTTTTGCGGCAATCACACTTGCTGCTGCCGCACAGACATTCACTATGATTGATAACGACATTGTCGTCGTCCAGATCAACGCAGAGTGGAACGACATCAATACTAGAGTAGATCTAGAAAGACTCAGAGGGTGTGAGTACCGATTCGGGTGGATGGATGATCAGCCAGAAGCGCTTCAAAAAAGCATTGCTTCACTCCCCGTGGTCGTCATCTACAGAAACGGCAGACCTGCCTACCAGTACGCAGCTGACATTAGCTTCAGGCTCGAAACTCCGTTCGAGGAGATCCAAGAACAAGTATACAAGCTTAAGTACTAAAAGAGGGGACCGAAGCCCCCTCTAAGTAGCGAAGTTCCACAGCAATTATCCCTGTGTAACTCTGCAAATATAAGCACTACGCCTCACACACTGCGCAATTTAAGATATCCCTCCCAACAGCCTGAGCTTTGTTGACTCCGCGTTGGTAATACAGGGTCTTAATGCCAAGCTCCCACGCTTTGATTACTAGCTGATTGATGTCCTTGAGAGGGACCTCATCAGCTATCATTACGTTAAGCGACTGACCCTGATCGATAAACTTCTGACGATCGGCGGCTTGCTGAATCACTTCCATCTGAGAGATCTCAGCGAAAGTCTTGAATACATCCTTTTCATCCTGAGTCAGGAAGTCCAAGTGCTGGACAGAACCTCCTTTCATCATGATGCTCTTCCAAGTTTCAGCATCGTCGCAACCTTTCTCTTCGAGCAACGCCTTGAGGTAAGGATTCTTGTACGTGAACTTGCCCTTAGCCAAATCCTTCGTGAAGTAGTTGGACTGAAGCGGTTCAATAGACGGAGATACTTGACCCAGAATAAACGATGAGGATGTAGTCGGTGCTACTGCCATGCGTGTGCTATGGCGATAGTCGTACCCCTCCATAAACTCCGAGACTCCACCCATCATAGCCATCTGTATGCTCATCTGGTCTGTCTGACGCTTGATGTGAGCGAACATCTCCTTGTTGATAAATCTAGCTTGCAAGCTCTCGAAAGGAATGCCTTTGCTCTGCAAGTAAGAGTGATACCCCAAGGCACCGATTCCAATACTCCTGTGGTCTTTGGCGAAGCGCACCGATTTCTCCATGAATGGGATGTGCTCGGCCTTCTCAATGAACTCAGAATACACAGCGTCAAGAAATGCGGTCAAGATCATGACTGGATCTCTCTTCGTGTCTGGATTCTTCCATTCGTCGTAGTGAAGCAGGTTCATAGAGGACAGGCAGCAGACGAAAGACTTCTCTTCGTCCGTGTACTCCATGATCTCTGCGCACAGCTGAGAGTGTGTAATCTTCAAACCCTTGTCTTCGTACACATACGGACGTGCGTTGTTTACGTTATCCGTAAAGAAGATGTATGGATAGCCAGTCTCGCTACGCTTCTTGTGGATCTTAGCCATGATCTCGCGCTTCTTGCGGTCGCCCTTAATCATCTCCTTCATCCACTTGTCTCCGATGCACACAGCAAAAGACACGTCCTGGATAGGGTGGCCTTCGCTACGGATCTGCAAGAACTCTTCGATGTCTTTGTGCTCTACGTCCAAGTATGCAGCCCAGCTACCACGACGCACCTTGCCCTGCGAGATGACGTTGGTTGTGGTATTGAACAGCTCCATCATAGAGACAGACCCATTGGTCTCACCGCCGCTAGAGATCTTAGCTCCACGAGGACGAAGGTTCCCGAAGTATGTAGCGGTACCGCCTCCGACCTTGCTCATAGCTCCAATCTCTGCAGCCCCACGCAAGATGTCGAACGTATCGTCCTGCACCTGCGTTCCGAAGCAAGAGATAGGAAGTCCCTTGTCCTTGCCGAAGTTCACCCATACAGGTGTACTGAGGCTGAACCACCCACGCTTCATGCACTCGTAGAAGTCATCGCTAAAACCTTCCCAGTCACCTTGCATGGTGTCTTCGAGGATGCGTTCAGCGTGATCCGCGATCTCTTTAACTCTGTCTTCTACACTCTGACCTGCATCGAGGTAGCCCTTCTCCATAAACTGTCGGGTCTCGTCTGTGACCCAGTAAAAATCTCTGTTCATTAAAACAATTCTTCTGCGGTGAAACTCTTAGTGCTCTTGGTGTAGTCGATAGGCTTCTTATGGAAAAAGTCAGAGAGAGCTGAGGCAAAGACTTCTTCATCCATCCATTCTGTAACGTCCACCACAGATTTTACAACAGGGAATTTGAAATCGAAGCCGATGCGACTCAGGCTCTCATTGACTCTGCTCTTCAAGTAGTTGTTTAAGATATCGTAGCTAAGAAACTGATTCTCAAAGCCTTGCAATATCCAATCAATCAAACCACTTTCAGCAGCTAGTGCTACGTGTGCTTCTTCGATGATACGCTTCTCAAGCTCCTCGTCAAAGAGCTCTGGATGCTCCCGACGGATCTGATTGATAAGCGCCATACCTCCTTCAGCATGCAGGTTCTCCTCCTTGCTCGTGTATTGAACAACGTTCGCCGTGTCTTTGAGGACAGCGTTGAACCTGTTGAATCCGAGGATTGTGTAGAACTGGCTGAAGAGAGATACATTCTCAGTAAACAGGGTAAACAGGATGAGGCTGTACAGGAACTGCTTCTTATCGTCCTTGTAAACACGATCTACATACTTGTTGAGGTATGTGACACGATTCATTACAGGCTCGTTGTCAAGCAGTGTGATAAACTCATCCTCCAGACCAAGCTTACTGAGGATCTCCGAATAAGCACGCGAGTGTATGACTTCCACTCCGCCAAAGACAGCACCCATATCGGCGATCTCTGGCTTGGGAAGATGCTTTCCTATGTTAGACCAGTACGATTTGACTGCTACCTCTACCTGAGAGATAAGCAAGATCGCACGCTTGATAACACCGCGCTCATCCTCAGAGAGCGAGGTGTGATAGTCTTGAACATCGGACTTGAAATTGAATTCGTTGTGCGTCCAATGCGAGGCCCACATAGCATTGATTAGTGGGTCAGTTATTTCAGAATAGTCGAAGGGCTTATAGCTCAGCCTCTTCTCAAAGATTGAGTTACTCATGTGGTGGCAATAAAAAAATGGTAGTTAAAGGACAGACAAGATAGTCAATAATCCTTATTGTATTCCCACACTCGATAGGACATGAAGCCCTTGATATCAGACAGCTTTAGGCGTGTGATAACATCAGCTCTATCCCTCCGAGTGTATCGTTTGAGGTAGGCAAACCTCTTGTCATCGACAATTTCTTTCGACACGTGCTTATCGCACCACGTCGCAAGCTCTTCGCGATTGACAATACAGAAACCGCCTTCCTCTGGCATATCGAAAGCAATGATTTTTGCTTTCCCGTACATCCAGCCAGTGTCTCCAGACACGTTCTTGAATTCACACCAGATTTCGTCAGGGAGGTTGTTACCCTTGACGTCTACACCCCACTGTCCAATCTCCTTGAGAGAGACCCAGTAGTCGATGTGGTCTCGCATGTCTTCTTCTCGGCTAGACTTCGTGACGAGCAGGCCCTTTTTGAGGGCTGCTCGCAAGAATCGAACCTCAGCTACTCGTCCAGTTGATGAGCTATAAGCTCGTCGGTTATTGCTCACTTTCGTACTCATCGACTATGGTTCTGATTAGGTCAAGCTCTTGATACAGCGCAGACTTAATCCCTTCCATAGCCTTCTCGACATCCTCCGTAGTCATAATCGGTTCCCCTACTTCGTCATGCAAGGCTTCAAACAGATCGTCAATGATCTGATGAATCCTGTCGCATGCGATGTAGAAGTATTCGCTGAGTTTAGATCGTTCCATCTTTGATAGACTGAAGGATTTCTTGAATAGCTGTGTCCACCTGACTGCTGTTCTTCGCCAAAAATACTGCAGTCTTTGCGTTATTTCCAACTAAATGCCGAAGAAAAAGTTTCCACCGCATCGGAAAGTCATGATGAGACGGTAGATAACCCTTGGTTTCTATGATCCAATCATGGTCTTTCCCAACGAAGTCAGGTGTATATGTGATAGGGAGTACGACGGACCCTGTACGGTCCGTCATCTCCTTACCTTTACTCGTCATCTTGAAGTACTTGTTTGGGAATCTGAATCGGTCCATCAACACAAACGTATGTTCTTCATAGTCAAAAGCTAGCCCGTATTCTTTCAGCTGGTCAGCACAGTACTTCTCTATAGAGGAGGCATAACGTCCCAGCTGCTTCTTACGAGCGCTGGTCCTCTTCTTAGTAGTCGTCTTCCTCTGTCGCTTCATTTAACGAAGGTACCAAAGAAATTTTTCAAAGTCAAGAGAGAAACGACCGATTAAATGGCATCGTTGTCTGCTCCAAGAAGCTAATTGGTTGATACAGAGCACGTCTACCTACTCGGTCTGTGAATCCAGTGTGAGCAAGATTCATCATTAAGTAGTATGGCTCCTCCAAAGGAGTCGGTTTACCGCCTGTCTCTACCTCACGTACCTTACGGACATGTATCTCACTCATTCTCCGTATGTCAGCGTCCATTGATTGAACCTTTCGGTGAATTGTGATGAAGCAATCAGCTCTGTTTACGAACTTTCCGCCACCCTCTGTGTCTTCGGCGTAAGGTGCGACAGGCAAACCGTCGTCACCTTTAAGCCGTTGAGCCGTGGTAACGGCGTGCATGTTCAACCACACTGCGATGTCGTTGGACTTGCTGAATGTAAGGAACTCTGATGCAGCCTCGTAGTGGTACTCGTGGCTAGACACACCCTTCTTCCCCATGTCTAGACGCAAGCTGTTGTAGGGGTCTACAAAGATTGCATCTACAGGTTGCTGAAGCATGATCTTCTCTACGAACAAGATGATGTCGCTGTACCCGTACACTTGGTTGTTGCTGATGACGATGAAGTGATCGCTCACCCACTTGTATGCCTGCTTGCGTTCGAGGTACGTCATGTCTGACACCTTCTTGTCAAGCGCAAACTGCATGAGAGTCATCTTCACCGATGCGGTTCTGTTCTCCGAAGAGTACAGCACCCAGCGCCAGTTGTGTCGCACGGCAGAGTTGGCAATCAGATACAGCATCGTCGTGGTCTTACCCACGTTAGAGTGACCGTTTACAATGACGAACTCTTTCTTGTATCGGAAGAATTGGTCAAGCTTCTGGTCGCCTGTATCCAGACCGACTTCAATCTTGCCTTGGGAATAGTCATCGATCCATCGGAAGTCTTCGTCATCCGAAGAGATAAACGACATGTCACCATCGTTGAGCAGCATGTTGCGCTGTACCGACTTTTCCTCTTCAATCAGGTCTTTGATAGGCATGCGCTTGCCAATCTCAATCCCGTCAAGGATAGTGTTGAGAGCATGTTCTTCTGATTCGATGTCGCGCTTGCATATCTCACGATGCAAGACGCGAACAACCTCCTCTTGCTCCATCTTTCCAGCGGCTATGTAGCCCCCGCATAAGCGGGAGGCGTTGACTAGGACTCTATGCTTCTCTCCGTCATCAGCGTTGCGAATCATTCGCGTCGCCAAGTTGAGCTTCATGTAGTCCGTGTAGTCGTAAGCTTCGTTGGTTGGTACTTGCGCTTGAGCTTGCTCAGTGGTGAAGTGTCCGAACTTCTTGTACTCTTCCTTGATGATGATGTCTGGGTCGTAAGACTCGAAGCATGCACGAGACTCATTGATACCAGACTCATCGAGGGTCAGTCCATGCTCTCGCTCAAAGTATTTGATGAGCGCACGGAAGTGATCTCTGTGTCGTGACGGGTGTGTGATGTTGACCAGTGCTTTGACACCGCTTCCACTCGGCGAAGTCCAGCATGAATGA
>Ga0098073_1000729_pt1 | contig 10359 bp, 12 predicted proteins | sample 31_taG_FD_75060 | JGI IMG/M metagenome (GOLD analysis project Ga0098073, IMG submission 75060) | Marine viral communities from the Gulf of Mexico - 31_GoM_OMZ_CsCl metaG | ecosystem: Environmental > Aquatic > Marine > Oceanic | place: Gulf of Mexico | collected 2015-07-12
ATATTCCTTACGGAGTGCTAAACCTCTACGAGCGTTTGAAGCCATTGAGTCTGTGGGGGTGTGTCCTTCTGCCATGGGTCTATTATACCAGACTATTTTCTATTGTCAAGAGGGTAATCATGCAGACCTAAGGTTACCCTGAACCGTACTGATTCCAATGCATAGTTCCTGTACCAGGCTCCAACCTAACAAACAAGGTCTTTACGTCTGTACAATAGACAACATTCACATCATCAAAGATGGGGTTTTCTAGGTCTGCGGGGAAGTCAATGACAGGGATCATATTGTTGGACAAGATATTAGCGTTTGTTGTTGTTAGTGCTTCTTGATTTACTGATTCATAATATCTGTAGGCCATGGAAGCATTATACCACAGCGTTACGAATATCTGCCAGCAACTTGTTTTTTAGTTTATTGCTTATGTGATCATAGAACCAGGGCAGTTTCTTGCGTCTAATCCCCTTTTGCTCCTGACTAAACGAATCAATCCAGAACCTCACCTTCTCGTCTGGGGCAAATTTGATCCAGTTGATGTTTTCATTTGTCTCAACATAGATGTATTGCTGTATGTCTCCGTACTTGATTTTCATCTCACTACCCTTGAGATAAAAGGCGTACTCTGTTGGCCTAAACCATTTGCCAATATCCATCGACCCTGCTAGTGGCTTGGTGTTGTTGGAGAATACATTGTCCTCTAGCCACGGGGGTAGATTGAAGTGAACGTTGAGACTAGGAGCATCGGTAAAGAAAATAAAGTTGTTCTTGAATGACCAAAGGTTAGTGTCTGGATTCCTAAGAAACATTGCTCTTTCATAATCTTGTATGTTGCTTGCTCTAACCTCATTAGTTTCTTTGTCAAAAGAGAAATCGAATGCCCAGTCACTTCTAAGACCAAAATAGTTTTTCATGTGTCCAGTAAAAGATGGGCACTCGCTGACCCCATCTGACTTTTGATGAATGCTGCTCTTAGTGTATTCTTTCCAAACGCTTACTGGCTCTTCTGCTAGTATCCATGTAGGATTGAGAGATGCCCAATAAATATCTACCATTACCAAATTCTGTTCTGTATCTCTTCGGGATCAGGTGGAATCTCTGTACCATCGACCAATCTCAATGCTTGTTTCCAGGGCATCATAAATGCCTCATAAGAGAAAGCATACCTATCTCTACTCCAATACCTTCCTGTTGTGCTTCTCCTGTCTTCCATGGATACGTTTCTCTCAATATCAGGCATAACAGGACAACGGAATCTAAATGGAATTTCTAGTTCGTTTGGGACATATTCCCAACCAATACCGCACTCTTCCCAGGTATGTAGGAATACAATATTCTCTTCCCTCATTGCGTTTATCATATCTTCTTTCTTCTGATCGCTTACTCTAAACTTATTGATTACACTTTCTCTGTAATCGTTGTAACGATCTTTGAGTGAGGAAAACATTTCGTCTGTACTAATAAAGTCATCTGTATCTACAATAGTAATATTTTCTACGATGTTGCTTTCTGAGATATGTGCTAATTGTATTTTCATTATACGTTCTCCCTAATCAGGCGACGCATAACAAATACTCCACTACCGCTGGCGAAACCGCCGTGGTCGTGCCTTGTGCCTGATGAACCTCCCCAACCTGAGTTTGCTGGTGATGGTGTTGCTGCACGGTAGTACTGCCTTGCCAAGGTAAACTGAGTGTTGTTTCCAAAAGTATCAAAGCGATATCCATTTAGCACTAAGCCTGAGCCATGACCGCCTTGTCCGTATGTTGGTCCTGCTCCACCGCCTGAAATTCCTGACCCAGGCTGTCCCTCTCCTGGTGTTCCTCCACCAGCACCCGCACCATCGCCGCCTCCACCGCCTGAGCCTCCTGGCTTTCCTGCTGTACGCTCTCCATAGTTGTAGGTGTATCCACCACCGCCGCCACCACGAGGGTTGTAAAGGTTTGTCCCATCTTTTACAAGTTGTGTTCTACCACCCTCATTACCGTTGGGCCAGCCTCCTGCTGCACCCCCAATGTTCACGGTGTAAATTCCTGGATCTAGTGTAACTCCCTGTACAAACTTTGTACCACCACCACCGCCATTGCCTGCGGCATGGTTGCCATTTTGGTGTGCTCCACCTCCACCACCTGAGGTGACTACTAGGTCTACCTCTACGCCTGGGTCAAGTACTTCGAATGTATCATTGCCATTAAATGTGTAAACAGCATATTCATTTCCGTTGTAGATTCCTAGGGCAGCATTAGTGGTTGCTGCCCCCGTTCCTTCTTCTCCACTCAAAACAATAAGTTGTGCTCCTGCACCTGGCTCTACCTCAGTCCATTCTGTTTCTCCACGGACATAAAGTTTCTTATCTTCAATACAATAGAGTACGTTTACGTCTGGTAGGGAAGTAAATAGTGGCTCAATCTCAGCAAGAGTATCAACCTCTACAACACCATTATAGGCAAGTTTATTAAGGTCATCAGAATACACCTTCTCATAGTCTGCCCAAGTTTTATGCCTAACCATAATAAACCTCCATAAGTATTGACCCCATTATACCACAACTTACCATTTCTTGATGGGACACTTTGATTTCTCTAGTTTTGCTTTTGCCGTCATAAAACAGCCACATTTCTTACAGGTTTTAGTTTTCTTGATAAGGAAGGGGCACTCCATACAAATAGCAAGCCTCTCTTGTGCTATTTCGTCTGTGGTGTAATTATTCCTATTCAGTAGGTGCCACGGTTTCGTCATCTTCTACCTTTTGTCCTGGTAATACAAAATCATCCCTAACAATATCTGTACCATCAGAAATAGAAATGTCCACCCTAAACCTTGTTTGGTTCAAATCGTACTTTGGTGCGACTGTTTCTCCTAGTGTACTGGGACCTAGTAGCCACCACGCTTGTCCTATCATTGGCTCACAATCCATTCTGTCTCAGAGATTTTTGTAACAATACAAACGTCATCTATTACTTCCAGCGGATAAAATCCCTCACTACCATCAGGGGAAACTAGAATAATACTGGATTCATCATTGTTGGGGTTGGGGTCGATAGAAAATTGGAAACCAATATCCAGCCCTGGTGTAACTGTCCAAGGTGTCTGTGATGTTCCTGTATTCACAAAGAATGTCTGTAGGTCACCAGATTGAATAGTGTAGGTTTCTCCTTCACCAGTAGAAATGGGCACATCACCTGGAATGCTATCAGCAAACTTAGCAAATGAATCAGGAATGTCTACAGGTGACTCGTATGCTGGAACCTTTGCTATCCACCCGTAAACTGTTGGGTAATCTTCTGTAATTGTGTCTGCCATTATTTCAACCTCGATACCACTGTTACTCTGTTTACAGGTATGCTTCTTGTGCTCATGTCAATCTTACCTGATGTTAGAGTGATAGGATTATTGTAGCATAGCAATGCCACTTGGAAGTTTTCTCTGATTGTCTCAGGGAAGTTCAATGTGCCGCCGTCTTCCATGATGATAAGTGTTCGATACAATTCAGGAGTAATGTCTGATCCTGATGGCAGATCTGTAACAATTTGTAGTTTAGTATTAGGCCATGGTAGAGGCTCTTCTGGTGGGTAGTTTGTGATGTACTGTAGTTCTCCTTCGTCCCATGCGTATGATTCCAATACCCAGTCATTTCTGCCTACCTGTGCCGCTGGGTATTCCTCAATAAACTTGTCATAGCAGTTTTCGTATGGAAGAACGGCTGGCCCCTCTACTGTTGTGGGAGAGTACCTGTCTTCATTATTCCTTCTGTTGTTCCAGTTACAATGAAGCGTATGTGTCTCTGCCTCTGGTGGTGGTGGGGGAGGCGTTGGCTTTGCTGGTACGTTTAGATTGAATGAGTATTGCCTAAGCCTTCCATCACTTGCTGTACCCGTAAAGGTTACAGGATATGTTCCCGTTGCTGGCCTTGTGTTGATTGTCTCTGTAAATTTTTGGGAAGAGGATACAGACAAGGTAGATGAAGCGGGAGAAAGAGTAGAGTTGTGCGTTACTGTTAGTGTATCGCTTTGTGATGTATTTGTAACATTGAATTCAAATGTCATTGTGTCTGATTCTTCATACCCCGTCCAGTCGCTCTGTGAATCAACAATCTGTAGGGATATGCTAGGAAGAACAATCTCTGTTGGCTTATCTTCAATAGGCTCGGATACTGTGTAGTTTGCCTGTGAGATTCCTGATGTTCCTGTGAATGTCACCGTGTATTGACCATTGGGAGGGTTAGTATAAATAGTTTCTGAAAACGATGCCGATCCTCCGATGCCAATAATTGTAGAGGTTGGAGTAAGACCCTGATTGTGAGTAATGGTCACAGAAGAGTCTGAATCGTTTGTAATGTTGAATGTGACAACGCTGTAGTCCCCTTCTTCGTACCCTGTCCATTCTGTATGTGAAGATGTGATTGTCAAAGAGATCTCAGGTGGATAGGTGTTTCCTGTGGTTGTCTCCACCATTGCTTTGTAAGCCATTTTATCTGCCTGAATGTCAAGCCCACCAAGGTCTGCTGTCCTGTTCCAGGCATACCAGAATATGTATTTTCCTCCTGCTTCTGCGTATGTATCAGCAATCAAATCATAAGTCCCCTGTGTTTCAGGAAGCACGGAACCCAGTAGGTTGTAGTTTGTTTCTGTAATCCATGTTTTCGATGGCCCACCCTCATTTGAGATGATCTGCCTACACTTGTCTAGTTCTTGCCTCCATTGTGTTTTGCCCTGGCCCTCTGCTGGATAGATGTGTACAGCGGCAGCGTCGATGTTTGCCCATGGGCCGAATGAGCCTTGTGTGCTTCCCATTGCTTCTGTAAATGCTGTTGCCCGTGTCTCTCTTCCTGGTGTACCCACAAAAATAGAGGGGGAGATAATCAAGCAGTTTGGATCTACGGACTTCATAGTACTACCGCTACGCTTTACCATCTTAGCCAACTTTGCCCGTGTAGTTGAGTTGAATGGACTCATGTACCCCAACAACTGTGGCTCATTCCACAACTCATATGCCTTGATACGTCCCTTGTATCGTGTTGCTACATTCCAACAAAACTTATTCCATTCATCAAGACCGTTAGTGAATGTCACTCCATAAGGGTCTGTTCCCCCACCACTTGTGGGTAGTGAGTTTGACCCTTGCCCCATCCATGGGTGGTCAAGATACACATCTGGATCTTCTGCCAACCACAGAGGCGTTCCACCAATACAATAGACAATCTGCTTGTCAGCATACAAATCATTTACAAGGTAGTCAAGCCTTGCCCAGTCATAGTTGTCTACTCCCTTGTGAACACGATTCCAATAAACCTCGTTGTCCCAAAACCTAATCCAATCAATATCTGGCTCTGGGGCGGCAGGATCTTGAGTGTAGTGCATTCCAAGAATAGACATTATTATGCACCCACAAGAGCATTGTCCAGAGCACTAATCAAGAAGTCAGCATATATACTTCCTGACCTTGGTGTTCTTACCAGAGATACTGTGGAGTTTGCAGGAATTTTGAAGATAGAATATTCTGTATCAACTTCCAAAATAGAGGTCACAACATAGTCTTTCCAATGGAATATAATGTTGTCTTGGGTAGAAGGTATAACATTTACAAATCCTGTAGTAGCATTAGTGATATTTAGAATATCACCAATCTGCCAAGTACCTGACACAATGATATTTGTGTCTGGCTGTTGTGCCAAAAGCATTACACCGTTTGCATCTGTCATAGATAACGCAATGTATTCATTTGTGGTGATTTGTTTTACCTCTAATCTACCGCTTCCTGCACCTTCAATGTTGGCAGCACTAACAATAACTTCACCATTTACCTTTACAACAGATCCCATAACGTATTGCTGTATTTCTGACTTGCCAGAGTAGTTTGCGGTGGGAGAGATGTTAATATTTCCGAAAGTAGATACGATGGCACAGTTGAATCCATCGGGTAGTGTTGGTGAGAATTCAATAATCATATCGGGCACCTTTGCCACGATAAGTCGTCCTGTCATATTGGAAGTAATGGTGAATGGAGTATTGGGAGCATCCTCAATCAACAACAAACCACCATAAGGAATGCTGTCGGCAAACTCCTTGAATGCCTTGGGAGCATCTGCCTGTTCCTCATCAATGGGAATGACGTATGGACCTTTTGTTGGGTCTGGATAATTTTCTGGCATATCTCTATTATACCATACTAGACAAAGGTCTCTGACCCTACGGACACAAGCCAGAAACCATATTCTAAATTATTAGGAGCAAAAGAGTTTCCAAGATAATAATCAGATATGTTCTCTACCTGCTCATCTGTCAAAACCTGTGGAATAGCAATGAAACCGAACAATTCCATATCCTTGTCTCCAATCATCAAGGATGTAGCGTCTTGTAGGGAATTGATTGATGATACTGATTTTGTTACTTTATCTTTACCGTCAACATAGAGAGAAAGCACTTTATTAACGCTGTCAAAGGAGAATGCTGATAGTGTGATGTGGTCATCTGTATTTGCCGCTGATTGAGCACTTTCTGAATTAGCACCATCTGTAATTGACAAGTCGAATCCACCAGAAAGATTCTCTGTCATGTCCCAACCAGCAATAAGCATTTTCTTTGCCATTTGTCCACCATCTGTGTATGCGACATGCCTACGATGTGCCATAAGAATACTAAAAGATGAATCCAGGCTTAGACTTCCACCTGAGTCAAGGCATTCAATAAACTTTCCAGAAGAGAATAGCCAAGATGGATCTTCTACCAAGATTCTTGTATCATCCATTTTATTGATAGTCATTAACTGATCTTGTGTTCCTCGCAAGGCGGGGAAATTAGTTTGAGTACCCAGCAAGTATCGTGCCCTGTTTAGATCTACCATAAGAACTAAGTTTTCTCCTATGCCATCGTATATGTTTAGTTTGTAGATACGCATAGCAAGTGGTGATGCTCCTATTTTAATGTCTCCATCTATGTTTTGAGGAACTATTGCATTTGCTTGGCTGCCACCCATCAACCATGCCGCTTCATTGTCTGGCTTGTACCAAACCTCTACAGAAGAACCATTAGACCTAATACTAATATCAAGCACTTGACCATCACAAAAGACGTTGAGTGGTACGTTGCAAGTGACTGTTGTTCCACCACCATTCCAGGTAGTGATAAAATCAAATCCGTCTGCAACAGCCTTCTTTGCAACAATGCTCAATGCACTTGTGTTGAGTAGTTCTATTGCTGTGTCATCTGCTGTCAAAGCATTCGCACCCTCAATTGCTATTTCTGCTCTTACCTCTACAGATCCCGTAGAAAATACAAGGGCATTCTCAGGAGCAATATTACCTGAAATAGCATATTTACCAGGACCAGCACCAAAGTCATAAACATAGTTGTTCATTTTCTTTTCAAGGTATTTTGCTCTTGTATTGTTGGGAGCAGAATCAACAATCTGCATCTCCTGATAGACACCCGCACCTGTATCAAATCCAGCAAAACCACTTGTTCCTACGGTATGAACCTTAGAAAAATCCATGTAAAGCGTGATGTTCCTATCCATATTCCAGATTCCCCACCAATGCATTTTTCCTGTCATGTTGTTTGTGCCATCGGTGGCAACCTTGAGTTCTAGGTTATTCATAGCCCCCGTTCCAAGTGGCCCTCCATGAGTAATAGAGGTAAAGTTGTCCCATTCACCTGATAGTGGGTCATCGCTCAGACCACCAAGACGAGCAATGCCTATTGTAGACGTTAGTGGATTAATGCGAAACTGAAATGTTTGCTTTCCAGAAAGTCCTGAGCAGTCATTATCACTTGTGTATTTGGTTCCATCGGTAGGAGTGATTGCTGTAAAAAATCCTGACTCAAGAGCAAAGGCCCAATCTCCTGCATCTGAGGTCAAAGAAAATATTCCATGATCTCCCACCATAATATCGTCAATATCAAACTGAACAGAGAACCTTAGTTCATCACCTTTATCCAAGGTCATCTGTGTACTCATGTTTGATTGTAGATACCCATTTCCTGTTGCATAGAAACCGTCATCTTCCCAACGACAGAAGTCGTTGCTACCGTTTCTTATTTGACTGGAAGATGTTCCATAGTTTTGTAAAGCATAGCCATTGGCAGTAGAAGACTTAGAATCAATTAACAACGTTGATGCTTGAAATAGTTCTTCCGACGCACCTTTTGATGTTGGTAAACTTAGTGTCCATAATGCTGCTTCATTACCTGCCATAATGAACCATTATACCATAGGAAGATTACTCTTCGTCACTAGTATCTGTATCTACAGAAGGAGCAGGAGGCACAGGTGCAGATGCTACTGTTGTGACTGGACCTGGCTTGCCGCCGTTGGCCCAACCATAAATGTAGGATGTTTGACTTACCCAACCCATCGAAATCACTCCTTTGTAAAGTTACGTTTATTATACCACACTTTTGCTAAACATCGTATGTTTGTAGGGCGATGCGACCTGCTTCAATAACTTCTTGTAGGTCTTCTTGTGCTTGTGCGTAACCTTCTGCTTGTCCTTGTTCAATGCCTTCTTCCACACCAGCGGCACGAGCCTCTTGTTCTGCTTGTGCTTGTGCGATTTCTCGTGTGGTGCTCATGCCGATCTGGTAGGCGACGATTACGATGCCAGATTGACCACCAGGACCCGTTCCCCCGCTGGAGTTGTAGCCGCCTGCGCCCCTGTAACTGCCCCACGAGGCGTTCGTAGGCCGTCCTGAATACTTGCGGCTTACGTTGTCAATGTTGTCTGTGACTTGTCCCTGCGATGTGTAGCCGCCTTTACTGCCTGCGCTGTTCTTGCCTGCGCCTCCCTGCGCTGTCACGGGTCCGAGAATGGAGTCTTTTCCTGGCCCCTCTTCCCCGTTGCCCTGACCACCATTGCCGCCACCGCCAATCGTAACTGTGTGGTCCGTTGCGCTGAGCGTTTGCGATGATGTTGCGATGACTTGACCGCCGTAGCCGCCTGGGGAGCCTTGTAGCCAATCCGCACCACCACCGCCGCCTACCACGAGCACACGGAAGTCTTGGGGTGCTGACCCCACCGTGAACGTGCCGTTACCCGTGAACGTGTGAACCATCCACTTCTCAGTAGTGCCGTTGTAGTTGTCTACGATGGTTTCTGTGCCGCCTGTGGCTTCGTTGTAGTTCAGTTGGAAAGCATTAGTTTTTGCGCTTTCACCAGCACCAGCCATGTTTACAGCATAAACACTAACAACATAGTCAACAAAAGGAGTTGTGCCTAAAACTTTTACTTCAAGATTATCTTGATCTACCTCAACAGTTGCTCCATCTTCAGGCTCAATGTTTGCCCCATAAGCGAGGGTAGAACCAGCATCTCCTTCACCACCAGAGGTAAATGAAATAACTGCTCCACCATCAGGATTTGTAATAACAGGTGCGGGAGGCGATCCCTCTGCTACAACATTGCTTGAACCAATCTCAGTCCATCCATCTGCTTTCTTTACATAAATACCCATTATAGATCACCCCAAGTTCCAGGAATAGTTGCGAGAGCGTTTGCTGCTGGGATACGGATGATGAATACGCCAGAGGTGGCTGGTTCACCATGACCGCCTGATGCTGAGTCATACGGAAACACCGAACCGCCCCATCCGAATGTGCCAGCGGTGGAAGGCATTTCGCTGGGGATTACGGTGTCATGCGTCCAGTTGTCGTTTGCGCTGGACCCGAGGTAGCCTCCACGCCCGTATTCCGTTTCAATTCCTGTGATGCTGGACTTGAACCCAGGGGAACCGTTTCCAAATCCCACGACTGATCCGAGAGCACTACTGCCTCTATTGTTTGGACCAGCGTATCCCCCACCAGCGGCGGGGATTGTTATGCCAGAGAAAGTGGTGTCCGTTGAAGGCTGTCCGCTGCCGTAGGCTGGGGCCACGCCGACTATGATATCGTTCTCCACCTCCGTCACTTCCCACAGGCCAGTAACCAGCCCACCAGCGTTACCCGCACCTGAACGTCCACCAGGGCCAAGGCTGGCAGTCGTTACTGCGCTCCTTTCCCCACCTGCTCCCACCAGAAGCAAGTCCACAAGGCCCTGAGTCGTCGTGACAGAACCGTCACCAGTCCATTCGTAAGCAACCCAATCCGTATCATCAGCCGTGTATGTATAGCGGTTTCCACTAGCACCAGTAATATCAGTTACTTTAGCCCAATCACCCAAACCTTCAAGACCACCACCTGCATCTTCTGGGTGAACCTTTACCCACACACCATCAGACATTACAAATCACCTCTTAAGTTCTTTAGTTGTTCTTCCAATTCTTTTATTTGTTCAGAGTAATCTGGTTCAGGAGCAACAAATTCACTACCGTCGTAGTTCCAACCCTCTGCTACTTCTGGGCCACAAGGAACCTCATCTACTGCTGTGGTGTA
>Ga0098073_1000732_pt1 | contig 10340 bp, 9 predicted proteins | sample 31_taG_FD_75060 | JGI IMG/M metagenome (GOLD analysis project Ga0098073, IMG submission 75060) | Marine viral communities from the Gulf of Mexico - 31_GoM_OMZ_CsCl metaG | ecosystem: Environmental > Aquatic > Marine > Oceanic | place: Gulf of Mexico | collected 2015-07-12
GGAACTAATAAAACGTCGTCATAAGTAAGACCTTCTCCAACAATTTTGTTTTGATGTGCAATCATAGCTTTAGCTTTTAATTGCGTGCAAATTTACGTATTTTATTTTACTTATAATGCATGTGGTTCCTTAAAGTGTAAATTCATGAAAACCTTATGCAAAAACAGGACAGACCAGATTGAAAATGTGCTTTCTTAAGTGAATTTAAATTTTTATTTTTAAGCATTAAACAATACAATGGAAACCTACGCAAACGCTTTACTTTATGCTATTCCCTTTTTTATTGGCTTGGTTCTTTTTGAAATTGGCTATGGTCAGTTCATTAAAAAGCAAATGCACAAACCAATGGACACTATTTCCAGTTTAAGTTCTGGGTTAACCAATATTATTAAAGATTCCTTAGGATTGGTTTTAATTATCGTTTCTTATCCTTTCTTACTTGAACATTTAGCAGTTTTTGAAATTGAAGCGACATGGTTGGTTTATGTTATTGCTTTTATATGTATTGATTTTGCAAGTTATTGGAACCATCGATTAAGTCATAAAATTAATTTTTTTTGGAATCAGCATGTGATTCACCATAGCAGTGAAGAATTTAACTTGGCCTGTGCTTTAAGGCAATCCATTTCTAACCTCTTAGGCTATTTTTCAATTTTATTAATTCCAGCAGCACTTTTAGGAGTTCCACATAAAGTTATAGCTGTTTTGGCTCCAATACACTTATTTGCTCAGTTTTGGTATCACACGAAACATATTGGGAAATTGGGCATTTTGGAATACATTATTGTAACGCCTTCTCAGCATCGTGTACATCACGCTATAAACAAAGAATATATTGATAAAAACTTGGCCGCTATTTTTTGTGTTTGGGACAGGGCATTTGGAACTTTTCAAGAAGAACTAGACGAGGTTCCTCCAGTTTATGGTGTTTTGAAGCCAGCGAATACTTGGAATCCCATTCTAATTAATTTTCAGCACATTTGGCGTTTGATTCAAGATGCTTGGCGAACCAATAGTTGGATAGATAAATTAAGAATTTGGTTCATGCCAACAGGCTGGAGACCGAAAGATGTGATTGAAAAATTTCCAATAAAAATTATGGAAAATCCTTATGAACAGGTGAAATTTAATACAAATCCGTCAAAGGAATTGATTTATTGGTCTGTTTTCCAACTAATAGCAACAACATTACTGATGCTATTTATGTTTTATAACTTTGAAAATATTCAATCAGTTGATCTATTAATTTACGGATTAATTGTGTTTTTAGGTATTTATGGTTATACCTCATTAATGGATAATAGCAAAATTGCTATTGTGGTTGAAGTGTTTTTTTGTTGTTTGGGTTTTTATGTTGTAATTACTACCAATAATTGGTTTGGTCTTTCGGAATATATCTCTTATGGCAACTATATTATCCTGTTCTATTTTGTTTTAAGCATATTGGGTACACTTTACTTCACAAATAAACTTTTTAGAAAACAGAAGGCAATTATCAGTTCTTAGGACGACTTTGAACTAATTGGGTTAGAATAACAGCAACTGAAATCGTAAAAGTTAAAGTCATTAAAATCCCTGAGCACATTACAATATATTTCATCCAAAGCACTTCTTTCCAGAGTAAATAAAGTCCTCCAAAAGTTAAAATAACAGAGATAAAAGGCTCAATCATTAAAAATAATTTTAGCTTCTTATTTAGCTTTGTAATACTTAATAAAATCCCAACCAAAAAGAAGATAATGGACATGGACAGAATATGATTATGAACCAAAGTGAGCATTTCTTGCTCGCTCTTTTTAAACTTCATTATCATTGCCTCTTCATCAGATTCATTACCTAAATAGTGTTCTTCAATACCATTTGGATTTGCAGAAGATGTTTCACCAACAAACAACAAACCTGAATAAAAGCCAATGGACAGAACAATAACAAAAGCAACCACAAGCCACTTTAATTCCTTTGACAATTTGTAAATCAGTCCGTTTATTTCCATTATAGTTGTTTGTTTCGCTGTAATATCTTTATTGATTTCAATACATTATTCACAGCGTTAGTCATAGATTTTACAGAAATAGTTGCCCCAGAAATGGCTATGATGTTATCTCCATAAATTAATTCATCCGAAGATTTTTTGCCATCGAACTGTTTCAACCAGCGCTTGCTCCCTATTTCACCACCATATTCTTCTCTATAAATAAGCACACTAGATTTTAAAATAACCCATTCATTATCAAACAATATTAAATAATCAAACTCTGCTGTTTTGCTAGGTGCTGAAGCAATATAAGCATAACCCAAAATAGAATTGTTTGCCTGAATTTTAAATAGATTATTGTCATTAAATTTTGACGGGAGTTCAGCTGTAAATTTCGAATCAATTTCTACTGCAATCAAGTCATATTTTTCTATGCTAAAAAATTTTTTAACCTCCTTATCCACTCTTTTGTGATTGCCTTTTGTCAAACCAAACGACAACAATACAAAAGCAAAACACACAGTAAAAATTAGTTTATGTATCATACTATTGTATTAAAACCAGACTCCAATACCAAAATTCAACATGTTTGGTAATTCACTATTAGACTGGGCATTATCTCTAATTTGGTAATCGCCTTTTAAAACAACACCTGGAGCAATGTGGTAACTTAATCCAGTAGTTATATCGCTTCTATTATAAGCATTATTTCGTACTAAATCACCTTCTGTTTTTGCATGTGTATCAAATTGCTCATACCTAACAAAGGCAAACAAACGTTGTTTCTTTTCTTGTGCCAATAAATTATAGGCTGTTTCTAAATACCATCCTTGTAATGCACTACCTAAGTCCTTATTTGTTAAATTATTATATGATTCTGTATTGGATAAGGCTGCATTAATAAATTGCCCTCTAGCTGTAAATCTCTTATATGCATAACGAGCATCAAGACCAATCATTGAAATTCCTATACTAGAACCATCAATTGCATCAATTTCGTCTTCAGCTTGTGTGTCTCCAAAATAACCTGAAAGTCCCAGACGTAAACCAGGTATGCCATAGTAATCAAATTTCAAAGAAAATGTTGGGCTGTCAATAGTGGATTGAATTCCTTTTTGCCTTCCACTTCGCAAACCGTTAGATCCTTTTAAAAAACCATTTATGCCGCCCTCTCCATCAATTGAAGCAGATTTAAAACCATTAAAAACATAAGCTTGATAACCTAATGACAAGTCATTAAACCTGCCAGTAACACCAACACCAATTTCTCTCCAGGTAGATGGTACAATGACATTATCAACTGCTGGTCTTTCAACACCATTAAATGTTGTAGGCTCATGGAACTCATTAATAATTCCCATAGGAACCAACATCAATCCACCTCTAATACTTACATTTGGTGCCACAGCATAGTTAACAAAAGCTTGTTCAATATATACCTCCTGTACATGTTCAAATTCAACTTCAGTTATAAATTGAACTTCATCTGTGAATTTATAACCAAAAAGCAAAACCAATCGTTGTACATCCATTTCTCCATTTAAAGCCTCTGGTTGATTGTAAGTAATCTCACCATATGCACCTACGGTCACCGCATCACCATAATTGCCTGATAATAAACGTTGTGCCGCATTTAACTGCTTTTGAGGATCAAAAGTGATAGAATCTTGTGCAGTTTGAGCATTCATAAAAGTGCTAAGAGATATAAAAATAATCAGAAATCGAATTTTCATTTTTATCAATTGAATTTAATTTGTTTTTATTTAGACTTATTATAAATAGAAATATAATTGAAGTGGCAAAAATAACACTGAAAATTAAAAATTCAAACTTTATTTAGAATTATTTTAAATAATTTTTTAATGCTTTTTTGTGATAAAAATGGAGGTGTTCTGCTTTCGTTATTAATAGTTCTTTTAGCGTTATTTTTACTAGTTTATATCCACTAATTTTGCCACGTTTTCAACAAGAACAGCCCTTATGAAGAAGATAACACCAGTGCTTATTACGATATTTTATTTAGGTTTTGTCAATGCGCAAGATTCACTTATCACTCAGGAACTCAACGAAGTACTCATTACAGCAACGAGAACTATAAGGCAATTATCCTCATTACCAATGCCTGCTCAAATTATTTCAAAAAGAGATATAAAAAACTCTAACTCAGTAAGATTGAATGATATATTAAACGAACAAACTGGTTTAATAACAGTATCCGATTTTGGCGGTGGAGAAGGCATTCAATTACAAGGCTTAGATTCGCAATACACATTAATTTTAGTTGATGGTGTTCCTCTTGTCGGTCGTTCAGCAGGTACTTTAGATATTAGCAGAGTTTCAGTTGGCAATATCAAACAAATTGAAGTGGTTAAAGGTGCATCATCTAGCCTTTACGGAAGCGAGGCTCTTGGAGGTGTTATTAATATAATTACTGATACTCCAAACTCTGGTCTAAAAGGCAATATAAACTATAGATTAGGTGGTTTTAACACTAATGATTTAAGTAGTACCATCAATTATAAAAAAGGTAAAATTGGTATTAACACCTATTTAAATAGATATAGTAGTGATGGTTATGATTTAGAGGATAATGACGATTTAAATACAGTAGAACCTTTTAGTAATTATACATTTAACTCTAAAATTACTTATGATTTTACTGAGAACACCAAGCTTTTACTATCTGGAAAATATTATACTCAAAATCAAGATTACGTTGCATCATCTAGCCTAAGAGGAGAAAGTGACATTAATGAATGGAACACCCATTTAAAATTAAGTCATAGATATAGTGAAAAATGGAGTAGTTATTTTGAGTTTTATACTACGAGATACAAAGCCAAAGATTTTTTAAATGACGATAATGGTAGTCTTTTTAGCGAAAGCTATTATAATCAGTTATTAATTCGCCCAGAAGTCAGAGCTACATATAATTTAAATGACGCTACCAATTTTATTGGAGGCATTGGCTTTAATCATGAAACTTTAGACCGAACAGATTTTACAGAACAACCAGAGTTTAACTCACCTTATATCTATCTTCAATATGATGGTGATATAAATGAAAAGCTAAATATAATTTTAGGAGCACGCTTTGATAGTCATAACAAATACAAATCTCAATTTAGCCCAAAAGCTGCTCTTCGATATGAGGTCAATGATAAACTTGCTGTAAAAAGTTCTGTTGGATATGGCTTTAAAGCTCCTGATTTTAGACAATTATATTTTGATTTTACAAACGCAACGGTTGGCTATACCGTTTTAGGCTATAATGCTGTCTCTACAGCAATCCCAAAACTTGAAGAACAAGGTGAAATCGCCAATATTGTGGTCCCAGTTTCAGAATTCGACAATGAATTAAATCCTGAAAACTCCATAAGTATCAATATTGGAAGTGATTTTAAATTAACATCTGAACTAAAATTTGACCTAAATCTTTTTAGAAATAACATTAACGATTTAATTGATACTAGAGTTATTGCTAATAAAACTAATGGTCAGAACGTATTTAGTTATTATAACGTCAATAAGTTTTATACTCAAGGGTTAGAGTTTAACACAACATGGAAACCTACCAACAGACTTAAAATTTCAGGAGGATATCAGCTTTTGTATGCCAAAGATAAGGATGCAGAAAAAGCATTTGAAAATGGCGATGTATATGCAAGAGAAAACCCTAGCTCGCCATCTTTACAGCTTAACAAAGAGGATTACTTTGGCCTGTTTAATAGATCACGTCATATGGCTAATCTAAAGCTATTTTATACAATTCCTGATTGGAATATGGACACTAACCTGAGAGGAACTTATAGAAGTAAATATGGTCTTATTGATAGTAATGGAAATACATATTTAGATAGTTATGATGAGTATGTTAACGGTTATGCCATTATTGATTTTGCCATAAACAAAACCTTCAATAAAGACTACCAATTAGGTTTTGGAGTTGATAACCTATTCAATTTTACAGACACTCAAAATATCAGCAATATTGCTGGAAGAATTATATACGGAAAACTTAACATTCAATTTTAATAAATAACAAAAAAACTATGAAATCGCAGATTAACAAAAACAATTTTAAAACATTTAAACAAATGAGTAAAACTTTTAAATTATTTACATTATTAGCACTTTTTATATCTTTTAGTTCATGCTCTACAGATGATGACAATGATACGATCTTATTAGAAGTTGAGTCCAAAACTGTAGCAAATTTATATGCTCCACAACAAGGTGGAATAGACCCAAATACAGGTCAGCCTCTGCCAGTTTCGGGAGACTTCGCGAAATTCGATTTTTCAACAGGAGAAACTACCACTAGTGAAACAGATTGGGACATTGCCTTTAGAGGATCAACCATTATAGTAAATGGAGGTGAATCTTTTGGAGCAACAGATGAACCAAGCAGAACTGGAGACGCAGCTGTTTATATTACGTCTGGAACTATGGCAACCATAGAAACAGTAGATACATCTTTATTTAAACAAGACTCTACTGAAGGTTATGCCATTACAACTGGTAGCGGAAACGGTTGGTACACTTACAATCCATCGAACAACACGATTGCTCCAACACCAGGAAAAATATTAGTATTTCAAACTCGTAATGGTCTTTATGCAAAAGTTGAAATTTTAAGCTATTATAAAGATGCACCTGCTGAAATTACTACTGAAATTGCAACTAACGATTCTAGGTACTATACATTCAATTATGTGTATCAGCCTAATGAAGGAGAAACAGACTTTAATTAAAAAGAAAAAAAATAATGAAACCATTTGTTGAATACATTCCCATCTTAACAACTATTTTTTCGATCTTTTTTATAAGAGAAATATACATTCATTATAAAGAAAGAAAAACATCTTATTTATTATGGTGGACTATTGGAGTTTTAGCGTTTGGATTAGGAACTTTAGCTGAAAGTCTCCACGTCATATTTGGCTGGAATGAAGTCAATGTACGATTTTGGTACATTGTTGGCGCATTACTTGGAGGCTTTCCATTAGCGCAAGGCTCTGTTTATTTGCTAATGAATAAATGGTTTGCACATATAACTTCAGTTCTTATCGTTGGACTTATTTTAGTTGCTTCATATTATGTCATTATAACACCAATTGAATTGCCTTTAAATTTTGATAATAGATTAACTGGGGCAGTATTTGAATGGAAATGGGTAAGGCAATTTTCGCCTTTAATTAATATTTATTCATTTTTATTTTTAGTTGGTGGCGCTATATATAGTGCTACAAAGTATTATGGCTTAAAACATAAAAAAGCACATTTTAAAGGAAATATTTTCATCGCTTTTGGAGCTCTATTACCAGGTATTGGAGGAACTTTTACGAGGTTAGGCTATGTTGAAGTCCTCTTTATTACCGAATTTATTGGACTTGTACTTATTTACATTGGTTATAGAGTAATTAAAACTGAAAATAAAATAAGTCGAGTTTCAATCGCTTAAAAAGAAAATTTAATTCATTGAGAATTAATTCTACATAGTGATAATAAACCCTTGCTTACAAAAGTGAGGGTTTTTTAATGATATTTTGTGAAGATTTTTGTAGCCTCATTATAAGCACTTTCAAAGCTCAGGGCATTTAAATTACTTTTCGATTTTTTAGAGGTGAAATAAGACAATAACTTTTCGGTTGGCATATTTCCAGTAAGTTCATCTTTAGCCATAGGACAACCACCAAAGCCTTGTATAGCACCATCAAAACGTTTGCAACCAGCTAAATAAGCCGCATTGACTTTTTCAAACCAGGTGTTTGGAGTTGTATGCAAATGCGCTCCGAATTCAATTTCTGGATATTTGGGTATTAGATTAGAAAATAAATAGTCAATATTCTCAGGGTTTGAGCTACCAATGGTATCACTTAAGGACAATATTTTTACTCCCATTTTACTCAAACGTTCTGTCCATTCACCTACAATTTCAACATTCCAAGGATCACCATAAGGATTTCCAAATCCCATAGATAAATAAGCAACAACTTCTTTATTGGATTGCGAAGCAATATCTAAAATCTCCTGAAGTGTTAATACAGATTGCGCAATGGTTTTATGTGTATTACGCATTTGAAAGTTTTCTGAAATAGAAAAGGGATAACCCAAATAATCAATTTCAGTGAATTGCGAAGCATCAGCTGCTCCTCTAGTATTGGCAACAATAGCTAATAATTTGCTTTTAGTCGCAGACAAATCAAGTTTTGCTAAAACTTCGGCTGTATCAACCATTTGAGGAATAGCTTTAGGAGACACAAAGCTTCCAAAATCAATAGTATCAAAACCAACTCGTAATAACGATTGAATATAATGCACCTTCTCTTCTGTAGATATAAAATCTTTAATGCCTTGCATAGCATCCCTTGGGCACTCAATAATTTTAATTTGATCAGGCATTTGCTTACTTAAGTCCGGTAAAAATACTACTATTTTTTTTTATCCTAAGAGTTACTTCATATTCAATTTTCATAAAGAAACTGTAAGGTTTTTAAATTTTTTATACTAAATACACAAAGCTATTGACTATGAAAACAAAAACTACATCTTTAAAAGCTACTCTATTATTTCTTTTTATTCTTGTATCACTAGTTTCATTTGGTCAATCTATGGCTACATACACCATTACATTTACTGGAAATTGGAATAATACAGATCACAGTAACAATGGAATGACACCTTTACCTTCTAACGATCATTGGTCAATTTTAGTTGGAGCTACACACAACACTAATATTATATTTTGGGAGCCTGGACAAATGGCGACACTAGGCATTGAAGATGTTGCCGAAAGAGGTGACAATGATGAGTTTTTTAATGAAGTTGATGCTGCCATTACTTCTGGTGATGCGAATCAATGGCTACAACAGCCTTTTAACCCAAACAATGCTATGGGAACATCAACTCTAATGAATATAACTGTTAGTGAAGATTACCCATTATTGACTTTGGTAACTATGATAGCACCAAGCCCTGATTGGTTTGCTGGTGTGCATGGTGTTTCACTGAGGAGTGGAGGGAATTGGGAAACTAATTTGACTATTGATCTTTTTCCATATGATGCAGGTACAGAGGAAGGAACTAACTACGATACTAGCAACCCAGACACTATACCTCAAGACGACATCACAAGCTTGGTGAATGTTGCGCCTTTTAATGATAAAAAAGTTGGGACGATGACAATTACCTTAGAGGCAGTCTTAAACATACCTTCAATTGATTTTAAGTCAGGAATTACACTGAGTCCCAATCCAACAAGTGGTTCAATTTCTATTCACAACAAAACTACCGAACCTCTTGATAATATAAAGTTTTATGATGTTATTGGTAAATTAGTAAAGTCAATAAATGTAAATTCAACACATACCAAAACGCAGCTTAATTTAGAAGATTTAAACTCTGGAATTTATTTAGTTAAATTAACCTTAATCAATGGGAAAACTAATTTAAAAAAACTAGTCATTAAATAAGGCTTAATTATATTATTGTTATTTTAGCTCAAAAAGCTTAACTTTTATAATTACCTATGAGAAAAATTACAATTAAATTTTCAATTTTTATATTACTCCTATTCTTAATAACCACACAACAATCAAAAGCTCAAAATAATTCAGAACCCGTTTGTGGAACAGAAATTACAGAAGAATTTAACAACTATTTCAATCAAATAAAGCCACAGATTGAATACTACGAGAAGCAATATTTCGACATGCTTCAGAATAGATCGTCAACTGCAATAACCTCTGTACCAATTAAAGCCCATATCATTAGAACATCTGCTGGATCTGGAGGTTTGTCTGTTTCAGACTTAAATGATGCAATTGATAATATGAATGCCTACTATGCAAGTGCATTTATGGAGTTCTTTTTGTGTGATGGTATTAATTTTATTGATGATACCTCCTATTATAATTTTGATACAAGTCAAGAATCAGCATTAACATCCGCTAATAATGTTTCTGGCCTCATCAATATTTACTTTGCAAATTCAGTAAGCAGTGGAACAAGTGGTTTATGCGGTTATGCTTATACTCCAGGTGGACCTGATGTAATTTTAATGGCAAATAGCTGTACGACAAACGGAAGTACATTACCACATGAAGTTGGTCATTTTTTCTCATTACGTCATACTCATGGTCCTAGTAACTCAACATTAACTACAGAACTTGTAGATGGTTCAAATTGTGATACTGATGGTGATTTAATTTGCGACACACCAGCTGATCCTCAGCTTGGCTCAAGTAATGTAGATATAAACTGTATTTACACAGGAACAACTACTGATGCCAATGGTGCTTCATTTGTTCCAGACCCAACAAATATTTTATCATATTCAAGAAAAGAGTGTCGTACCTATTTA
>Ga0098073_1000733_pt1 | contig 10335 bp, 8 predicted proteins | sample 31_taG_FD_75060 | JGI IMG/M metagenome (GOLD analysis project Ga0098073, IMG submission 75060) | Marine viral communities from the Gulf of Mexico - 31_GoM_OMZ_CsCl metaG | ecosystem: Environmental > Aquatic > Marine > Oceanic | place: Gulf of Mexico | collected 2015-07-12
AATGCGGCCATGCACGTTTTTGAAACGCATCAGCAGGCAGAGCGGGTATTACTCAGGTTTGACAAGCCGGTTTTGGCCAGTATGCTACGCGGTAAAAAGGTTATGCACCTGCGCGATCACAACAGCTTCGACTTTTTACCGGGTGAGTCACTCATATTGCCTGCAGATGAATTGATGTGTATAGATTTTCCGGAAGCTCAGGGCGTAAATCCTACCCGTTGTCTGGCCATGGCTATCGCCGAGGATAAAATTAAACGCGTGGTGACCTTAATGAATGAAAACCTGACTAAAGATGACGGCAGTGAGTGGAGCCTGATGGATTATAATTTTCACTTCACAAACGATGTGGGTATTTACCAAATCTTACAACGTTTGCTTTTTTTATTTACGGAAAACCATCCCTCTAAAGATTTCTTTGTAGATAATATGTTGCAGGAACTCATCGTACGTATTTTGCAAACCAATAACCGAAAAATCTACACCGAGAAAACCTTTAAGCTAAGTCCTGATAACCGCCTTTCATTTATTATTGATTATATCAGAGAGCATATACACGAACCCCTTTCAGTAGAGCAATTAAGCCAAAAGGCCTGTATGAGTGAGTCTAACTTTTATAGGGTTTTTAAAAATGAGTTGGGCGTCTCTCCGATAGATTTCATCAATACCGAACGCATCAAGCTTGCGGTAAGTTTGTTGCAGGATCCCGACCGAAAAATCAAAAATGTGTATCTCGACTGCGGATTTGAAAGTCGATCCTATTTTAACCGGGTGTTTAAGCGCATAAAAAATACTTCTCCGGGAGCATTTCAAGCCAAAATGGCTGCGCTTTAAACCGGGTCTTCTTCCTCGATAATGCGCATTGCCCGCAGATATTTGGAAAGGGCTGCGCTGCTTTGCTGCTGAATTTTAAGTTTTAAGAATTTGGTTTTACCCAAAAGCAATCCTTTAAAGCCCAAAGCCTGTCTTGCCCATTTACTCAGGTCAAAATGATCGGTATGCTGCAGAATTTTTCCATTCTGAAAATAAAAAGTGCCAACCACATGGTTAACCACTTTGCGCTTTTTCGGACCAAATTTATAAGTAGCCGTCCACTTTGCACTGCCGTTATAATCGTTGGCCTGTATGTCCGAGTAGGTGACTTTTAGATCATCCCCCCCGCGTTCTATTAGCATATACCACATCGCCCGGGCACGATCGCCTTTTATATTGCCAAAGGCAGGATCAGAAAATTCTACATTCTTATGATAACAATCTGCCATCTTACGTGGATTGTGATTTTGAAAGGCCCTGTAAAATTGTTCCAGGATTTCTTCGTTTGGATGCATAGCTTAGTAACTGAAGTGGAAAGTTAGCCGTTTCCAGATTATTATGCTCCAAATAAGGGTTTTAGTTTTTCCCTGCCTTCATAGAGCAGCCATAATTCAATGGCAAAGAACACGAGCCCGATAATTAGTCCGCTGGGTTCGTTTATAAAGTGAACGAGTAGAATACCTACCATAATTGGGAATAGCATCAGAGCTCCCAGCGTTCGCAGCGGCTTAAGAATAACCAGAATACCGCCTATAATTTCAACAACGGCTACAAGAGGCATCAGCCAACCTATGGTTTCAAACGCACCCATAATCTCCAGCATTTCTGCCGGTATATCTTCGGGCATAGGCATATAATTAAAGAGTTTATTAAGACCCGAATTGATAAACATCAGTCCAAACAGGATACTGACGACAAGTAAAATTTTAGATTTCATAATAAGAAAATGGCTGGTTAGTTGAATCTTTTATATGCCTTTTGAGTGGGCTGAGTATAAAAGTATTGAAATTCCGGATTGAATTTTAAGTCTTCCTTAAGATTTTTAAGGAGGTAATTTCGAGTGCATTTCTCTAAATTGAGGCGAATTTTTAGAATTTCAATCGATGTAAATAGGCATTGACTATCATTTTATAAAATGTATAGATTGAATTTATATCTATAGCTCGTTTTAAAGTGGTTGTTTTATGCTGGAAAAATTTCATTTAAAATATATATATGGACACAAACAATTCAAACCACGGCAATGACGGAAAAGTCTGGGATGTAAACGAATCTTCAGCAAAATGTCCTTTCCTTAACGGAGAGATGCATCACGTAACCGGTCAGGGTACAACCAACCGCGACTGGTGGCCAAACCAACTAAATCTGGGTATTCTTAAACAAAATTCATCTTTGGTAGACCCAATGGATGAAGATTTTGACTATGCAGAAGCTTTCAAATCTCTGGACCTTGCAGCTGTTAAGCAGGATTTGTACGATTTGATGACCAACAGTCAGGACTGGTGGCCGGCAGATTACGGGCATTATGGTCCGTTTTTCATTCGTATGGCCTGGCACGCGGCAGGTACCTATCGTATTCACGACGGGCGTGGTGGAGCAGGTAGTGGACAGCAGCGTTTCGCACCGCTAAATAGCTGGCCAGATAACGCCAACCTGGATAAAGCGCGCTTATTGCTTTGGCCTATAAAAAAGAAATATGGAAATAAATTATCCTGGGCAGACCTTTTAATTCTTGCCGGTAACTGCGCTCATGAGTCTATGGGACTTAAGATGTTTGGTTTTGCAGGTGGTCGTAAAGATGTTTGGGAACCCGAAGAAGTCTATTGGGGAGCAGAGACCGAGTGGCTGGCAAACCAACAGCGTTATGAGGGGGGAGATCTAGAGAAAGCACTAGGAGCTGCGCATATGGGATTGATTTATGTTAACCCTGAGGGGCATAATGCTAATCCAGATCCGGTAGAGTCTGCGCATTTCATCCGTGAGACTTTTGGTCGTATGGCGATGAATGACTACGAAACAGTTGCTTTAATTGCCGGGGGACACACCTTTGGTAAAACGCACGGAGCAGCAGATCCTGAAAAGTACGTTGAAGAAGAGCCCGCAGCAGCAGGTATAGAAGCGATGGGAATGGGCTGGAAGAATAACTTTGGCACCGGTAAAGGAGCAGATACCATTACCAGTGGTATTGAAGGAGCCTGGACCGACACCCCTACGCAATGGAGCAACAAATACTTTGAAAATCTGTTTGGTTACGAGTGGGAATTGACTAAAAGTCCTGCCGGTGCACACCAGTGGAAACCGAAAAATGACGCTGGTGCGGGTACCGTACCTGACGCCCACCGTCCTGATTTGAAGCACGCACCATTTATGTTAACGACCGATTTATCCCTGCGCTTTGATCCGGAATACGAGAAAATCTCCAGACACTTTATGGAAAACCCGGAAGAGTTTGCAGATGCCTATGCGAAAGCATGGTTTAAGTTGACACACCGGGATATGGGACCAAAAGAGCGTTATTTAGGACCTGAAGTTCCTCAGGAAGAATTGATCTGGCAAGACCCTATTCCTGCGGTTGATCACGAATTGATCAGCGACGCTGATATAGATCATTTGAAATCCAATATCCTGGAAGCCGGTCATTCAATTTCAGACCTGGTTTCTGTAGCCTGGGCTTCGGCTTCAACCTTTAGAGGTTCAGATAAGCGTGGTGGTGCCAATGGAGCACGCATTCGTTTTGCTCCACAACGAGGCTGGGACGTGAACAATCCTGAAAAATTAAATGCCGTGCTGAATACGTTGGAAGGCATTCAAAAATCGTTCAACGATTCGCAAAGCGGAAACAAAAAAGTATCGATGGCAGACCTTATCGTACTGGCAGGTAGTGCAGCAGTAGAGAAAGCGGCTCATAATGCTGGTAGCGATATCAGTGTACCTTTTACCCCCGGTCGCGCCGATGCACTTGAAGAGCAAACTGATGCTTCTGCATTTGATGCTCTTGAGCCGGTAGCAGATGGTTTTAGAAACTACATGAAAGACCGCTTTGAGATTAAAGCTGAAGAATTTTTGGTAGATCGTGCCCAATTGTTAACCCTAACTCCGCCTGAAATGACCGTACTGGTTGGTGGTATGCGTGTATTAAATACCAATTTTGACGGTTCTAAACACGGGGTGTTTACAGATAAGCCGGAAACCCTAACCAATGATTTCTTTGTGAACCTTTTGGATATGCATACGACCTGGAAATCGGTTTCTGAGAATGATGATGTATTTGAAGGCAGTGACCGCAATACCGGAGAAAAGAAATGGACCGGTACGCGAGTAGACCTAATCTTTGGTTCTAATTCAGAATTGAGAGCTTTTGCAGAATCGTATGCATTAGAAGATTCTGGTGAGCGCTTTGTAAAGCACTTCGTTAAAGCCTGGACTAAAGTGATGAACTTAGATCGATACGATTTAAAAAAGTAGACTAAACTGATTTTGTTCAAAAGGCGGCCCGTTGTGGCCGCCTTTTTCTATTCAGGGCTTTTGCTTTAACGGCCTCTTAACGGCAATAGCCAAAGGGACTTAGTATCTTTAAAAGAAAAAGTTATGAGTGATTTAAAACGAAAGAATCTGGTAGAACGAAATTTGGCTGATATGCACAGGGGTGAAGGAACGCATTTTACCGACTCTCAACGTGCTTTAAAGAAAGCTAAGGAAGAAGAAAAAGAGCGCATTAATGAGAAATTGGAGAATGAAGATTAAAGCCTACATTTATAAATTCTTCAAAATTAGAGATAAGCCAAGAACAATTAATATGATAAGTAAAGACCAAGAATTGACAAGTGCTTTCCAAGACATAGCGCTGTGATCTTTCATTTTAAAAGATTCATTTTTGTAGATTAACCAAGAGAATAATGCAATAGCGAGAAGTAAACTTATTATTCCTGAAACCAAAGGAGCTTCTTTAATAAATTCTGTTACAGTATCCATTCAATTTTAATTAAACGACCAAGCCACTATACGACTTGTTTTATTACCGGTTCCCATCGGGATGGTTTTTACCGTTTTTGCTCCGGCTTTTTTCAGGTGTTTGTAAATGTCTTTTAAATAGTCTTTTTTAGAAACCAATGTCGTAAACCATTTACAATTATTAGCAAAATCCTTACTCTCTCGAATCATCGTCTTGATGAATTTAGATTCCCCGCCAGCAGTGATGAGTTCGTTCTGAACTCCTGCAAAATTCAGATCAGGTTTCGCTGAGTTACTTCCCGAAAGATTTTTGACTTTTCTGCGGGTGCCTTGATTGGCAATATCTCGTGATGCATGAAATGGCGGATTACACATCGTAAAGCTGTATTGTTCTTCAGGATTAATGACTCCTTTAAAAATACTGCCGGAATCGCTTTGAAGCCGCAAATCTATTTTCTGCCGAAGGATTTCATTTGCCTTAATTATTTTTTCTGCGGATGCTAAAGATGTCGCATCAATATCGGTTGCTGTAAATACCCAGTCGTATTCTACAACACCAAGAATAGGGTAAATTAAACTGGCTCCGGTACCAATATCCAAACCTTTGATTTCTTTACCCTGCGGAATTTTTCCGTTTGTATTTTCAGCTAATAAATCGACTATATAATGCAGGTAGTCTGCTCTTCCGGGAATAGGCGGAACCAGATTAGCATCAGGAAATTCCCAGTGTTCTATTCCGTAGTAAAAATTTAAAATTGTTGTATTCAACAATTTCACGGCCCGGGGATTCGCAAAATCAACCGATTGATTTCCGTATTTATTGAGTTTTACGTGGTTTTTGAGTTCGGGGTTGACTTCAATCAGAGCGTTTAAATCATAGGGCTCCCGATTGCGGTTGCGCGGGTGTAGTTTTGATTTTACTCTTGACGATGCTGAATGCGACTTAACCTTTTTAGGTTGATTTCGAGCTCCGGATGGAGTTTTGTATGTTTTTTTAGAAGAAGTCATTTCAGAGTAAAACTACACTTTTACCTCTTTTTCAAGTCTTTTTCCGACTTTAAAATCTTTAAAGTCTTGTAGAATAACAGAGGTTAGGTTGCAGGCATTTTACTTTAAATGTGAACTAAACCACATTCTTTTTTTCGGCGGAATGGCTTCACTTTGTGAGGCGATTTTTTAGAAGTTCCTGATCTTTTTCTTTTGTAAAAACGAGATCAAATAACTGAGCTACGCTAATGCTGTATGCTGCGCGTTCAACCAATTTAAAAGTATCACCTACCGCAACATTTCCTTCTTTAATTATGCTGAGGTAGGTGCCACCCAATCCGTTTACTTTAAATTGCTTAATGACTTTAGGAGTGCCAAATTTATGTCCCAGTTTATAGCAAGGTTCCCGATACTGGGAAACCTGTACTACAGCCTCGCCTACCTCATAAATACTCCCAAGATAAACTTCGTGCTCGTTAAAACCGGTAAGCGTCAAATTCTCACCAAACATTCCCCAGGACCAGTCCAGATCGGGGTATAATTTTTTCCAATAGGGATAGTGTTCTGAAGCAAAAACATAGCAGGCTTTGTAGTATCCGCCGTGATGCAGCCGGTCTGAAACCTCATCGCCAATGACATCATTTTTGGTAAGATAAAGCGGTTGATCTACAGGTTTTTTATAAATGCCGGTTGTTTCTTCTTTTCCGTTCCAGATAAAGGTAGTTGGCCGGGCTAAATTGGTAGAAATGATTTTCATATACTTCGTTTAGAATAACTTAAATCACCTGGTTAATCTTGAAAGCTGTTAAGCTTTTTCGAATCAGGAATGTACGTATTTTTAGCCTTGTCCATTTAGTTGCCGGCCAACTTTCTTTTTAAATAAGGAGCAGTTTTACTTTGTTTATTTGCGGCTACAGTTTCCGGGGTTCCAGAACTTACGATTTGTCCACCTTCATTTCCCGCACCGGGACCTATATCAATCACCCAGTCACTTGCAGCGATTACCTGCATATCGTGCTCAACGACAATCACGGTATTACCTGCTTCCACCAGATTATCCAGTTGCAATTGCAGCTTTTCTACATCGGCAGGATGCAGACCGGTTGTGGGTTCGTCCAGAATGTACAGCGTTTTACCCCTATTACCGCGTTGCAATTCTTTGGCGAGTTTAATGCGTTGCGCTTCTCCTCCCGAAAGTTCGGTTGCGGGTTGCCCTAAACGTAAATAGCCTAGTCCTACTTCTTTAAGTAATGTGAGGGGTTTGCTTACACGGGAATCGGCTTCAAAAAAGTTGACTGCCTGAGCTACGGTCATCTCAAGAACCTGAGCGATATTTTTAGAGTTGTAGGTAACTTCTAAGGTTTCCTTGTTGTAGCGCATTCCATTACAAGCGGGACACGGCGCATAAACACTGGGCAGAAACAACAATTCGACCATCACCGCACCTTCACCCTCACAATTGGGACAACGGCCTTTTCCCACATTGAACGAAAATCTTCCGGCTTTATACTTACGGGATTTTGCCAATTCTGTTGCTGCAAATAATTTTCGAACCGTATCAAATAAACCGGTATACGTGGCTAAATTAGAACGAGGCGTTCTACCAATGGGTTTTTGATTGACCACCACCATACGTTTGAGGTGTTGGGCCCCTTTTAAAATAGTTCCCGTGGTGGCTTCCGTGTTTTCAGACTGAAGTAAATCTTCGGTTTCTTCAACTTCTTCTTCAAGCGTGTTGCTTTTTAAATGAGCTTTCATCAGATCAACCAGCGCCTGACTCACCAAGCTGCTTTTTCCGGATCCTGAAATGCCCGTTACACTGGTTAAAACTCCGAGAGGAAAACTTACATTAAGATCGTTCAGGTTGTTTCGGGAAATCCCGGAAAGTTCCAGCCAGTCTTTCGCCTCCCGGCGTGCGGGTTTCTTAAGGTTTCGATCCTGAAACAGGTGATCTTTGGTTTTTGAAGCAGCGCAGTCTTTTAAACCTTCCGGTGGACCGCTGTATAGAATTTGGCCACCACCTTCCCCGGCATCGGGACCCACATCGACCAACCAGTCAGCCTGGCGTATTACTTCCAGTTCGTGTTCCACAATAAAGAGGGAGTTTCCACCTTTCTTAAGCAAAGCCAAAGTACGTAGCAAAGCCTCGGTATCTGCCGGATGCAAGCCTGCCGAGGGTTCGTCTAACACATAAACTACCCCAAACAGGTTGCTGCGTACCTGAGTTGCGAGGCGTAAACGCTGATGTTCACCCGGCGAAAGACTCGGCGTATTACGCTCCAACGAAAGATAGCCCAGACCTAAGTCGAGCAATACTTCGAGACGCCCCACAAAATCTTCGGCGATGCGCTGGGTGACCATTCTTTTTTCCTGCGAGACCGAATTTTTCTCAAATGCCGATGCAGTACCCTTGCTGTAAGGCACAAAAACTTCATACAATTTTTTTAGCGGAAGCCTTGAAATATCGGCGATATCATAACCGGCAAAATGTACGGAAAGGGATTCCGGTTTTAAGCGTTTACCCTTACAGGTAGGGCAGATGCTGCCGGTCATATACTGCGCCACCCGTTTTTTCATGGCCGCACTGGGCGAATTGGCGTAGGTATGCAAAACATAACTTTTAGCGCTGGTATAGGTGCCTTTGTAGCTGGGTTGCTCCTTGCGTTTGACCGCTTCCTGAACCTCCTGCGGACTTCGGTCCCGATAAACCGGTACGGTTGGGGTTTCCTCAGTAAAAAGAATCCAGTTGCGCTGGTCTTGGGGTAGTTCGTTCCATGGGATGTCTACATCGTAGCCTAAAGTCACCAGAATATCCCTAAGATTTTTTCCCTGCCAGGCTCTGGGCCAGGCCGCAATCGCCCGTTCGCGTATACTTAAAGAAGGGTCGGGCACCAGGCTTTCTTCGGTTACGCTGTAGGTTTTGCCGAGTCCGTGACATTCGGGGCAGGCGCCTTCAGGGGTATTGGCTGAAAAAGAATCGGCATAGAGCAGGGGTTGACCGGCAGGATAATTTCCGGCTCTGGAGTAGAGCATGCGCAACAGGTTTGACAAGGTGGTTACCGAGCCTACTGTGGAACGCGCAGAACCTGAGCTTCGTTGTTGTTGTAAAGCCACGGCCGGTGGGAGCCCTGAGATTTCATCAACTTCCGGAATAGGCATTTGGTTGAAAAGCCGACGGGCGTATGGCGATACCGACTCCAGATAGCGGCGTTGGGCTTCGGCATATAAGGTACCAAAAGCTAACGACGATTTACCCGAACCCGATATCCCAGTAAAAACCACTAAAGCATCACGTGGAATTTTAACAGATACATTTTTTAGATTATTCTGGCGTGCGCCTTTTACCGACACAAAGCCGTTAAATTCCATTTCTTTTTCGTTCCTGTTTTGCATAGGGCCGAATATAATAAGAACCAAACAGGCGGCCTGCGTGATTTGGAAGTTTGTGAGGAGCTTGTGTAGGCTTTAGGGTTTGTGTTAAAGAACAATACTTTCTTAAAACATAGATTACAAAAAAAGGTCTTTATTATAATTGATTGTAGGACCTGCGAAATCTAAATAATCAGTTTGAAATACCAAGAGAAAGCTTTTGGGTTAGGATAAGCATATTTTTGAGGATATTTTGTTCATTTTCTTTGCTTGTCCAAAGAAAACGAACCAAAAGAAAGGACACTTTTTCTAAGGCATTTTTGCCTTATCAGGCAAAACCGCAAGAAGTTCCCTAAATTTTCTCCAAGGCTTCGAAAATTTTTAACGGGGACTCCTTGCTATACTGAAGAAAAAGAAGGCTAAAGAATAAAATCCATACATCAATTCAAATTAAATTGATTACAATAGCATTTTCAGATGTTTACATAGTTCATCAAAAAACAGCTTTGAGCGGTAAAAAGATGTTTAAGGTTTCAGCAAGTAAAGTTTATAGGTATAAATTAAATCCTTTCTTTTGTTTTGAAAATCAGTCGAATATAGTTTTATTCTTCGAAAAATCTCGATCTTAGAGGTATCAAAATCCCGACTATGCCTGCAACTACTATTGACGAGGTTATCAAAGAACTGGATGCTATTATTCTGCACGAAAAGCAGCAAGGAAGCTGTAGGGCTTTCTTTCCCATTTTATACAACAAAGTGACTAAACGCATTAAAGCTGGTATAGAAGCTCAGGAATTTGATGACAATGCCCGAATGGAAAAGCTTGACGTGTTGTTTGCAAACCGGTATATTGAAGCATACCGGGCATATAGCGAAGGGAAGCAACCCACACAGAGTTGGGCATACGCATTTAAAATTGATGAAGCCATGGTCATGCAGCATCTGCTGCTTGGGATCAATGCGCACATTAATCTGGATCTGGGGATTGCGGCGGCGCTGACCACCGGCGATGATCATCTGGCCGATCTGGAAGCCGATTTCAATAAAATAAATGAAGTTCTGGCCAGTATGGTAGCAGATGTAAAAGATCGAATTGGTAAGGTGTCGCACTTGTTCAAATTACTCGAATTGGTAGGCAAGGGAAAGGAAGATAAACTGGTTTCCTTTAGTATAAACGTAGCCCGCGACGGTGCCTGGCTGTTTGCCAATGAATATGCA
>Ga0098073_1000736_pt1 | contig 10319 bp, 12 predicted proteins | sample 31_taG_FD_75060 | JGI IMG/M metagenome (GOLD analysis project Ga0098073, IMG submission 75060) | Marine viral communities from the Gulf of Mexico - 31_GoM_OMZ_CsCl metaG | ecosystem: Environmental > Aquatic > Marine > Oceanic | place: Gulf of Mexico | collected 2015-07-12
GACCTACTAAGCCTGTTGCTCCTGTAATTAAAACTCTTTGCATAGTGCAAATTTACGAAACGCTGTTACCATTAACTTATGTTTGGCTAAGGTTTAACAGTAAATTATATTATTTTTTTGTTGCTCTTAACATGTGACGTTTTCCAGGTGGTCCTTTTAGTCTTTCAACCATAAAACCTAAGGTCTTCATATTTCGTTTTACTTCTCCAATAGCTGCATAAGTTACCAATACTCCATTAGGTTTTAAAGCCTTGTACATTTTTTTAAATATAGATTTTGACCACAATTCTGGTTGTACTCTCGCTCCGAACGCATCAAAATAAATAAGATCAAAAGCATTGTTATCTTTTATTTCTGAAAAGAATTGCTGACGTTTTTGAAGCTTAAACTTTGAGGTAATCTCATATTCCTTTTCCCAAGAAACTTTGTGAAGTTTATTAAAAACAGTTTCATTATCTGCAGAAATCAAATCTGCATAATTTAGTTGACTGATGTCGTCCATGGAAACAGGATAAGCTTCAACTCCAACATAGTTAATCTTTGATTTTATGTTATCCGCCTCTAACAAGGTTAAAAACGCATTGAGTCCTGTACCAAAGCCTATTTCTAAAATATCAATACTTGTTGATTTATTATTAGCGCTATAATGTTGAAGTCCTTCTTTTATAAACACATGTTGCGCTTCTTGGATGGCTCCATGTTTAGAATGATACTGCTCGTTCCAATCTTCAATATGAATGGTTTTAGAACCGTCTGCAGTAGTAATGATTTTGCGTTTCAAAATTACTCGATTAGTAATTTTTTAATTCTAGGAATTGGTCCAACACACTTTACATTATGGCAAGAAATGCATGCATTGATGGCCTTGTTGTAACGTGTTATCAATTCTTCTTGTGGAGATTCAAAAAGCTCTTTTTGCGCTTCAAGAAATAGTTTAGAAAAAGATTCAAAATTTAAATCCCTTGCAGAAGGATTTGTTAAAACTGCAGAATGAATGTTATCAAATTTTTCAGGATAACTTGTACTTAAAGCACCATCTATTATTTGTTGTTTTATGCTTTCATTAAAGGCATACATTTCATTCATAAGCAGCGCCATTTCAGACCTTTCTGCCATAATTAAAGCTTGCTTTTCCTCTGGTTCTTCTTGAGATTTTTTGCATCCAATAAGAACCAAAGTAAAGACCAAAAGCAAATAATTAATTCGCATTTTTTATTGCTTTAATAAAACACCATCAGCTTCAAAAGCAAATGTTTTTTCAGGTTGTGTAATAGCTGCAATTTCTTCTGCGGTTTTATCAGCGTCTTCTGCATAATGACGCAAATCATCTACCGATGTTTCTTTTAAAAAGGCTTTACCATTAATGATAACTTCTCCTTCAGCATTTAATGGCATAAAAAAACCGTAATCTTTAAAAGTTACCATGACGTCTTGGTCACTACCTAAATCTAACTTCATCCAACAGCCTTTCATTTGGCAAACTTCGTTAATTTTTGCTGATACTTTTGCAGTAATAGTGTCACCAACAGTAAGTGCATTAAAACGTTCAACCATTTCTGAGGCAGAAATTGCACCTTCTGCTTCAATATTATCTCCAAAAGAGGCATATGCCATATCTTGGGTTTCTTGAGTTGTTTCTTCTGTTTTAGTTTCTTTTTTACATGCAACCATTACAGTTGCTACAAGTAATACAAACAATATTTTTTTCATGATATTTGTGAATTATGATAATGGTTTTGAAGTTCAAAGATAAGATATTTTTTAAGGCGTAATTCTTTAAATATCAGTATTTATTTATGTAATTTTGTCCAATAAATTAGCCTGAAATGACTGAAACAGTAAAAGATTTGATTGAAGTTACCAAAACTAAGACTTCAAAAATAAAAGATGTAGATTTTAACAACCTAAGTTTTGGCAGTGTTTTTTCAGATCACATGCTTGTTTGCGATTATGAGAATGGCCAATGGAGCGTTCCTAAAATAATGCCTTATCAAGCCATTTCATTAGATCCATCATCTAAAATATTTCATTATGGACAGTCGGTTTTTGAAGGTTTAAAAGCCTACAAAGATGCACAAGGTGATGCGTTTTTATTTAGACCTCAAGATAATTGCAAGCGTTTGAATATCTCATCAAAACGTCTGGCAATACCAGAATTACCTGAAGCTTACTTTATGGATGGCTTAAAAAAATTACTTGAAGTTGACAAAGATTGGATTCCGAGTAAAGAAGGAAGTTCCCTTTACATAAGACCCTTTATTTTTGCCACAGGTAAAGGTTTTCATGCATCACCAGCAACCTCATATAAATTTATAATTGCAACTGCACCATCTGGTGCTTATTTTGCTGGTAAAGTAAAAGTACTTATTGAAGAAACTTATTCGCGCTCGGCAAATGGTGGTGTTGGTTTCGCCAAAGCTGGAGGTAATTATGCTGGGCAATTTTACCCAACACAATTGGCTGTGAAAAAAGGATATAACCAAGTGGTTTGGACAGATGACACAAGTCATGAATATATTGAAGAGGCTGGCGCGATGAATATTTTTGTTAGAATTAATGATACCTTACTTACAGCTCCTGTAAGTGATAGAATCTTAGATGGGATCACACGAAAAAGTATTATTCAAATAGCAAAAGACGAAGGCATTAGTGTTGAAGAACGAAAAATTTCAGTTAAAGAACTTGTTGAAGCTGCTAAAAATGGTAGTTTAAAAGAAATGTTTGGTGCTGGAACTGCAGCTGTAGTGTCTCCTATTTCTACTTTCGGATATCGAGATACCGATTATGATTTACCTGAATTAGAAAATACTTACGCAAGCAAATTGAAAAAACGAATAACTGACATACAAACCAATAAATCTGAAGATTCCTTTGGTTGGAGAGTAAAAGTATAAGTCATAAAAAAGGAGCCAAAAGGCTCCTTTTTTATTTGTCTAATATTTCTTTAATGTGTGGTTTAAAATAATTTGGCCCTTTTAGTACTTTTCCATCTTCTCTATAAATGGGTTGACCATCTTCTCCTAACTTACTCATGTTACTACGTTGAATTTCATTGAACACCTCTTCAATTTTGTGCTGTAAGCCATGTTCTATAATTGTTCCGCAAAGGATATACAACATATCTCCTAAAGCATCGGCAACTTCAACCAAATCATTATCGTTGGCAGCATCAAGATACTCTTCATTTTCCTCACGCATTAATTTATATCGCAACATATTTTTTTCTGTTCCTAAATCTGCTTTTGGTGTGTCTCTATACCCAATTTTAAACGCTTCGTGAAATGCTTTTACGGCTTCTATTTTATTCTTCATTGTATTTCATTAAATTCGCATAAAAATAAACAAATATGTTTAGTAACGGTCAGATAATTTTTGCAATTCTTTTTGCTATAGCCTTTATTTTATTTTTAGTTTATGCTTATAGAAAAGACATTAAACTACACCGAAGATATTACAAAGGGAGTGTTTGGGTGTTGATTGCTTTTATTGCCTTTTTATTGTTCATAGTTGCTATTAAGTTTGTTTTAGGATAATCTTGCAAACAAAAAAAGCCTTAATTTAAAATCAAGGCTTTATCATTTTTTACACTAAACGTTTTTAATTCTCTTCTGGCAAGAAGCCATATTTGTGAGAATAGCTTAACATTTGATTTTCAAAACTTGCAGCATGCATTACTTTAATTGCGGTGATTTCACCAGCTTCATTAGTTTCAGGCACTAAAACAGGGTTTACAAAACCACTGTAAGGAGCTGATGTGAACTGCTCATTTCGTTTTAAAACCTCAGCATGCAAGTCTTGGTCAACTTTCACACCATAATCTTCAACTAAAGCCTGAACAGCTTCAAAATCGCCTTCAGATTTAATGCGTTGTGTCTCTCTAAGCAATTGTCCAAATAACTTACGTAACTTTGCATAATCATTAATATTGAAATAAGTTTTTCCGTCACGAGTTACTTTTTCTATCACATTATCTGCTTTTCCTTTTTCAAAAACCCAAGCACTAACCCATTGACGATTTCTCATGTGAGCTTCTTCAACATCGTCACCTAATTCCAATCTGATTAATTGTGTCATTAAACCATTTCTGATATAACCATCATAAGCCGCTTTTCCAACAGCTTCCCAATCATCAACCAAACCTAACTCTTGAATTTTTGAATTGTATAAATAATATAGACCTAATAAATCTGCGCGTCCTTCTTCTAAAGTCGAAGCATAGGTTTTTAGAGTTTCTTTAGTTTCTCCAACACCAGGATTTAATTGTCCTGATGCATGACCAACAACTTCGTGTAATGCCGTGTGAAGCTTATCTGCTAATTGTCCATACTTAGTTTCTAATTCATATTCTTCATCATCATGAACAAACTCTTTTAAGCGTCCACTGCTTCCTGCATTATTGTAAGCATGTATGATATTCCCTAAAGACACAGACTTACTACCAACTTCTTTACGAATCCAATTGGCGTTTGGCAGGTTCACACCAATTGGTGTACTTGGTGATGCATCACCTGCCTCACCTGCAACGTTTACGGTCTTATAACTTACACCAACGACGTTTTTCTTTTTATGTGATTCAATTAAAGGTGAGTTATCTTCAAACCATTGCGCATTTTCTGATAGCACAGCCATTTTTGCTGACATATCAAAATCTTTAATTTGTACAATCGTTTCATAAGAACCTCTATAACCAACGGGATCATTATACACTTCAATAAAACTATTGATGTAATCAATATTGCCTTCGGTTGCAGCTGTCCAAGCAACATTATAATCGTCCCAAGTTTGTAAGCTTCCTGTTTTGTAATATTCGATTAACAAACCAATGGCATCACCTTGTGCTTTGTTTTCAGCAACACCTTTTGCTAATTCAAGCCATTTGATAATTTCATCAATGGCTTCACCATATAAACCACCAGATTTGTAAACACGTTCTTTTAATTCTCCATTTTCTTTTACCAACATAGAGTTTAAACCATACGATAATGGTCTGTCTTTATTTACTTTTTTATCATCTTTAAAAACATCACCTTCAGCATTTGGCATATCAGGATCAGTATTTTTAATATCTAAATAAAAGGCTTCAACATCAGCCGTAGTAACATTAGGTCCGTAAAAATTCACAGCACTTTCCAAAACATTATCTACGCCTTTTGCTTGATTTACTTTTTTGGCATCTTTATCATTAAAAATAACGTCAAAGGCTTCACCTTCCAGTGTTGTATTTGTTTCTGCTAGTAATGTTTTTAGATATTCTGGCGAAAAATCAACTGGTAACTTGGCGTTACTATAATGATGATGAATTCCGTTACTGAACCATACACGTTTTAAATACACCTCAAAAGCTTTCCACTCATTAGTCGTTTTATCACCTTCGTATTTTGTATAAACATTTTCTAAGGCATTTCTGATTTTCAAATTGTGTCTATAATTCATGTTCCACATGATATCACGACCAGACAATCCAGCCTCAACCAAATAGTAAACCAGTTTTTGTTCTTTTAAAGTTAACTCTTCCCAACCCGGAATTTGATAACGTAAAATTTTTAAATCGGCAAATTGCTCCAATATAAAAGGGAAATCTTCATTGGAAATTTCAATAAGATCTTCTTTAAATGCTTCGTTTTCTGTTTTTTCGGTCTTGCAAGACCAAATCATTCCAGCAATTAAAAATGTTGCTATTAATACTTTAAATTTCATTTTTGTTGTTTTATAAATAAGACTTCGAAATTAATACTATTTCATGAAATTATTAAATGTTCAATTAATTTATTTGATGCTTTATAAAGGGCAACAAAATACTTATCTTTGATAGAAATCACTAATCCCTAAAAATATGAAAGCATTTAAATTCATAATTTTCTTGCTATTGATCCTCATTATTGGTGCTTGCACTTATGTTGCTGTGCAACCAAACCAATATGAAGTGGTTAGAACAAGAACAATTGACGCGCCTGCTGCTGTGATTTATGATAATATTATTGATTATCGAAATTGGGAAGCTTGGTCTCCTTGGATAGAAAAAAATCCTGAAACTAAAGTTACCTATCCTGAGCAAACCAAAGGCATTGGAGGAAGCCAATCCTGGGAAGATAAAGATGGTATTGGCAATATGAAAACTATGGCTGCAACATCTCCAAATTATATCGAGCAATCCATGCAGTTTGAAGATTTTGAACCTTCAAAAATAATCTGGAATTTTAATACAACCGAAGACAACACAACTAATGTAACTTGGACAATGAAAGGGGAAAAAGTTCCCTTTGGTTTTAAATTATATGCTGTATTTTCTGGTGGATTTGACAACATGATAGGTCCAGATTTTGAACGCGGATTAGAACGATTGGATAGCCTTGTTGTTAAAAGTACTAAAAAGCATGAAATAACTGTAAACGGAATCACTGAATATGGTGGTGGATTTTATTTATATAAAACAACAAATGCGAAAGACTCCAACATTAGCCAAAAAATGGCAGAACAATATGGCAGTTTAATGGCTTATATAACCCAAAACAATATAGCAATGGCAGGCATGCCTTTAACCATTTATAATGAAATGAATCCTGAAAATGGCACTGTCATTATGAGTAATGGCCTACCTGTAAATCAGAAAATTGAAGTTGCTGAAAATAGCGATATCTCATGTGGATATATGGAAAAAACCAAAGCCTTGAAAATTACATTAAAAGGAAATTACACCTATTTAGCTGATGCCTGGGATGTTGCACTAAAACATATTGCGGATAACAATTTAGTACAGTCTCAAGAAAAACCATTTGAGATTTATACTAACGATCCTGGAGATTTACCAAATCCTGCAGATTGGGTAACTGAAATTTATATTCCTATTGTTGAAAATAATTAGATGAAACAACTTTTACTTGTTTTTATTGGTGGTGGTTTTGGTAGTGCCTTACGTTTTGTGATTGGCAAATACATGAACTCTACCGAAACAGGAATTCCTTGGGGAACTTTTACAGCCAACATTTTAGGAAGTTTAATTATTGGAATTATTTTAGGACTAGCTGCCAAAAATGACGCACTATCCTCAAACCAAACACTCTTATTAGCTACTGGTTTTTGTGGTGGTTTTACCACCTTTTCAACCTTTGCTTATGAAAACCATGTGTTTTTAAAATCTGGTGACTTTACAAGTTTTGCTTTATACACAATTGGCAGTTTTATAATTGCCTTTCTTGCCGTATTTGCAGGGCTGTTTATTGCAAAAAGCTTTTAATGCTTAGCATACATTTTTACTCCTGCTTTAATTTCAATAGGTAAGTAATTTACGCGTGGTACTATTGGGCAAGAAAATTTTTCATTATACACACAAAGCGGATTGTAAGCTTTGTTAAAATCTATAGTGATGGAGTCACTTTCAGGAATTCTTAAATCGATATAACGACCTCCTCCATAGCTTTCTTCACCATTGGTATCATCTAAAAAGGGTAAAAACAGATAATCTTCAAGCCCTTCAGTTTGCATATTTTCTTCACCTTGATAAACGTTTAAGTTAAAGGACTCATCATTAATTTCAAAGGTCAATTGTCCAAAAACACGTTCTTTAGATAGGCGTTCTGTGGTTGTTTTCATATTAAACCATTCACTTTCCGGGGTGCGTTTTAATGCAGCCTTTACAATATAGATTGAATCGAATTTAAAAAAATCCAACCCATTAAAATCTTTTCTATCCTTATCAGTTAAAGGTGATGTTGTGGCATCTTTAAACTTGGCGTTCTGCTCTTTTTGGTAATCGGTTTCACCGAGAATAGGTCTTTTTTCTTGCGTACAAGACATTAGTAACAAAACGAAAAAAGAAATAAAAAACCGATTCATAAATTTTTTTTATCTCCCAAAAATACAACATTAAGTTTTTTTGTCTAGTTTTGAAATAACAAAAAATCACGAACCATGAACTGTATTGTGAAAATCTATAAGCAAAAAACCACCTCTTTAAGAGTTTTGGGTTGGACGCCTTATATTTTGTAACGATGCAATTATCAATTATAACAATTTATAAAAGTCCGACTCCTCAGTCGGACTTTTATTTTAGTGAAACATTCTCATGAAACGATTATTTAAAAATTACATAAACACATTTAAAGGACTCTCTCCCGAAGTCTGGTGGCTTGCGCTTATTACATTAATTAATAGAGCAGGAACTATGGTCATTCCGTTTTTATCATTGTATCTCAATAAAGATCTTGGATTTAGTTTATCAAATGTTGGTTGGATATTAAGCATTTTTGGTTTAGGTTCTGTCGCTGGATCTTGGATTGGTGGTAAGCTCACAGATAAATTGGGTTTTTATCGCGTTATGGTTTTTAGTTTGTTTGCAACAGGAATACTGTTCATTTTACTGCAATATTTAACTACTTTTTTAAGCTTTTCTATTGGTATATTTCTTGTAATGTTAGTGGCAGATTCATTCAGACCAGCCATGTTTGTTGCAATGAGTGCTTATAGTAAACCAGAAAATAAAACTAGAAGTGTAACGCTAATCCGTTTAGCCATAAATCTTGGTTTTTCGGCAGGTCCAGCTGTTGGAGGTATCATTATTACTACTATTGGTTATTCAGGATTATTTTGGATAGATGGTATTACCTGTTTATTGGCAACCATTTTACTTATTAAAGTTTTGCATCCTAAAAAAGTGAAAGCCTTAGATACTGTCATTAATGAGAATCCTGAAAGCGTCATACAAGATAAAACCTATTGGTTGTTTTTAATTGCCATGGCTTTTTTCGGTATTATCTTTCTACAATATTTTTCAACAATGCCTTTATATTACAAGGATATTCATTCCTTGTCAGAGCTTGAAATTGGCTTGTTAATGGGGATGAATGGATTAATAATTTTTCTATTGGAAATGCCATTAATAAAATGGCTCGAGAATTCCACTTTCACAAGAGTTGGGCTTATGATTTTTGGGGCTCTTTTGGTTGGTGCTAGTTTCATTGTACTTATTATGACAAGTTGGATAGGCATACTAATATTTGGCATGTTGCTAATGACTATTGGTGAAATGATTGTTTTTCCATTTTCAAATGCCTTTGCCATGAATCGAGGAAAACGTGGTAAACTAGGTGAATATATGGCATTATACACCATTTCGTTTTCAATATCACATGTTTTTGGTCATAACGCAGGAATGCAACTTATTGACAAACTTGGTTACAATAGCACTTGGATTATCATCGCCATATTAACCGGATTTTGTATCTTCATTTTAGTACTTTTAAAACGATCTTTAATTAAAGAAAAATCAACTGTATGAACCTAAACCAAATAACCATTCCGTCGCTGGATGTTGAAAAAGCGACAGAATTTTATAAAACATTAGGCTTAACACTCATTGTTGATGCTTTACCTTGCTATGTAAGGTTTGAGTGTCCAGATGGTGATGCTACATTGTCTATTCATAAGGTAGACGAACTATTAAAAGGCAATAGCATTACCATTTATTTTGAAGATAAAAATTTAGACACTTTGGTTTTAAGTTTAAAACAAAAAGGAATTACCTTTATAAGCGATCCAGAGGACAAAACGTATTTATGGCGAGAAGCACATTTGCATGATCCAGATGGTAATCACATTATTTTGTTTTATGCTGGAAAAAACCGAAAAAATCCGCCTTGGCGAGTTAATTAGAATTATGAAAAAAATAATATTTCTGTTATTAGCAATTTGCATTAGTTGCAACACATCAAATGAAAATAAAAGTATTGCTGAAGAGATTCCTGCTTCCTCAGGAATGAAGCAATTTCCAAAACTAGAACCCAATCGTTACAATGTAGCTTTCTTAATCATGGAAGGCACTTATAATACAGAGCTTACTGCGCCTTATGATATTTTTCAACATACCATTTTTAGAGATAGTATTAAAGCCATGAATGTGTTTACCGTAGCTAATACAGACCAACCTATTACCACATTTGAAGGCATGCGCATTCTTCCAGATTTCAATTACTTGTCTGACGACTTACCAAAAATAGATATTCTCGTGGTACCAAGTGCAGAGCATCATCTGGATTCTGACTTAGAGGATGAAGCGATGATTAATTTTGTAAAACAAGTTGAGAAAGAAGCACAATTTATCACGTCGCATTGCGATGGCGCTTTTGTATTAGCTAAAGCTGGACTTTTAAACAACTCGGTGTCTACGACATTCCCAAGCGACATAGACAAAATGCGTGAGATGTTTCCAAATTTAGATATTAGAAAAGAGGTGCTATTTGTTCACGACGGAAAATACCTCACTTCAGCCGGTGGTGCAAAAAGCTTTGAAGCTGCCTTATATCTATGCGAATACCTTTACGGAA
>Ga0098073_1000738_pt1 | contig 10307 bp, 6 predicted proteins | sample 31_taG_FD_75060 | JGI IMG/M metagenome (GOLD analysis project Ga0098073, IMG submission 75060) | Marine viral communities from the Gulf of Mexico - 31_GoM_OMZ_CsCl metaG | ecosystem: Environmental > Aquatic > Marine > Oceanic | place: Gulf of Mexico | collected 2015-07-12
AATGTCTTCGGTCCGAAGCTGCGCGATTTCGCCAACCCTTGCTCCGGTGAACAAGCAAACAATCGGTATCCAATATCGCCAATCATCCGCTCTTTGGATTCCAGGCTTATGCTCTTGTCCGTCACGCAAGAAGCCAGTGAAGAGAGGGGAGGCAAAGATTTGCTCAAGCTGCTCCTTTGAGAACGGCGGTCTAGGGTTCTTTCCTTTTACAACGCCGAAGAACAACCCATCGCATGGGTTCCTGTCTGCATAGGCATTGGTGACGCACCAGCCGAGAAACGGAGACAATGTCGATAGGTGCTTATTGACGGTAACGGGGCTGATGCTCTTCGCACCGATAGCTTTTGCCTTCGCCGCAGCTTGGCGCATTGATAAACCTTCATAGGCCTTAGCCTTTTGATAGGTTGGAGGCAGTGCGGCGAGCGTGTCGCGCCAATCTCTAATATCTGCTGGGGTGATACTCCTGATACTTTTGCGAGGCCCTACAAAGTCCGCAAAGGCGGCAATCACCTTCCGGTCTTGTATGATGCCATCATGGCGTTTTCGGCCTTCTGCCAGCCGCTGAGCGGCATATCGGTCAAAGAGTTCTAAGATGGTCTCGCCTTGCTCAGCAGACCGCTCCTTTGCTTCCAGACCAGACTTTACAACCAGACTTGTCGGCTCTGCTCCAAGGCTACCCTCTCGCTTCGCAAGCTCTACCGAGATGACCTCGATCGCTGCATCGGCAATCATCACGACAAAGGAACGATAGCTTTCAGTGTCTTTCGCTAGCTTCCAATTCCGTCGCTGGATTTGCTTGTCAGCTAGCTCCAACCATACGGGTAAAGGTTCTGATGCCTTAGCCCTTAGGTAACGGTGGCGGGTGGAACGAAGGGTCTCTAGGTATCCATCGTAGGCTACCTTTGTATCTAGCCGTTTGTGCCTAACTAGTTGCTCAAGCTTCGGCTGAATGCGTGAATAGGCGCACTCTGTCGCCGCCAACATGAGTTCAAGATCATCCGGCTGATATGCTATTGCGCATGGGCTGGCCTTTAAGCGCCCCTCCCATTCGGCATGTAAGTCAGCCCTCATCTTGCCAGCCAGCAATGAGGCTTGGCGAAGGTCGGACGTTTTCAGCGATACTTGGACAATCTTCCGCGTTTCGACGGATTGATAGCGCTTAGGAACGCCGTAGCGGAACCAGTAAGTGTCTCCGCGTAACCAAAGGTATTTCTGTGGGGTAGCAGGCTTCGCCCGCTTGCGTGTCGTGCTCATCGGCAACCGCCTACAAGGCTAAATTGAGCACGCCAATCGAGGCTACTTTTTGGTTTGGTTTGGCAGCTTACATGCCGATATAGGACCAAATTATTGAGCACAGATTATACAGTTCCTTATACAGCGGTCGGGAAATTCTCTTCGTGAAATCAGAAAGATATGCATCTCAAAGCGTTGTGTCGCAGTCTGTCCCCGATCCTCTCTCCCCGACCAATTTTCGTCGTCTTCGCCATACGGCCGAACAGGATTCTGCCTGTTCGAGACGATAAGCCGGGCCGGTGTGCGATGCGCGGCCGCAAAATGGCCGAGCGGGTGATCGAGCGGTGGCGATTGGCGATATCGCCAGCCTACTTCGTCCCGGATCTAAGCCATTGATCCCATAGCGACTTTTAGGTGGGCGATGTGGGTTGCTCCGCAATGTGCGCTAGACGTTGGTTTCGAGGTTATTAACCTTGCGTCACCCATGCGGATGCAGCGCCGCCCCCCATCGTTTCAACAGGTACAATATGTCGCAACGTCACAAGGCCGGGGGTTCTGCGAACCTTGGCAAGGTTCTCCAGCCACGAAATCTGCGTGACATCGGCTTGCTGGCGATCTGCTATTTCGTCGCGGGCTATATCGGCCTCTCACTGGCGGTGCCGCCGGGCTATGCGACGATCATCTGGCCCGCATCAGGCGTGGCGCTGTGTGCCCTGCTGCTGCGCGGCCCGGTTATCTGGCCCGGCATCTGGCTGGGGTCCTTCGCACTCAACGTCATGAACGGGTTCGACCGGGCCAATTTCGACAGTGCCGTGCCGATCATTGCCATCGCCGCGGTGGTCGCTGCCGCTGCAAGCATCCAGGCACTGGTGGGCCTGCGCCTGGCCCAGCGCTTCTCCGATAGTATCGAGCTTTCGCGCATGCGCCGGATGGGCATGGCGGTCTTGCTGGTGATCGTCCTGCCCTGCCTCATCGCCCCCACGATCGGGACGGGTATGCTTTTTGCGGCCGGCGCGATCGGTCCCGACATGGTGCTGGAGAACTGGCGTACCTGGTATATCGGCGATTTCTTCGGCGTGCTGCTGATCATCCCGATCCTCCTGCTGTCGCATCGCTCGCCGGTCGAAGTGCGGTGGCACGACCGCTCGCTGCAAGGCGCAAGCTCGCTGGTGGCGATCAGCCTGGTGACGACACTGCTGCTGACATTCTACGCATGGCAGTTCATCTCGGAGCGGGAATACGGGCAGGCCGAAGCCAATTTCGTGGCGATCGCCGACGAGACCGACAATGCGCTGCGGTACCGCCTGCAGATATACCAGCGTGCGCTAGAAGCCGGCGCAGCGTTCGTCGCCGTCAATGAAAGCGTGTCCCCGGCCGAGTGGCGCGAATATGTCGCCCAGCTCGACATGACCCGCGCCTATCCGGGCATGCGCGGCTTCGGCACGTTCGAATTTGTGTCCGCAGACGACCTGCCCGCCTTCCGCGACAATTTCATTCGCGAGTTCGGCGATCGCTTCGAAATCCATCCCGAAGTGATGCGCGACGAGCATTATGTCATCAACCGGATCGAGCCGCTGGAAAGCAACCTCGCCGCTCTCGGCCTCGACCTCGCGTTCGAGGAAGGGCGCCGCGACGCGATCGCGCTATCGAGGACATCCAAGGAACCGGTGCTCACGCGCCCGATCGTGCTGGTGCAGGACGCAAAGCAGGGCGCGGGCTTCCTCCTGATGCGGCCCGTTTTCGACCGCGCCGGCCAACCGACCGGCAAATGGGTCTACGCCCCGGTCGTGGCGGAAGAGCTGGTCTCGGCGCTGACGCCCGGACAGGGCGATCAATTCGCGCTCGAGGTTTTCCACGGCGACGAGCCTGCCGCCGACGCTCTGCTGTTTTCGACCACGGCGAAGAATGCGGCGGCGAGATTTGTCGTGACGCGGACGGTCGAACTGGCAGGCCAGCCGATTTCACTGCGCTGGAGCAGCCTGACGCCCTTCGAACAGCGCAATTCGTCGAGCGCGCCGGCCTTGGTGCTGGGAAGCGGCATCCTGATCACGATCCTGCTGGGGCTGCTGCTCACGATATTCCTGCGCCGGGAAAGCGATGTCGTGCGCAAGGTCGAGGAAGCGACCGCCGAACTGGCAGAGCGCAACCGCATGCTCGAGATGGCCGAGGCAACCGCACATATCGGCCACTGGCACTTCGACCTGGTCAATGAGGATATTCGCTGGTCTGACGAAGTGTTCCGGCTGCACGGACTGGCGCCCGAGGAAGCACCGCCGCTCGACCGGGCGTTCGAATTCTACCACCCGGAAGATCGTCTGCGGGTCGAGGATACACTCGACCAAGCAATCGCGAGCGGCGAATCGTGCAGGTTCAAGGCGCGTATCCTGACCGCCGATGGCCAGACCAGGCATGTCGAGGTGATCGGCCGGGTCGACACTTGCGAAGGAGGCGAAGCCAGCGCCCTGTTCGGCGTGATGATCGACCGTACGCCCGAGACCCTGATGCGCGAACGCCTTACCGAGACGCTGGAAGAAGCCCGGGCGGCCGACAAGGCCAAGACCAGCTTTCTGGCCAATATGAGCCATGAAATCCGCACCCCGATGAACGGTGTGATCGGATTCACCGAACTGGCACTGAGCGAGGAAAAGGAACCGGCCCAGAAGCGGCGCCTCCAAATAATCGCTGATTCGGGCAACGCCATGCTCCGCCTGCTGAACGACCTTCTGGATTTCGCCAAGATCGAGGCCAAGCAGATGGCCATCGTCAGCGAGCCGACCGATCTGCGGCATACGCTGAGAAGCTGCCAGAGATTGATGGAACCGGTCGCGCAATCGCAGGACCTGAAACTGAAACTCGACATCGATCCGGCGCTTCCGCCAATGGTTCTCGTCGACAAGATGCGCTTCCGCCAGATCGTGCTGAACCTTGTCGGCAATGCGCTGAAATTCACGATGGAAGGCGAAGTCACGATCGCGGCATCGGTGGTCAGGCGCGCGTCCGAGCCGGGAGACAATATCGAGGTTACGGTGCGCGATACGGGCATCGGCATCGCTGCCGACCGGCTCGAAAGCATCTTCGAGAAATTCACCCAGGCCGACGATACGACGGCGAGACGCTTCGGCGGGACCGGCCTTGGTCTGCCGATCAGTGCGGAACTCGCCGAACTCATGGGCGGCGACTTGCGTGCCGAGAGCGAGCCGGGCGTGGGTTCTGCCTTCATCCTGTCGATCCCGCTCGAAGCCAGCGCTGCGCAGGTGGCGCAGCAGGCTGCGGAAGCGCCGTCCGGCGATTGCGGGCATGACGTGACGCTGCGTGTGCTGGTGGCCGAGGACAATCCGGTGAACCAGGAACTGACCATGGCGATGGTCGACAAGTCCGGACACGAATGCGAACTTGCACAGGATGGCCGCGAGGCGGTCGAGGCCGTGCTCAACGCCAAGCGCAACGGGAGGCCCTACGATCTGGTCCTGATGGATATGCAAATGCCCGAGATGGACGGGCTGGAAGCCACTAGGGCGATCCGCGCGGCGGGTTTCGATGGCGACACCCTGCCCATTATCGCGGTCACGGCCAATGCCTATGCCGACGACATCCAACGTTGCAAGGCGGCCGGAATGCAGGCGCACCTCGCCAAGCCGCTGCGCCTGAAAGACCTGTGCGCCGCAATCGCGCACTGGTCGTCGCGTGTGGTAATCGAGCCGCGCAGCGAAGAAAATGCGATCGAAGAGGAAACCGATCCACGTTTGCGCATTATGTTCGATGAACGAAAGACCGCTGCGCTCGATGCGCTGGCTGCAGCGCTTGGCGAAAACGAAATTACCGAAGATCGGAAGAAGGAGGTAGCCAGCCTGTTGCACCAGATAGCCGGGGTCGCCGGTTATTTCGGACAAGCAGCGCTTGGCGAAACATGCCGTGAGTATGAACGGAAGATCCTCGCATCCCGGACCGATCGGGACAGCCGCGAACTGATGGAAACCATTCGCGGGCAGATATCGACGGTCGCGGCTGGCGCTTCGGCGGAAAGCTGAGCACTGCGAGGTTCTACGCATGGCCCGCCGCGGGGAACATGCCTTAGAATTGCCTTAATAATCATTCCTTATCCAATGAACGAGCCTGGAGCGATAGATGGCCGAAATACTGATTGCCGATGACGACCCCATTCTTGTCGAAATACTGAAGTTTCGGCTCGAGGGTGCGGGCCATTCGGTGTCGGTCGCCAAGGACGGCGAAGAGGCATTGGCGATGGTGCAGTCCGGCGCGCCGCAGCTGATCGTGCTCGATTCTATGATGCCGATCCTCTCCGGTCCGGAGGTCCTTGCCCAGCTCAAATCCGATGAAGCGGTGCGCGACATCCCGGTGGTCATGCTCACCGCGCGCGACAGCGAGGCCGATATCGTCGCCGGGTTGAAAGGCGGCGCGGCCGAGTATCTGACCAAACCGTTCATCCCGCAGGAACTGCTCGTCCGCATCGAAGGCCTGCTCGGGTAATCCCTGTGGCCGGGGCCCGTATCCTTGTCGCCGCATCGGCCCTCATGGCGGCGCCGCTCGCCGCACAGCAACCGCTCGAAACGCGCAGCGAACAGGTGGAAGCCGCCGAGGCTGCGCGTTCCGCGAGCGACTTTGCGGAAGCACGGCGATTGCTGCGCAGCCTGCTTGCCGAAGCACCCGACGATGCCGACCTGCTTCGCCGCCTCGCCATGACCGAGGCGGGCGATGGCAATCTGGACGAGGCTCTGGCGCTGGTCGAGCAGGCTTCCCAGCGCGCGCCTGCAGACCTCGATGTCGCGCTGGCGCGCGCCTATATCCTTTACTGGAACGGGCAGTACGACGCGGCCGAACAGGCCGTGGCCGGTATCGCCGCGCGGGCGCCCGACTATCCCGACCTCGCCCCGCTACAGGCGAACCTGCAGCGCCAACGCGATGCAGGCGGCATTCGCCTGCGCGTGCTGTCGGCGTCCGCGAGCGTTTCCGATATCGCATTCGACAATCGCGGCAGCCAGACCTGGACCAGCCAGAATGTGGCCGTCGCGTTCGACGTGTCACAACGCTCCTCGATCACGCTCGCCCTCGCCCAGGAGGATCGCAATACCAAGGACACCCGTCTGTCGGCGCGCATCAACCGGCGGATCGGCACCGGTTTCTTGTATATCGCGGCCAGCACCGTTCCCGATGCCGACTTCCAGGAACGCTGGAGCCTTGCCGCGGGCGGCGAGGACCGGATTTCAGAACGCCTCACGGCGATCCTCGATACGCGTATCGCCGAATATGAAACGGGAACTATCCTCGCGCTGCAGCCGGGTCTGCGGTTCGACCTGGACGATGATTTCTCGCTGACTGCACGCGCGATCAATATCTTCGGAGGCGGCGACAGCTATCGGCTGGGCGGTTCCGCACGGCTCGACTACCGCGCCGACAGCGGCCTGGCCCTGTTTGCGATCGCTGCGAGCTATCCCGATGTCGAAGCCGACGGCGTCAGGCAGTTGCGCAGCGGCGCTCTTGGCGTTGCCGTTCCGCTGTCTGACCGCTTCACCCTGTCGGGCGCGACGAGCTACGAAGACCGCGAGAACAGCTATCGCCGCCTGTCCGGGACCCTGGCTTTGTCATACAGGTTCGGCACCCCATGATCGGGTACGGCCAGGTGGTGACCGGGACGACGTTCCTCGCCGCGGCGATCGTGGTGGTATTCCTCATTCTCGTCCTGCGCCGCTACCTTGCAGAACGCTCGAAGGCGCAGCGCGATGAGCGCGATGCCGCCATAACTCGCAATTACCTCCACCGGGTGGCCGGGCACAGGGTGGACGATAGCGCCAGGTGGAGCCGCAGCGTCAGGCTCGCCGCGGTAACCCGCATCCTGCCGCTGCTGAAGGGCGGCGAAAGGGCGCGTCTGCTGCAGATTGCCGAACTCGACGGGGTGCTGGCCGAAACCCTGCGGCGCTCGCACAGCATGTTTCGCGCAGAACGGATTTCCGCCATCCATTTCCTGCAGCGGTTCGGAAGCGAGGTCTGCGTGGCCCGCCTGCGCCAGCTCATGGCGCATGATTCCAGTTCCCGCGTGCAGCTCGAAGCGGCATTCGCGCTTGCCGCGAACAACGCGCTGCCGCCGCCTCGGGAAAGCCTGCGCATCCTGAATGCGCTTTCCCGGCAACCGACACGGCTCGATGTCGCGCTGCTGCGCGCGACGGCCCCGCTCTACCCCGCGCAGATGGTCCTTCTCCTCGAAGACGACTTGCCGAGCGAATGGCGCGCGCAGATCATCGACGCGCTTGGCTGGTCGGGCGACATGGGAACCATCGACCTGCTCGAGCGTGCCGCAGCAGATCCCGACCCCGAAATTCGCCGCGCAGCGCTGCGCGCCTCCGCCAAGCTCGGCCATCCGGCGGCCGAACGCTGGATCCTGCCCGCGCTGAACGATCCGATCACGTCGGTCCGCCTGCAGGCGATCGCGGCGAGCGTCTCGCTTGGCCTGCGCAGTGCCCTACCCGATCTGACGACAATGCGGAGCGATGAAGAACTCTGGATCCGCTTGCGCGTCGAACAGGCCTTCGACAGGCTCGCGCCCGAACAGAACGCGGCCCTGCCCAGGGACGGTGCCCGATGAGTTGGGAACAGTTTCAGGTCCTGGCCGCGAACGGAATCATGTGGGTCGCCTTCGCATGCTTCATCATCGTTGCACTGCGCAACGGGATCAGCCTCATCCAGTTGTTGGTCGCGGCATGGGTCTTCGTGACCCGGGTCCGGCCGAGCGAAGGCGCCCGCGACCTGTGGCACCGCTATGCCGATCTCGCCCTGCCGATCACCGTCATTGCGCCTGCATTCAACGAAGAACTGTCGATCGTACAGAGCACCAAGGCGCTGCTCGCGCTGGAATATCCCGAACACGAAGTCATCGTGGTCAACGACGGGTCATCGGATTCAACGCTGGACGTGCTGATCGAAGCGTTCGGCATGGAGGAAACCCAACGCACGCAAATTGCCGCGCTACAGGTTACGGAGGTCTACCGGACTTTCCATTCGCGTCGGTACCCGAACCTGCTCGTGGTGGACAAGGAGAACGGCCGCAAGGCCGATGCCGCAAACGCCGGGATCGGTTTTGCGCGCACGCCGCTGGTGTGCATCATCGACGCCGATTCGATCATCGAACCCGACGGGCTGCTGCGCGCAGCCGAGCCCTTCATGTATGACGACGGGAGGCTGGTCGCGGTCGGCGGGGCCATCCGCATAGCCAATGGCTGCACCATTCGCGGCGGTTCGCTGCAGAAGATCGGCATTGCCGACACCATGGTCCCCCGCTTCCAGGTGGTGGAATATCTGCGCGCCTTCCTGATGAACCGCGTCGCCAATGCGCATATGAACACGCTGATGCTCATCTCGGGCGCGTTCGGCCTGTTCCGCCGCTCCACGCTCGTCGAAATGGGGGGATATCGCCACGATACCGTGGGCGAGGACCTCGAACTGGTGGTCCGCATGCACCGCCACATGCGCGATCAGAAGCGCGACTACCGGATCGACTTCGTGCCCGATATCGTCTGCTGGACCGAAGCACCCGCTGAACTCGACGGCCTCGACAACCAGCGGGCCCGCTGGCAGCAGGGCGCGCTGGAAACGCTGCAGCGCCATCGCGGGATGATCCTCAACCCGCGCTATGGCCGCATCGGCCTGCTGGCCATGCCGCAAATCGTGCTCGAAGACATTTTCGGACCACCGGCCGAACTGCTCGGCTATCTCGTCCTGCCCGCCGCAGCGCTGCTGGGCCTGCTCGATCCGATGATGGCCGTCGCCTTTTTCTTCGTATCGGTCGTTTTCGGCTGCGTACTCAGCCTCGGGACGCTGGCGCTGGAGGAACAACAGCTGCGGCGGACGCCGAATGCGAAGGATCTGCTACGGCTGGGCGCCGCTGCGGTTCTCGAGAATTTCGGCTACCGTCAGATCAATCTCTGGTACCGCATGGCCGGTATCCGCCGCTACTTCCGCAACGACACGTCCTGGGCGGCGGTCCCCCGCGTGGGCCTCGGCAAGAGCTGACCCTGCTTGCCTGGAGGTTACACCGCGACAAGGCCCAGCGCCTTGGCACCCATCCACAGGCCCATGCCGATCATGAACAGGTTCTCGGTCAGCGAAACGAAACCGAGCGGGACATTGCTGTTGCCCCCCACACAGGCGCATTTGAGCTCGCGCTTGTCGACATAGACGGCCTTGAACACGCTCACCGCGCCGACCGTACCGATGAACAGCGCAACGGGGACCGAGATGATCGGCAGCACATGCGCCACCATCAGGATACCTGCGAGCGCTTCGCCGAAGGGATAGATATATCCGTAGCGAACCCACCGGCGTGCAAGCAGGTCGTAATTCAGGAACATGGTCGAAAAGCTGCGCAGATCCTGTAGCTTCTGAATGGCGAGCAGCGCCATCGAAAGGCTGACGAACCATTCCGCCGCCTGCACGGTGAAAACCGTTTCGAAGACATACCAGCTGATCGCCAAGGCGAGCATAAAAGCGACGCCGAATATGGCGAGAACCGGCTGGTAGCTTGTCTCGCCCTCTTCGGGCTGGCTGCGGGACTTGCCCAGATATTCGCGCAGGTCGTCGTAGCCACCGATCCGCTGCCCATCGATAAAGGTCTGCGGCGTGGTCGCGACATCGTGCTCGGTCTTGAAGGCATCGGTTTGGGCGCGCGTCTCGAGATGGTGGTCCTCGACCGCGAAGCCCTCGCGCTTCAGCAGGTCGACCGTCTTCAGGCCATAGGGGCACAGATGGCCCGGCATCACCATCCGGTAGACTGTCGCGGTCTTCGTGCTCACGAGGCGCCGCCTGGATAGCTGGACCAGACCTTGCGGCCATCAGGCCCGAAAGCGATGACCTGATAGGCCTGCCGGTGATCGCCATGTTCCATACCCGGCGATCCGACGGGCATGCCTGCGACCGCGAGCCCGGCAACGCCCTCAGGGCGTTCCGCCAGCAGGCGTTCGATATCGGCGACGGGCACGTGCCCTTCGATCACATAGCCATCGACGACAGCGGTATGGCACGAAAGCAGATCCGCGGGCACGCCGTGTGCGGCTTTCACCGCTGCC
>Ga0098073_1000741_pt1 | contig 10260 bp, 7 predicted proteins | sample 31_taG_FD_75060 | JGI IMG/M metagenome (GOLD analysis project Ga0098073, IMG submission 75060) | Marine viral communities from the Gulf of Mexico - 31_GoM_OMZ_CsCl metaG | ecosystem: Environmental > Aquatic > Marine > Oceanic | place: Gulf of Mexico | collected 2015-07-12
AGTACGGTTCATCGGGCGGCCTCCAGGCTCTCGCGGCGAACGGTCTGGTCCTGATCGGGATCATCCCCCGTCAGGCCGATAAAGGCGTCATGCAGGGTCGGCTCGCGCAGCTCGAAGCGGCGCACATCCAGACCATTCAGAAAGGCCGCCTTCAGCGCCTCCTGTCCCCGTCCGCCCGCCGCCAGTTCGGCCTTCAGCACGTGCACGGGGCCGTCGCTGCGCACGGTCTCGACCGACACCACACCCGGCAGGGCCTTGGCGGCCTCGACCGCGATATCGCCCTCCAGCTCAAGGAACCGGCGGGTGGTGGCCTTGGCCTCGTCGACCGTCCCCTCAAAGGCCTTCTGGCCCCGGGCCAGCAGCACCACCTTGTCGCACAGGCGCTCGGCGTGCTGCATCACGTGGGTCGAGAACAACACCGTTGCACCATCGGCGGCCAGCCCGCGGATCATCTCTTCCAGACCCTGCTGGTTCATCGGGTCGAGGCCCGAGAAGGGCTCGTCCAGGATCACGAACTCGGGCTTGTGCACCACCGAGGCGATCAGCTGCACCTTCTGGGCCATGCCCTTGGACAGCTCCTTCATCTTCTTGGTCTGGGCGTGTTCCAGCCCCTGCTGCTTCAGCATCACCCGGGCGCGCTTTCGGCCCTCACCCGTCGGCAGGCCCTTTAGCGCCCCGAAAAAGGCGATCGCATCGATCGGCGTCATCTTTTTGTAGAGGCCGCGCTCTTCGGGCAGGAAGCCGATGCGGTCCCGCACGCGGCGGCCGTCGCTGGCGCCCAGAACGCTGATGGTGCCTGACGTCTGCGGCTGCAGGCCCAGGATCATCCGCAGGGTCGAGGTCTTGCCCGCCCCGTTCGGCCCCAGAAAGCCGCAGATGCTGCCTTTCGGCACGGAGAAACTCAGATCCTTGACGGCCTGAAACGCCCCGTAGCGTTTGCTAATGCCGTCCAGACTCAGTGCGGCGTCCATATGCGCCCCCCTTGGAAACTCTTGCTCGAGACGAGTCCTAGGGTATGTAAAGGGTGTTTGACAACACCCCACCACGCCGAAAGCCGGTCCCCTTTCATGAATTCCATGTCATGATCGCCGCCGGGAAACTGCCTGGGGAGGCTCCTATGTTGCGCAAGATTCTGGGTGTCGTGGTCGGCATCGTCATCGCCATGGCCGTGACCATGGGCAGTCAGGCCGGGATCCATCTGCTGTATCCGCCACCCCCCGGCGACTATATGGACCCGTCGGTAAGGGCCGCCGCCATGACCCAGGCGCCCGCCATTTCGCTGGTGTTGGTGGCGCTCGGCTACGGGTTGGCAGCTTTGATCGGCGGCCTGGTGGCCTGCATGATCGCTCGCCGCCGGGGCTGGCCCAGCTGGATCATCGGTGGATTACTGACACTGGGCACGGTCATGAACATCGCCATGCTGCCTCACCCGATCTGGTTCGGACCCCTGGCGATCGGCCTGATCGCGCTCGGCAGCTGGCTGGGCGGCAAGGCAGCCCGCACGACCTGAGGCTGGCGTTCAGGACGCGTCGATCACCACGACTTCGAAGGTGCGGTCCAGAACGCGCGCCGGATTGATCGGCGTGCCGCCGCGGCGCACTTCGAAATGCAGATGCGGCCCGGTGGAATAGCCGGTCGACCCGACCAGACCCAGGCGGTCCTCGCCCGTCACGGCCATGCCCGTCGCTACATCCACGCGGCTCATATGCGCATACATCGTCGTCATGCCGTTCGGGTGCGCCACTTCCACAAATCGTCCATAGCCCTCGGGCTGGTAGCCGGTACGGATCACCACGCCCTCGGCGGCGGCGAAGATGCTGGTCCCCGTCGGCGCGGCCATATCGACGCCGTTGTGCGGACGCGCGGCCCCCTCCCCACCCAGACGGCGCATGCCGAAGCGCGAGTTGATCGGATAGCCTTTCAGCGGGGCTTCAAAGCGGATTTCCCGGGTCACCGGGCCGGCCGGCTCGGCCACGGCCACGACCGGAGGGGCCACCGGACCCTTGTCCGTTGCGGCCAACGGATCGTCACCCATGGGGATCGAGATCGGGGCAGCGGCCATCGCCATGACGGCCACGGCGACGAGGCCAAGGGATTGGCCGGATTGGGTGACAAGGCTACGCAGTCGGGCGTCAAGGCGTCGCATCAGGCGGCGTCTCCGTTCTGGAACGTGCGGCAGGTGAGCGGCAGATCCCCCGGGGACAGCACCGCCTCATTCGATGAGGGCGCCTTGTGCCGTTCCCCTTGGACGAGAATGAGGCACCGGGCGCGTCAGGACGTCGCACCTCGGGAACCGATGGACCGGAAACGAAAAACGGCGGAGCCACGTGGCCCCGCCCTCCTCCATTTTTGACCGGTAGACGCCTTAGTTCAGCGGCATCCGCAGGGTGATCCCGCCGACGAAGCTGTCGGCATTCTCGCCATAGCGACCCTTCAGGCCCAGGCCGACCATGGCCGGGCCCCAGCCGACTTCGAGACCCGTCTGGAGCAGCAGCTGACCACCCATCGGATCCTCGATCGTGCGGTACAGCACCTGCGACGGGCTGCCGGCGATGCCGGTGCCGACCGGATCGGAGCTGTCGTCCAGGCTCTCGCGATAACCGCCTTCGACATAGAAGGTCACGCCCTCAATGGCGCTTTCGGCGCGCAGGGTGACCTCAGCAGTGATGCCTTCGACCGTACGGTCTTCATAGGCATACTGGGCGGCGACACCGTTTTCGATATAGCCACTGACATCGGTCGAGGCCCAGGTCACAGCGACACGGGGCGACAGGGCGATGCCGCCCATGTCGAACCAGGTCCCGCCCTGTACCCGGACACCGCGGCTATAGCCCTCGGTCTCGCCCGTGTGGACCACCGGGCCGACGCCGGTGCCGCGCTGGATGTCGTCATAGGTATCGCGCGCAGCGCCCGCCGTAACGTTGGCGAACAGCGGACCCGAACGCCAGCCGACAAAGGCGTCGAACGAGAAGTTCTGGCTGTCGAACCGGGTCGGCCCGGCAACCGTCTCGGCCTGACGGAAGCTGCCGGCAAAGCCCATGCGCCAGCCTTCGGAAATGCTGTGGTCGATAGCCACCCGGATGCCCTGTCCTTCGACCTTGGCGTCCGGCACAACGCCACGAGCATCGACGTCGGTGGTGTCGCCGGTCAGGCTGATGTCCAGTGTGGTGCGGCCCGCTTCCCAGGCGGCCCAGCCCGACAGGGCCTCGGAGCCCAGGTCCAGCGAGTCCTCGCGCTGGCGCATCGACAGCTCGCCCTGGTGGGCCGTGGCCGCACCCCGGTCACCGTAATACAGATAGTCATTGGCCAGGCTGGCGATCGCGCGATGCCCCGCGGCGGTCGGGTGGACCCCGTCCAGATAGAAATAGTCCTCGGGGTTCGAGCACAGCGTCAGCGCCACCTGATTGAAGCAGGGCTCGGTAACATTGGTCACGCCGAAGGCCGTCGGGTTGCCGGCGATGGTGTCACCGATCTTGAACAGGTCCATCAGAATGATGTTCGTGCCCGGCCGGTTCGCCGCGACGGTGCTCAGGCCAGTGAACAGGGCGCCATTGAAGGTCGTCACCGCGTAGTCGGCCAGCGGCGCCGCCGTCGTCCCGCCGAACTGCGGTGTCAGACTCAGCTTCGGCAGGTTGCTGACCAGGATGGTGCCCGCACCGGCCGAGGCCACACTGTCCACGATCAGATTGATATCGGCGGCTGCCGACAGGGCGATCGGCTGGATGGCGCCGGCCGGATTGGTCGAGGCCCCGGCTGCAGGCAGCCCCTGGAAGATGTTGTTGGCTCCGCCCAAGATGCTCACCAGATCACCGGAACCGAACGTCCCGCCGCCGCCCAGATAGGCGTTCAGCTGGGTCCGCATGCCGGGAGGGGCTCCGGCCAGATCGGTGCGCGCGCCACCAAAGGCATAGTTGATGCTTCCGGCGTTTGAATCTCCGGCGGCGAACCGGCCAAGGTTAAAGCCCAGCAGTTCCACAAACACCGGCCCGGTCGAGAACCGGCCCTGGAAATAGAAGGGCGCGGGCGGCTGCGTTCCTCCGGTGAACAGGAACAGGTTGCCGTTGTCGCTCAGGCTGTCACCGAACACGACAAGACGGCCGTAGCTCTGTGCATTGGCATTCCCGGCGAGGGCGACGCCCGCAGCAAGGGTCAGGGCCGCAGCGGCGGCAGAGCGCATGAAACGTGACATATGTGATCCTCCCTCAGTCGTCAGGTGCGACTGTTGGCAACAGTGTGCGCGCGACAGCGACCCGCACGCAAGATGCCGTTGCGTAAGCTTCAGTAAAGAGCGCGAAACCGAAGCGTGCCGGGCACAGTCTTCAGCACGTCCAGCGCCCCCGCCTGGTAGTCCCGATCCACGTCCGTGATCACGTACCCGGTGCGACCATCCGTCTTCAGATGCTGGCCCAGAATGTTCAGTCCCGCGTCCGACAGCGCCTGATTGAGGGCGGCCAGTACGCCTGGCTGGTTCTGGTGGATGTGGAGCAGGCGGTGTGCTCCCTGCACGTCGGACAGCTGTACGTTCGGCAGGTTGACGCAGAAGGTCGTGTCGCCCCGATTCAGATAGCCCAGCAGGCGCGAGGCCGCGAACGCGCCGATGGCCTCCTGCGCCTCCTCGGTCGAGCCCCCGACATGCGGGGTCAGGATGACATTGGCCAGACCCCGCAAAGGGCTGTCGAACGGATCCTGATTGGTGCGCGGCTCTTCCGGAAAGACATCGACGGCCGCCCCGCCCAGCCGCCCCTCCGACAGAGCCGCCGCCAGGGCGTCGACATCCACCACATGCCCGCGCGACAGATTGAGCAGCAGCGCCCCCGGCTTCATACGCGCCAGCTGCGCCGCCCCGATCAGCATCCGGTTCCCGGCCCGCCCATCGACATGCAGGCTGACCGCGTCGGCCTCGGCCAGCAGGGCGTCCAGACTGTCCACCGGCCGCGCATTGCCCAGCGCCAGCCGCTCGGACAGGTCGTGATAGATCACCCGCATGCCCAGCGTCTCGGCCAGCACCGACAGCTGCGAGCCGATGGCGCCATAGCCGACGATGCCCAGCGTCTTGCCGCGCAGCTCGCGCGAGCCCTTCGCGCTCTTGATCCACCGGCCCTCGTGCATGGCGAGCGAACGATCCACCACGCCCCGCATCAGGGCGATCAACTCCCCGATGGCCAGCTCCACCACCGAGCGGGTGTTCGAATAGGGCGCGTTGAATACGGCGATCCCGCGTCGGCTGGCGGCATCCAGATCGATCTGGTTGGTACCGATACAGAAGGCGCCGACCGCCATCAGCCGGTCGACCTGCTCGATGACCCGTTCGCTCAGCACCGTCTTGGAGCGCAGGCCAAGCACATGCACGCCCTTCAGTTGCTCGATCAGGGCATCCTCGTCCAGCGCCCCGCTCTCGCATTCAACCGAATATCCGGCATCTTCCAGCGCCTTGACCGCCGTCGGGTGTACCGACTCCAGCAGCAGCACCTTGATGCGGCTGCGAGGATAGGACCATCTGCCGATCAGTCCCTCGGCATGCAAAACCTCGTCCAGCGACACGGCGACCGCGTCAGCGGCCTCGACCACGCGCGGGCGGCGCACCACCTCGCAGAAGGCATGGAACCGGTCGGCCAGGCCCGCCAGTCGCACCTCGGCATCGGTCCAGCCATCCCCGACCATGACCACCGGCCTGGGCAGGCCCAGCGCCCGGATCGCCATGACCTTTCCGCCGTCCGCCGACAGCGGATTGGTGCGGTCGACCCCGGTCACCCGGCCATCGGCATCATAGGCCAGGTCATTGGCCAGCACCCGCGCGTCCGGCACGCCCAGATGCCGGGCCACAGGCGCGATTACCTCGCGAAAGCCGCCCGAGACGATCACCAGCCGGTCAGCGAGAGCACGCAGGGTCTCAGCATTCCGCTTCACCGACGGCGCCAGTCGTGTCACCGCCTCTTCCGCCAGCGTCTGCACATGGTCGCGGGTCAGCGGCAAAAGAGTCAGCCGCCGGGTCAGGGCCTCGTCAAACCCCAGAGCGCCCGACATAGCCTGGTCGGTCAGGGCCGCGATCTCGGCGCGGATCGCCTCGGCATCCGGCGCGCCGTCCAGCGCCAAATCGGCCAGCGCCTCAAGCGTCTCAAAGCCGACCAGCGTCGAATCGAAGTCGAAAATCAGTGTGGGCGCATCGGACATGGCCCGACCTTGACCCACCTTCGCAGTTGCAGCAACGGCTCAGTCGTCGTTTTGACGGGCCTTGAGTGCAACGGCGGCCAGGACCCCCAGCAGGGCGACGGTGGCCGCGACGGCCCCGCCCTCCTTCGCATGGTCCCGGGCATAGCCCCCGGCATCCGAGGCATAGCGCCGGGCCCGACCGCCCGCGTCTTCCAGCCCCCGCCATGCCCGTCCACCATAGCGGTCCAGCTCGGCCTGCAGAGCCTCCAGCCGTCCGTCCATACCGTCGGAACGCAGGCGCGACAGCCAGGGCATCGCGGGCATCGACGGCATCCGCCACCGCCGCGGATCTGCCTGTGCCTTCCACCGTTCCAACCGTGTCGGGCCCGACTTCTGGTTCAGCAGGACATAACCGACGCCGACCGACACGAGCAGCGCCACCACAGCTCCGGCGATGCCGGGATGCTTCCGCACCTCGGCCAGGGTGCTGAACCGGCGCACCACCGGATAGTGCAGCTCATCGGCCAGCCCGTCATTCGTCGGGTCGTACAGGCCGTCGTCCCAGGGGTGATAGTCATGGCTCTTGTCGCGCATCATTGAGGGAGCAAAGCGCGCGAACAGCGGCTCGGCAACCCCCGGCAGCGCCGAATAGAAGGAGGCGATCAGTCGCCCGCCCCCACCCACCGTGATCTCGCGGATGGGATGGCTGGCGCAATACAGCACCGTATCGGCCACCACATGGGTGCCGTAGACAGGCTGCGGGTTCTGCACCGCCTGCCCCGTCAGATTGCGCGCGTGGCGGTTATAGGGCGTGTCGATCGCGGCCGGCTTGACCAGGCTCAGCGATACCGGTGCCTTCTCTCGCAGCAGCTCGATACGCAGGGAGTTGGTGAACCCCTTCACCGCATGCTTTGAAGCCGCATAGATGCCCTGTAGCGGGATCGGGGCATCGGACAGGATCGAGCCGACATTGACGATCGCCCCGCCGCCCGGTCGCCCGCGCAGATGCTCGACCGCGATCAGCGAGCCGTTGACCACGCCCCAGTAGTTGGTCTCGAACAGGCGGCGCTGGTCCTCCAGCGTGGTCTCGCGGATCGGGCCAAAGATCGACACCCCGGCATTGTTCACCCAGGTGTCGAACCCGCCGAACAGACGCCGGCATTTGTCAGCGGCCTCGGACAGGGCGTCATAGTCGGCGACGTCGGCCGCGGCCCAGGCCACGCGTCCGCCCTCGGCCTGGATGTCCTCGCACAGGGTCTTCAGATCCTGCTCGCCACGCGCAATCAGGAACACACAGGCCCCCGCCCGCGCCGCCCGCCGCGCCGTCGTCAGCCCGACGCCCGAGGTCGCGCCTGTAATGACGATCGCCTGATCCTTGAGGGGTTTCAGCTGGGGCTTTGCAGACATCCGACGCCTTCGTTCACAATGGGGGCCGACAGAACAACGGCACAGGCCCCGCGCGGTTTCCGCCCTTATCATAAGGCAACGCTTGCAAGGGCTTAAATTGGTCCTGCCAACCCACTATCTGTTCGCCTTCGCCTTACAGGATATCGACGTGACCGACGCCTCCCGCCTGCCCGACGACCGGGTTGCTGCCTTCCAGATCGACGGCCAGCCTGTGCGCGGCCGCATCGTCCGAATGGGCCCGGCCGTCGACGCCGTGCTCTCGGCCCATGCCTATCCGGCGCCGGTCGCCGAGCTGCTGGGCGAGGCCTGCGCCCTGGCCGCCCTGATTGGCTCGGCGCTCAAGTTTGAGGGGCGGCTGATCGTTCAGGCCCAGGGCGACGGCCCGGTGCGCTACGTCGTCTGCGACTATGGCACCGAGGGGACGCTCCGTGGCTATTGCCGCTATGACGAAGGCGAACTGGCCGCCCTAACCGCCGAGGACGTGCGTCCCGGTGCCCACCGCCTGCTGGGCAAGGGCGTGTTCGTCATGACTCTCGACCAGGGTCCCGACTTCGACCGCCATCAGGGCATAACCCCGATCGAGGGCGACAGCCTGGCCCTGTGTGCCGAACACTATTTCGAGCAGTCCGAACAGATTCCGACCGAGGTGCGCCTCGCCGTCGGCCACCTGACCGACGAGACGGGCAGCGGGTGGCGCGCGGGCGGCATGATGATCCAGCGCCTCGCCGCAGACGCCAGCCGCGGCGAGACCGAGGAGGCCTGGACCCGTGCCCGCGCCCTGTTCAATACCATCAGCGCCGACGAACTGATCGACCCCCAGGTCCCGTCCGAGACCCTGCTCTATCGCCTGTTCCACGAGGATGGCGTCCGCCTCGAGGCCGGCCAGCCGCTCGAGGCCCTGTGCCGCTGCTCGCCCGACCGCATCGCCACCGTCCTCGACAGCTTCACGGATCAGGAACGCGCCGACATGGTCGAACCCGACGGCAAGATCCACGTCACCTGCGAATACTGCGCCAAGGTCTATGCGCTGGAGGCGTCGCCGACTGCGCCCTGACTACCAGGCGAGGGCGTTGCCGTCCTTACGCACTTCGGTCGCCGCACCATAGGTCCAGGGGCCCCGTTCGTTCACCTGACGGACAACGTTCTGATATCCGCCAAACCCGCCATTGGGTCCCCCCAGTGTCCAGCCCATGGCCACAAGCTGTTCTCTCGTCGCCTCGGGCACGCCGGACTCCAGATGAAGCACACCCGCACTCTCGGCCGCCTGGCCGGTAGGCTCGGATGACCCCTCGTGCTGCCAGCGCGGGGCATCGCCCGCCTCCTGCGGATCGAGGCCATAGTCGACCATGTTGATCACGATCTGGGCCTGTCCTTGGGGCTGCATCCCTCCGCCCATGACACCAAAGGCCATCCAGGGCTCGCCGGCGCGCGTGGCAAATCCGGGGATGATGGTGTGGAAGGGCCGCTTGCCCGGCGCATAGACATTCGGGTGTCCGTCGGTCAGGGCGAACAATTCGCCCCGGTCCTGGAACATGAACCCCAGCGTTCCGCCGTTGCCGTCGTCGGGCACGAGGCCTGACCCCATGCCGCGGAAGTTGGACTGGATCCAGCTGACCATCATGCCCTCGGCGTCTGCCACGCTGAAATAGGTGGTGTCGCCATGCGTCGGGGCGTCTCCTGGCATGGCGCGGTCCATCATCCGGTCCATGCGGATCAGGGCGGCCCGCTCGGCGGCGTAGCTCTTTGACACCAGATGCTCCACAGGCGTTCGACTGAACTCCGGATCGGCGAACCAGCGCGCGCGATCCTCGAACGCCAGCCGCTTGGCCTCGGCCTGCACGTGGATCGAGGCTGCGGTCTGGAAGCCCAGCCCCTTCAGGTCGAACTGCTCGCAGACATTCAGAATCTGAAGCGTCGACAGGCCCTGGGTGTTCGGACCCAGCTGATGCACATCTACGCCACGATAGTTCGAGACCAGCGGCTCGACCCACTCCGTCCGGTGTGCGGCGAGATCGGCGCGGGTCAGCCAGCCGCCGATGCGCCGGAAATACCGTTCGATGGCCTCGGCAATCGGCCCCTCGTAATAGGCATCGCGTCCCCCCTCCGCGATCAGGCGATAGGTGCGTGCCAGCTCCGGATTGGCGAACACCTCACCGACACGGGGCGTGCGTCCGTCAGGCGCGTAGACACGCTTGCGATTGTCATTCTCCTCGATCATCGCCGCGCCGCGGTCAAAACCGGCCATGTTTCGCTCGAGGTAATAGGCGATCAGCTGGGGCATCGCCTCGCCGCGCTCGCAAAGCTCGACGACCGGCATCAGCACGTCCTTCCACGGCAGTTTGCCGTAGCGCTGGTGCGCGCTCCACCAGGCATCGACTGTGCCCGGCACATTGACCGTCACCGCGCCATAGGGCGGCAGATAGCCCCGGTCGGTGGCCTTGCCCCTGGCGGCAGTCAGGGACAGCCCACGTGGGCTGCGCCCCGAACCGTTGAAGCCTACCACCTTGCTCTGCCCGGGATCCCACATCAGACAGAAGGCATCGCCGCCAATGCCGTTGGCGACGGGCTCCAGAAACCCCAGCGCCGCATTGACGGCGATCGCTGCATCAATGGCCGAGCCGCCCCTGCGCAAGGTGTCCAGCCCGATCAGTGTGGCTGTCGGATGCGCAGTCGCCACGGCCCCCCGCGTTCCCCAGACGGTCG
>Ga0098073_1000744_pt1 | contig 10199 bp, 9 predicted proteins | sample 31_taG_FD_75060 | JGI IMG/M metagenome (GOLD analysis project Ga0098073, IMG submission 75060) | Marine viral communities from the Gulf of Mexico - 31_GoM_OMZ_CsCl metaG | ecosystem: Environmental > Aquatic > Marine > Oceanic | place: Gulf of Mexico | collected 2015-07-12
TAAAAAATCTAAATCTGCAGCTAATATGAAATTTTAAATCGATTCTTATTTTTATGTTAAATTCTTTTTGGAATTATACATTATTTATTGATAAATTGTCAAAAATTTGTAATTCCTGATAGCTCTTTTCTTTGTTTAGAACAATCCAAAGATTATCAACTTATTGGGATTACGTTTGCCGCCCCAACAAAAGATACAAGTATATATTCTTGCAATCTTAAGTATGCTTATGATTAAAACCTTTACTTCAATCTTCTGGACTAACGCAGATGATTCAACCAATCAACTCTATACCTATTTTGGTATTGCCGCTGGTTGCATTCTTTTTCTGGTCATATTTTTCACCTATTATTTTTCTAAAAAGTACCGTGCTAAAAATCCGGATGAACTTCCTGAACAGAAGGAAATCAGTCATAAGTTTGAGTTGTTCATACTAATTGTTGCTAGTTGTATTACCGTATTTTTCCTAATCCTGAGCATCAACACGATGCAGAAGATACAGGACATCCCTGAAAACCCTAAACCAGATCTCGTTATTACGGGGCACCAATGGTGGTGGGAAGCCAGTTACCCACAAAGCGGTGTTCTTACGGCAAATGAAATTCATATTCCGGTGGGAAAGCGTATTCTGCTTGAGGTTAATTCTGCAGATGTGATTCACAGCTGGTGGGTACCAGCACTAGGTCGAAAAATTGATATGATACCCGGTCTAAAAAACTACATTTGGCTTTATGCCGATAAACCGGGAGAATATCTAGGCACCTGTAGTGAGTTTTGTGGTGTTGAGCACGCCCGTATGCGAATTCGGGTAATTGCAGATACAGAAGAAGATTTTAAAACCTGGACTAAAAGCCAGTTAGAACCAGTTATTACACAAGGCACGCCACTTTTTGATAAAGGGAAATCGCTTTTTGAGCAAAAAACCTGTACCAATTGCCATGGCATAAATGGAACCGCATACTCTGAAAATATAGGGCCTAATCTAACGCATTTTGGAAGTCGAAAACGCTTCTTAAGCGATATGAAACCGGTTACCCGAGAAAATTTAAAAGCCTGGCTTACCAATCCACAAGATGTAAAACCGGGAGTTAAAATGCCTAATTTCATTTTCAATCCAGATGAAGTAGAAGCATTAACTGAATATATATACAACCTAAAATGAGTCTTTTTATAGATATCCCTGAAGACGATGATCAACTACCCGCCATCAATAAGGATAGCGGGAGATTGCTGTGGATCGCTTCGGTAGATCACAAGCAACTGGGTATTATGTATCTCTGGCTGGCACTATTCTTCTTTTTGATTGGAGGTATAGAGGCGATGATCATTAGAGCACAGCTTGCCAGTGCAGATAATGATTTAATCTCCCCCGAGCTCTACAATCAGATATTTACCATGCACGGGACCACGATGATATTTTTGGCCCTGATGCCTGCTTTAATTGGTCTTGCAACCTACCTGCTACCCTTGATGATTGGAGCAAATGAGATGGCTTTTCCGCGTCTCAATGCCTTTAGCTTCTGGATGACGTGTATGGGTGGATTTTTAATGTATTTCAGTTTTTTTGCCGGTGGCGCTCCTGATGCAGGCTGGTTTAATTACGCGCCTTTAAGTGAAAACAACTATTCCTCTACTGCCGGTGTCGACTACTATTTGGTAGGTCTTATACTTACCGGAATGGGCAGTATCGGCGCAGGACTCAATTTTGTCACTACAGTGCTCACCTTGCGTTCCCCACAAATGAAGCTGAATATGCTTCCGCTATTTGCGTGGATGATTTTTATAAATGGCTTTTTATTATTGGCTGCATTCCCATTACTTAATGCAGGCTTATTTATGATGCTTATTGACCGCCAATTTGACGCCCATTTCTTTATCCCTTCCACAGGAGGGTCGGCAATTTTATGGCAACACTTTTTCTGGGCATTTGGACACCCTGAAGTGTATATACTTGCACTTCCCGCTTTCGGTATTATATCTGAAGTAATCCCCGTATTTTCAAGAAAACCCATATTTGGTTACAAATTTATAGCCGCTTCTACCGTTGCCATCGCACTACTCGCCTTTGGCGTTTGGATACACCATATGTTTGCAGCCGGAATGAGCAACACCGTTAATGGTTTCTTTGCTGCGAGCTCGATGCTCATTGGTATTCCTACCGGGATCAAAGTGATTAACTGGATTGGCACGATGTACAAAGGCAGTATACGTATGACCGTATCAATGATGTTTGCGATGGCCTTCTTAATCGACTTTACCATTGGTGGTTTGAGCGGTGCATCTTTCGCGATTGTTCCCATAGACTGGCAACTTACCGATACCTACTATGTAGTAGCGCATATACACTACGTTTTTCTGGGCGGAACCGCTTTTGGGATTTTTGCCGGAATCTTTTACTGGTTTCCTAAAATCAGCGGAAGACATTTATCTGAAAAACTGGGCAAATGGCACTTATGGCTCTTTGTACTCGGCTTTAATATGACCTTTTTACTACAACACGTTCTTGGTATTATAGGAATGCCTAGACGTGTATATACCTATCCAGCAGATTTATCCTACTGGGAGATTCTAAATTTAGTCTCCTCTTTGGGAGCCATTTTTATGTTTGCCGGGATTGCTGTTTTTCTGTGGAATATTTACGTAACTCTTAAAAAACCCAGACAAGCCGAAGATAATCCCTGGGAAGCATGGACGCTGGAATGGGCAACCACTTCCCCACCCCAATTGCAAAACTTTACAAGCCTGCCACCTGTACATAGCAGACGACCTTTGTGGGATCTCAAACACCCTGATAACCCCGATAAAAAATTGAACTGATGAAAGATAAAGGAAAATTACTGGTTCTTTTTTTAATCGCTTCAGAAGCGTTCTTTTTCATCGCGCTGATTATCGCGTATGTTTATTATCGAAATTTCACAAACGCGACAGACACGGTTGCCGCCAATTTGGATGCGATGCGCACAGGTATTTTCACGCTATTCCTTGTAGGTAGCAGCGTAACCCTGATCTTTGGTAAAAGAGCTTTAAAGAAAGGCAACGACCAGACGTTTAAACTGTTCATGGCGCTTACCATACTTTTGGGAGCCGTTTTTATGGTTGGCCAGATTACCGAGTATATTGGTCTCTATCACAAACAAATTACCTTAAACAAAGATGTTTTCGGTTCAAGCTTTTTTACGTTGACCGGTTTTCACGGATTGCACGTAATATTGGGTATCATTGCTTTATCTATTCTGTTTGGAGTTTCATTTACCAAAATGAAGCCCGTTACCCTTGCAGGAATTGAAGGAGTAGATACCTATTGGCATTTTGTAGATGTGGTCTGGATTTTTGTTTTCTATTTTGTCTATATAACACCGCTGTTATGAGTTTTACAGGTTACTTTTTGAATATCGACAACTGGTCTGTTACAGGATTATTAGCGGTCATCGTATTGTTTGTTTCCTATTCAATACTTTTTGACACCCGTAAACTTCAAAAGCTGGCCTTTGGTTTAAGCCTGATCCTGATTTACCTGGCTTTAGGTTCACCGCTTGCAAAGCTTACCTCTTTTGGTCTGCACAGCATTGTTATGTTACAGCACATTGTATTGTTAATGATTATCCCAGTGCTGTTATTAAAAGCTTTACCTAATATACTATTACAAAGTACTTGGTATGTTTCAGTTTTAAGTAAAGTGCAAAATATTTACCTCTTGCTTTGGCTTTTAGGAGCTGTTGCGATGTGGGGAGGTCATTTTTTTAGTGCAGCGCTACTTTCCGCCAAAACAGGTACCGCGATATGTGGTATTAATGCTACTGCAGGGAGTTGGGTAACCGCAGTACCATCCGGTTTGAGTTATACACTCTTAGTGATTGCAGGGCTCTTGTTCTATTTACCGGTTTTCAACCCAGTAGACTCAGGCAGATTGGCTCCGCTAAAACGGGTGGTTTATTTATTTACCGCCTGTGTGAGTTGTTCTACTCTGGGACTTTATGTTGTATTCTCGGCAACTTCAGCCGCTGCGGTAGAAGCAATTCCAATATTTAACACCTTACGCAATCCCTTACCAATGAGTTTACGCAGCGATCAGGAACTCGCCGGTATGTTGATGTGGGTGCCGGGCTGTATTCTATATGTGATGGAATCTGTAAACATCCTGCTTAAATGGTATGATGGTGAAACGGCAGAAGAACCTAAAGTTGCAGCTGTAAAAATTTCAAAAGACTAAAAATGGCAAACGAAATTTCAAAAGACATCAAGGCACAGCCCGAAAAATTACCAAAACCCACCTATTGGCCTTTTTTTCTGGCCTTTGGTATTGTATTTATTTTTTGGGGCATTTTGACCAACTGGTTTTTAACGGGAATGGGTGCTATTGTCTTTTTTGTAGCCTTGGCTGGCTGGATTATAGAAATCTTTAAAGAAATTAAAAGCGAGGAAAAGTAATGTCTTGTAATTGTGAAAATCAAAATCCTCAAAGTGACACTGAGGAGGTATTAAACAGAAGGGGTTTTATGACCAAAGTTACAATGGGTGTAGGTGCCTTTTTTGCTGCGGCCTTATCAATACCTCTTGTTGCAGCCATGCTAGATCCCATAATGAGGAAAAAAACTCAGGTTTGGCGTTCTGTAGGTCAACTTACAGATTTTAAAGTTGGAGAAACCAAAATGGTGACCTTTGAAAATGCTTCAGTTTATAAATGGAGTGGCGGTATCGCTCGTTCTGCAGCCTATGTAAGGCGAGAAGCTGATGGTAGCTTTTTGGCCCTTTCTGTAAATTGTGCTCATTTGGGATGTCCTGTGAGATGGGTTGAAAAATCAGAAATTTTTCTATGTCCATGTCACGGAGGTGTTTACCACAAGGATGGCTCCTGGGCAGCAGGTCCCCCTCCGCGAGGAATGTTTGATTACAAAATACGAGTACAAAACAATAATGTGCAGATTCAAACTCAAAATATCCCAATAACTAACCTGACGTCGTGAAAAAAGCTTTAATAAAAATATGGCATTGGGTAGATGACCGTGGCGGTTTTAGTGAACTTGTAAAACCGTTGACGACCCATTTGGTTCCTCCCGGCTCTACCTGGAACTATGTTTGGGGTAGCGCTACCCTATCCTGCCTGATCATACAGGTTATAACCGGAATAGCTCTTGCTTTCCTGTATCAACCGTCAGCAGATGTAGCCTATGAATCCTTACAGTATATAGAGAATCAGGCGTTTCTGGGAAGCTTTATCAGAGGTCTGCATAACTGGGGAGCATCTGGGATGGTCTTGCTTATGGGATTTCATATGATACGCGTCTATCTTTTTGCAGCATATAAGTATCCCAGAGAAATGAGCTGGATTACCGGAGTGGTACTTATGGCGCTCACCATTGTTATGGCGTTTACCGGGCAATTATTACGTTGGGATGATAACGGGGTTTGGTCTAGCGTTGTTGCTGCCGAACAAATGGGTAGAATTCCTCTAATTGGTGACAGTATAGCTCATTTTTTAATGGGTGGTGAAACTATAAATGGCGAAACACTCAGCAGATTCTTTGCCCTACACGTTTTTGTTGTTCCCGCAATGCTATTCAGCTTTGTCGGTTATCATTTGTTTTTAGTATTTAGAAACGGTATTTCAGAACCACCGAAAGCCGGCCGCATTTTAGACCCTAAGACCTACAGAAAATGGTATGAAGATATGCTTCAGAAAAAAGGGGTGCCGTTTTTTCCAAATGCTATATGGAGAGATGCCGTTTTTAGTGCTTTGGTACTAGTTGTTTTGATTCTTATAGCATGGTTTGTTGGAGCACCAGAATTGGTAGGAGCCCCAGACCTGACCAATGTGAATGTTGATCCTAAACCCGATTGGTATTTTACCTGGATTTTTGCCATTTTCGCACTAGTACCCCGCGCATTAGGATCTTATGTCATTATGCTCGGTCCCCTACTCACCATAACTGTTCTTCTGTCTGTACCATTTTTGTCTAAAGGAGGCGAACGCAGCCCACTTAAAAGACCCTGGGCGATTGGAGCGGTAGCTTTTTTAATTATTACCATATGTGGTTTGTGGTACATAGGCAATGTAGAGCCATGGCACCCCAGATTTGATGCCAAACCCCTATCTGAGTACACTACAGTTCCTAAAGCCGATTCTACTATTCAAAAAGGCATACAGGTATTTAATACTGCAGGTTGTTTATATTGCCACGCGATTGATGGTCACGGTGGTATACGAGGCCCCGAACTTACAAATGTTCAAAATAGGCTCAGCCGTGAACAAATTATCATTCGAATTGTAAACGGAGCTGAGAATATGCCTTCTTATGGTGGTTCTTTAACGAAAGAAGAAATGAGCGATGTCGTCTCTTTTTTAATGGCTCAAGATAAATCAGGATCAAAACCTTAGGTACTGAAGCTAATTGATATCTTTAATAGACACTTCTAAAATTCTTACGTGGGCTACAGAATACGTGGAGTGTAGCCCATTTTTTATGAGCCAATGTAATAGTTTGAATGTCTTATTTATTATAGATTAACAAATTTCCTGAGCCTTCCTGAAATAAAAAAAATAGGTTTGTGATCTCGTATTATTTCAGAATTTATGTCTAATACCCCAGAAAAATCTGCTATTAAAGCAACTTACTTCAGTATTATAAGCAATACTGTTCTGGCAGCCATAAAATTTCTAGCTGGTATTTTCGGTAACTCTTATGCACTTATTGCAGACGGTATTGAATCTACGGCAGACATTTTTTCTTCTTTCTTTGTATTGATTGGTTTTAAATATGCACAGCGCCCACCTGATGAAAATCATCCTTACGGGCATTCGCGTATTGAACCCCTGATCACTTTTCTGGTTGTGGCCTTCTTGGTCACATCGGCAACGGTGATTGCCTATGAGAGTATTGAAAACATCAGAACACCACATAAAGTACCGGAAGCCTGGACGCTCATCGTTTTGGCTATTATCATTATCTGGAAAGAAGCTTCGTATCGCTATGTAATCCGCAAGAGTAAAGAGACAAACAGCTCGGCGCTCAGGGCAGATGCCTGGCATCATCGTAGTGACGCGGTAACTTCGGTAACAGCATTTATAGGTATTTCGATCGCTTTGGTTTTTGGAAAAGGATTTGAGACAGCTGATGACTGGGCCGCCTTGTTTGCCTCGGCATTCATCCTTTATAATGCCTACCTCATTTTCAGACCTGCTTTGGGCGAAATTATGGATGAGCACCGCTATGATGACGTTGTTGAAAATATACGCGATGTTGCCCTTACTGTTGAAGGCATACGCGGAACTGAAAAATGTTTTGTACGTAAAGCCGGAATGAAATATCTGGTAGAACTACACGCTATGGTAGATGGAACGATAAGTGTTGATAGCGGACACGTTTTGGCTCACAAACTGCAGGATAAATTACAGCAAGAACTTCCCGAAATCTCCCACATTACCATACACATAGAACCCGAATGTAACAAGCCTCACTCCCGGCAAATTCAGTAAATCAAAACTTTTAAATATTTTTCAAGTTTAAGAATTCAATATAAGGTACTGGTATTAAATAGTCTGCAACCCCACATTCCCTCGTAGGTAACTTTCTATAAAATAATTCTATTTAGAATTCATCTAAATAATTTGGATTGAATAAACGTAGATAATACATTTACCAAAATTATCTATTTATAACAAGTCTAAATAAAAACAAATGAAAATTCTATTTACAGCCTTAATGCTCTTTCTTTGTAGTTGGTGCTACTCTCAAAATATAAGTATAGAGGGCACCGTCACTGATAATACCGGAAAAGCGCTTTCCGGAGTTAATGTTTTTTTAAAAGGAACTAATTCAGGAACACAAACCCGTGTTGACGGAGGATTTCAAATCCTTGGTCTTAAAGCGTCAGATTATACCCTCGTTCTCTCGTATCTGGGCTACCGTACAAGAGAAATAACTATCGTACTTACTAATGCACAACCTGCTGACCTGGGGACAGTCATTTTATTTGAAGGAAACGAAATACTTAATGAAGTGGTGATTGACGGTGAACGCCGCAATAAATTCTCCCGCAAAAAAACTGCTTATGTTGCCAAACTACCTCTTAAAGACCTTGAAAATACGCAGGTTTACAGTACGATAACTAATGAATTACTACAATCTCAGGTGGTTACTAATTTTGATGATGCGCTGAAAAACGCAACAGGAGTTGAACAATTATGGACCTCTACCGGCAGAGGCGGAGATGGCGCAGGCTATTATTCGTTACGCGGATTTTCGGTGCAGCCACAACTTGTGAATGGTCTTCCGGGTCTCACTAACGGGACCATAAATCCTGCAAATATTGAACGCATCGAGGTGCTTAAGGGCCCTTCAGCAACACTTTTTGGTAATGCGATGAGCTCTTATGGCGGTCTCATTAATGTGGTGACCAAAAAACCTTATTCGGGTACAGGCGGGGAACTTTCCTTTACCTCCGGTTCGTATGGATTCAACCAGATTGTGGGAGACTTCAACAACGCTCTAAGCAAGGAGGATCAAATCTATTTTAGGCTGAATACCGCTTATACCACGTCACAAAGCTTTCAGGATGCCGGTTTTAGAAAATCATTTTTTGTGGCTCCTTCCCTTTCTTACCGGGTAAATAACCGCTTATCCTTTTCGCTTTACGGTGAAATAACACAGGCCGAGCAAACCAATCCCACTTTTTTATTCTTAAACCGAAGCGCTCCCTCCAGAGCATCAAATCTGGAAGAATTGGGTTACAACAATAAGCTATCATTTACCAGTAATGATTTATCGCTTAAAAACCCTACCCAAAACTACCGCCTCGAAATGGATTACAAACTGTCTGATGCCTGGCAGTCACAGACCTTATTGTCAAAAAGTAATACATCAACCAGCGGCTATTACTCCTACCTTTTTGATTACGGAATTTTAGAAGGCACTACGTTTTCACGACAAATTAATAAACAGAATGCCAATACTCAGACTACAGATATTCAGCAAAATTTTACCGGGGATTTTAAAATGGGCAGCATTCGCAACCGCGTACTTTTGGGAATAGATTACTTTAATGAAACCCAAACCGACAACAGCACCGGTTACGCGTTTTTTGGAAATGTAAAAGCCAATGGTGAGACCAGTGGGGACAATCCGTTTACCGATGAAGTAGAAACCACTTCCTATCCTCTTTCTACGGCAGCTGTTGATGCTGCTCTGGCAAATGCCGGGGTTAATAACATCAAATCAACTTACCACATATACAGCCTTTACGCTTCAGATGTAATCAATTTTACAAACCGGTTAACTGCCATGGTGGGTTTACGTCTAGATCATTTTGACAATGAGGGAGCTATAAATACTGCAGATGATGATTACAATCAAACTACGTTTTCACCTAAAGCAGGAATCGTTTATCAGCCTATCAAAGACCAGCTTTCTGTTTTTGCTAATTACCAGAATGGTTTTACCAATGTGGCTCCGCAGCTGATAGGTGATCCCGCAGAAGGCCAGCAAACCTTAAAAGTTTTTGACCCTGAGCAGGCTAATCAGATCGAATTTGGCATAAAGACCAATCTTTTTACTAATCGTTTAAATGCTACGCTGAGTTATTATGACATTACCGTAAAAGACCGGGTGATAACTGATCCTGAATCCCCGTTTAACCGAATTCAGGGCGGTGAAGTTACCAGTAAAGGTTTTGAGGTTGAAATTAATGCCAACCCGGTTAAAGGCTTAAATATCAGAGGTGGTTACAGCTTTAACGACAGTAAAACCACTAAATCTGACAATCCAGATCTTGTAAACCTAAGGCCTCTGGAAGCCGGTCCTGAGACACTCTATAACTTTTGGGCAAATTATGAATTTCAGCAGGATAAACTCGATGGCTTTGGTCTTGGATTTGGCTTTAACGGAGCTAGTGAACGCCCTACTATTATTTACGGTTCTTCTTCCGAATTTGTACTGCCAGCCTATGCTGTCGCTAATGCTTCAGTCTTTTACCAGGCAAATCAATACCGTATTGCATTAAAACTGAATAATGCTTTTAATGAAACGTATTACAAAGGGTGGACGACGATTAATCCACAACAGCCCAGAGCACTTCTGGCTCAAGTTTCCTATACATTTTAAATACTTAGACCGGGAGTATCGACTTAGCTACTCCCGGTTTTAAATTTCTATACATGTCTTTTAAAAAGTTTGTTTTTCAACTACATAAAATTTTGGGTCTGA
>Ga0098073_1000746_pt1 | contig 10195 bp, 1 predicted proteins | sample 31_taG_FD_75060 | JGI IMG/M metagenome (GOLD analysis project Ga0098073, IMG submission 75060) | Marine viral communities from the Gulf of Mexico - 31_GoM_OMZ_CsCl metaG | ecosystem: Environmental > Aquatic > Marine > Oceanic | place: Gulf of Mexico | collected 2015-07-12
CAGTAAAAGAAGAGGGGTATTGGGATTCTGCTACAAAACCAACAAAGACTGGAAGCAGAAGGGCAGTTAATCCAGGCTTAGACGCTGCTACTAAAGTACAACTAAAAGCATTGGCGGTTGATATTGATAGTCAGTTGGGAATTGCGATTGCTCAACAAATTAAAACTGGTAGGTTTAGCCAGAATCTTAGCGATCACATTGGTCAGGTTTTGGCTGCTGTTGGTCCTGAAAATAGAGCAGAGGCAGAACGACTCGCAACAAATCTTACAATGGCTTTAAGTGATCCTGATGAATCAGTAAGATCCGCAGCAATTGCTGAGTGGTCTGATTTTGGAGCAAGTCTTGGTAAAGGTCTTGTAACAGGTCTTAAAGGATCTGAAGCAGAAGCAGATAAAACAGCAATAGGAATCGCTAAATCCCTCAATGCAGAATTCAAAAGAGTTCAGGCAATTAAATCCCCATCGGGGGTATGGAAAAAATTTGGAGAAATGCTTGCAGACGGCCTTACACTTGGTTTGCGTAGCAAGAAGCCACAACTTGCCGCCGCAGGTGCCGAAGCAGCACAAGCAACAAACACAGGGTTTCAATCGCAATCATTTACAGGAGAAACTTTTGAAGATGGGTATTTAAATATTGGAACATTACAAGCAACTCCCACAGAAGAACCAAAGGCACCTGTAAAGAAAGGTCGTTTCGATAAGTTCTCTGGTGTAGGAAACAAACTAAAAACAGGAACAGCAAAGATTGGTGGAAGTCCTGTTGGTGGTGCTCTAATGATGGGGTCTATGCTACCCATGATGATGGCTGACGAACAAGGAAAAATTGCGGGTAAGGTAGATTCATCCGTAGTAATGTCTGGAATGATGGTAGCAGGAATGTTCCAAATGATGATTCCTATGCTTAGTGGAGCGAATGCTGGACTTCTTGGATTCATTGGTGTTGTTGGCGGCATTGCTGCCGCCCTTGGCTTGGCTGCTTTTGCTATTTACAAATGGAGAGACGGTGTTGATAAAGCATCAGAAAGTGCTTTAGAGGCAGGAAAAAATCTTTCTAAATTTGGCGACAATTTACAAACAATGAATAGTGTTTTGGGCACTTCATCTTTAATGGAGCAGGCGGCAAGCAGTAGGGTACGCACAGAGGCAGAAAAGATTCAAGCAGCAGAAAGGTTTGGCTCTCAACTTGAAAGTGATGAAGGGCAGGCAATGCTTGATGAATTAAAGAAGTTAAACTCAGACCAAAGAGAACAGAAACTTTCTGGAATGGTTGTAAGTTCTGTACAGTCTGGTTCGTTGAGTAAAGAAGATGCAGCAATTTTTGCTAAAGAAGTTGGATTGCGTATCGGTGATGAATCAGCAGGAATGCAGGCAGCAGCAGATGCAATGAAGGCTGCTGAAGGATCTGCAAATATGTTGGCCTCTGCAAACGCTGACGCAGCAAAAGCAACTTCTGACTATGCCTATAAAGCAGCACAACAAGAAGGGGCCATTAGATTTACAGAAGCGTCTCGTGCAATAGGAATTGCTTCTTCAGGAATAACATCATACAACGAAGTAATTGCAAAGGCAGAATTAGAGTATCGTGATGGAACAATTACATACAGCAAATACATTGATGTTATTCGTGAGGCATCGGCAGCACAAGACGACTACAACAGAGTAATATTGAATGCACTTGGAAATAGTTCTGATGTTGGGGCAACAATGCAAGCGTTAAAGAGAGGTGCCGAATCAATACTAGGAAAAGAAAAGACTAAGGAATTAGCAGAGTCAGTATCTTCCAAAACACAGCAGCCAGGTCTATTCTCTATGGGTGAGCGTGGCCCTCGTATTAATATTCCTGGTAAAGATCAGGATAGAGATATGTTTAATATTCAGCGTTCTTCTTATGAGGCACAGTATGTTAATAAGTTAGCACAAGAAGATCCTAGGTTTGCTGGTAAATCAAGAAAAGAACTAGAAAGCATGAAGATAGATGGACAAAGTGCAATTTCTATTATGGGTCAGGAGGCTGCCGAAGCAGCAAAACGAGTTTCAGAAATGGCTACAGAGGTAGAGGCAGCATCATACTTGTACGCTCAACAAGGAAGAAGCCTTGAAGAGATAACCACTTTATTGAACTACATTCAAAACAATCCAACAGGCAACGCCGCCATCGCATTTGACGCAGGAGAAAGAAATTTTGATGCACTTACAACCGAAGGACTTTTTGATGAAATGAGCAATGGAGAAGAAATAAGAAAAGAGTTTGCGGTAAGGCAGCCAGGTGGAGAAATGATTTTGCCCAAACCAGAAGAACTAATGAGCACGGCGTATTATTTGTCTCAGATTGCTGATGAAGAAGAGAGAGCAGCAGAAGCATCTAGACTTGCCGCAATGACTGCAAGCCAAAGAGAGGTTGAGACAACAGGAAAGGCATTGGGAATTAGCGACAACCTCCTTGATACCGACATGGTAAAAGAAAACGGCATGGAAGCAATAAATGCAATCAACGAAGTTATGAGTTCAGCAGACATAACACCAGCACAACAAGACTTTTTGTTCCAAACATTAATAAACGGAACTGTTACAGATCCACAAAAACTACTTGATTTAATGGAGGATTTAAATATAAATGCTTCACGACTTTCTAATGTTCCATCAGACATTTTGATGGCTCTTGATATAAACCCAGAAGATCCAACCGACCAAGACAAATATGGAACACAAGAAAACGTAGATAAGATGATGTTGGCTGATACCATGATGCAAGAGTCTTTGCCTGAAGAGGTTGATAGGGAATCCGTAGCCCGATTTATTATTATGGATGGAAAGGGTAATATTCTAGAGCCAGATGAAATGTCTAAGAATCTTGTGAATGTAAAGAAAGCATGGAACAAATTCTCCAAAAAAGAAGATGCAACACAAGAAGATATTGTTGGTTATGCAATAAAGGTAATGCCTAGAGTTCTTGTGGGAGACAAAGAAGTACCAAATGAGCAAGGTGCACAGGCCGCTTATCAAATGATTGAAGAAACAGTTGGCTTAGACAAGTTTAATAACCTTGACATGGGAACAAGAATGGCAATAATGAACCTTGCAATTTCAGTAAATACTGATGGTGCTGATGATGCTGTACGAGCATTAGAGTTGCAGAAAATATTAACAGATCCAAACGTTTCTTACGCTGGGGCCGTAGCCGCCGCTGGAGAGTTGGCTGAGATTGAAGGGAGAAATGCAGAAAGAGAGGCTGCGGCAGCACGCATGAATGCAATGGCTAGCGGCAATGGACCTTCAGGCAACAACAGCGGCGGCGGTGGCGGCAATGATGAAAAAGATTGGATCGAACAACTTGCTGAAGATTCAAAAGAAAGTCAAAGAATGTATGGTCGTCTCATAAAAGAAGAAGGCGGCAAGTACGAAAAGAAGAAGGGCTGGATTCAATGGCTACGAAAGAACACCAAGTTGTCTGAAGAAGCAATTCAAGAAATCGTTAAGGATGAAGAGGCACTAGAAAAGATTGCTGGAATGAGCAAAAAAGAAATTAATCAGTTGGCTAAAAAAGATGCTCGCATTGGTTTGCGTGAGGTTCGTGAAGAAGCAAGGGCAGAAGATGAAAGGGTAGAACAAGAAACACAAATTGATAATCGTGTTGGAAGAGGTAGGGCAGGCAACGGTAACATATTGACTGAGGCTGGTGCAGAAGCAATTAAGAATGATCCACGCCTAATGGCTGCCTGGGAAGCAGGCGGCAAAGAAAGAGAGAAGGCAGTCAAGTTAGGAAATAGATTAGCAGCACAATCCATGACTCTTATTGACTTAGAAGAAGAAAGAATTGATAGAGAACAAAAGGTTTATGAAGCAAAGAAAGCACAACTTGATTTGATTGTTGCTATGGCTGAATATCCATATGAAAAAGAAGCAATTCCTTTGCGTGAAAAGAATGTAACTCTTGAGGCACAAATGGCTGCTATGAGAGCAGCAAGCATCAAGCCACTAGAAGAACTTATTGAAGACGAAAGGTATCACACTAAGCAACTTGAACGTCAAGCAAGAGTGCATGAAGACATCATTGAAAAGTATCAGGAGCAGGTCGATGCCCAACGTCGCCTTGTTGATGATATGCGACGCTCACTTGAGTTGAGGCAACGAGAAAGTGAAATGCTATCACACGATAGCAAGTTGATGGGATGGATGGAAGAAGATATTACTGAGGCTTATGAGAAGCGTGTTGAAGCACTTGATGAGGTTGCTGAACTAAATGAAAGAATCGCTCAATCTCAAAAAGATCAACTAGGTTTAGCAGATGCTTTGTCTAAGGGAGACATCGGTGCTGCTGCTTTGGCGGCACAAGAAATGCAACAAAATCAGATGCAAGCAAACATGGATCAAACACGTTATCAAATGGAAAAAGCAAAAGACAATGCAATTGATACATTGACTGGTCCCGAAAGTGGCTTAACTGCTGAGCAAATTGAGGAAAGGCAACGGCAGTTAGAAGAAGACTCCTACTACACCAACCTAGCAATCAGAGACATTGAAGATGAAATCTATAACCTAAACATTAAGATTCGTGATGAGAACGATAAGATTAAAATCTACAAGGATCAAATTAAGAACAACGCCAGAGAGATTGAAGATTACGAATTTAAAATCTTGCAGTATGAGCGAGAGCAAATTGAACCTTTGCAAGATATTGTTGATGCAAATGATGCAAGGCTTAAGAGTCTTGACGCACAGAAATTGGTAGGTACTGAAAATGCTCGCATTCAACTAGGGTACCTAGAACTAGACAACAATATGCAAAATGCATTGAATGAAGCAAAACTAGCATCGCTTAGACTTGATGAAGCAATGGGCAAATCCATAAAAGTGAATGTTAAACTTCTTAGGAAGGCAACAGAGCAAGCCGAAAACTATTGGGAAGCCATTAGTGGAGGAAAGGCATCATATGTTTCTTTAAGCGACATTAATATTCCAAATCTTTCACAAGAATTGACTGGTGTGGTCAATGGTGCTAAACAAAATTTATCAAAATTTACTGAAGATTTTGAGGCTATTGTGAGTGCAAACGATGCTGCACTTCCAACATTTTCAGTACCCACCACAGGAATTACGTCGGGAGCGACAGGTGGTATAATGAGTAGTGTGACAAACAATTACAACAGCACAAACAACGTTACTATCAATGAGGCTGGTACTCCAATTAACCTTGACGGCCTGATGAGAACATTGAAGTATGCTAGTGAAAGTCAGGTGGGATGATGAACGAGTTTATTCCTAGTGTAATTTCAGAACAAACACCACCGCAGTATGCTCCTGAGCAATATTACAATGCAAGGAAAAAGTGGGATCGCCCACAGGCAATGGTATGGGCAAAGGGAGATGGGCTGCAAACTCCTGATCATGCAATAAAATATCCTGCGGGTAAAGAAGGAGAGGACTTCATTGTTGTTTCCGATCACAACAGAGCACCCATCTCAATCTCAAAGCAACGCATGGAAAACAGACTGAGAATGATTAACGGCAACATGCGTTCGTATCACACAGCAGACAAGGTTGCAATTAGCACATCATGGAACCTGTTGCCTTCTCGTGCTTTTGCAGATCAAAAAGTATTTGAAGACGGACAATACATTACCAAAGATGCTTGCTATTACACAGCAGATCATGGTGCAGGTGGCGTAGACTTGTTGCAATGGTATGACAACACTCCTGGTGCTTTCTGGGTTTACCTTTCCTATGACAACTATTCAGGTTACGGTACTGATTTCTTTAATCACATCAAGGATTATGGTGAGCGTTACATGATGTTCTTCTCTGAGTTTAGTTACTCTATTGAGAAGCGTGGGTTGTACGACATGTGGAACGTCTCTGTCGGTTTGGAAGAGGCATAACATGCATGGAGATGAGAACTTAAAGAATCATTTAGAGAAGTCTCTGGCTATTGAAACGGGCACAGTTGTAACGTGTGAATGGAACATGAATGTTCCAGGGAATATAGAGGAAGTGGGAAACTACCGACGAAGAGTAGACGGTTTAGCATACGGGGAAGATGAAGGATTTAACTCTCATCCCAATCAGGCATACACACAAAACGCAACTAACGCAGACATTATTGTTGATGGAAACATTTATGAAGACGATGACATGCCAACCATGTTTATTGAAGATCGTGAAAAATTTAAGTTGCTTTATTCTCTTGATGAATGCTTCACAAGGAACAGGCCACGAAGCGGTATCAACAAACCATTGTTCCTTGGATATCCTGCTTCTGATGCTAGTGCGTCACAATGGTTAAACAACTACGGATCGTTTGTTGCTGAGCGTCCTCGCTACTACATATCTTCTCGCTATGATAATTTTAAGTATTGGACATCGTTCCGCACAGAGAAGGGCGTTGAGTATGGCGTAAGTCGAACGGTAGATGGAAAGCACATCATAGAAGATACAGCACCCTATGTAATATATAAAAATCCAGTACCAGCAAATCGTGTTGTGATAAAGATGCAAACCAACGTAAGCAATCACAACATTGGTGATGTGCGAACCTGGAAAGACGCAGAGAAGATGGGTGATCCATTGTACGACAACAGGTTTGATGCAAACGGAGAAATGGTTGTGCCCGAACAAATAAACGCTACCATTCCTGACGACCTTGCTGTTGAGTTTCTAGTTGGTAATAAATGGCATCCAGTTTTTAGTTGCAATAACGAACTAATTTCTTCTGATGGATATTTGGAGATTGCTTACAGATACACACAACAAATTCCTAACGACGTTGTTGTATTAGGGTTCATGCCTAGTGTGGACTCCTTGCCGCAAGCAACAGCACAAGTAAATGACGGATACTATGTTGGTGATGACTTATGGTATTACACATTAAACGGTTGGAAGAAAATAGAAAGAGAGTGGTCATGGATTCCAGCAGATAGCGTTCCAGATCATCATGTGCAAGGAGCAGAAAATCTTTTAAATAACTCACAGGAGTTTGTAAAGATTAAGGGTATGCGAATTGTGGTGCGTGAAATGGTAAGAGACAATATCACATTTGATTTGATTGAGTTCTCACCACGACTGCTATGCAACATTAGCGATAGGGTTGCAGACTTTAACATTAGTAAGTCCGTTGCAGAACTTGGAAATAGCAGCCTGCCCGTCGGCAGTTTGCAAGCGTCTGTTGGAACAGTCAATGTAAACAACAACGACGGCATCTTTACAAACCTAAATCAAAATAGTGCTATCGGCCCTTACTTAAGAAACAACATTAAGTTTACGTTCTATGATGTTGTAAGAGATGTTGAGTTTAAAACACAAAATGAATTAGAACAAGAGGTGACGTACAAAGACAACGTTGTTATTCCAATCAAGACTTTGTATTCAGAAACCTATCCATCGTCCAGCGGTAACTTTGACTCGCTTGTTTTTAATTTGCGAGACACTTACACAAGACTAGAAAACACACAGGCACCAGAAATATTCTTGACTGATGTTAGTTTGTCCTACGCCATCACAGTTTTGTTAGACAACATTGGTTTTACTAACGTAAAGTTTTACAGAGCACCAGAAGAAAACGAATTAGTTATTCCCTTTTTCTTTGTGCCGCCAAACAAAAACGTAGCACAGGTGTTGACTGAACTTGCAACAGCATCGCAGTCTGCTATGTGGTTTGATGAATACAACAACTTGTGTGTTGGTAGTCGTGGATGGTTGTTCCCAGAAGGGTGGGAAGATCCAGAGCGTGTTACAGTTTTAAGCGGTAACACAAACGAAGATTACACAGAGATAGCAAACATCGTCAACGTCTCGTCTGACGAAAAAAAGGTAGCGAATGATGGAACCATTCAATATAACCAACGTTACATAGAGCGTTCGTACTCATCAATCAAAGAAGCATACAACACATCTGCTGGTAAGAGTTGGGTGTATAAACCATCATTGTTGTGGGAGATCTCAGGCACAGGAAACTTGCGTGAGTCATCAGGAGGAAGTCAATCATCAACTGCTGCTATGTCTGCTGTGCCTTTGGCGACAGACCTTGGTGTTGCTGTGCCTGAATGGAACGGAACAAAGATTGAAAACCAAATCATTGACGTTGGAGAGAATGTAAACTGGCTAGGATCTAACTCTGGATACTTTTATTCAAGCGGAGAGATTATTAAGTTTGATGCAATGGAGTATGCCGTAACAGGATCAGGAACAGTATGGATAGAAACACTTGAAGACTATCAAAAGTATTTATCTAACCTTCCATTCAACGGAAAGATTTATCCAACTGGTCGCATCCGTATCTTTGCTGAAACAGAGTACGACGATGAAGGAAAGGTAATTGGTATCAAGTCGCACGGCAGAGGACAATTTGGAACAGACATTACAACACACACAGCAGGACTAAATTCGCATTGGACTAACGCAGACAACCTTCATGGTTTTAGGCAGGACTCTAGCATTTTGTTTAGAACAGGAGATTATCGTGAGTACCCTGTAACAATGATTCATCCACCTTCAGCAGAGACCGACACCGCACTAGGCGTTAGCAACAACGCCAAAAATTCAAAGGTATCTAGTGTAATCAAAAACATCTTTGTTGATGACTATCAGTTAGAAAAAGAAAAGAAGAAGTTTGGATCATCTAACAGAGAGACAGTACAAGCATCTGCACTAGGGTTTCAAGGCCCAACAACTTTCCCCAAGGAAGAAGATGGAACAGAGAAACCAGCAAACTTTGTGAGTTATCTTTACAAAGATTTTTATAAAGAAAGAGAAGATCCAAACGATCCAAACAGAAAAATCAGAACCGACTATCCATACAAGCACTTTGGAACACGAATGAAAATCATTGGTGAGTTGCTGTCGCAAAACAACAACAGTCAAATGGCGATTGGAAACAATGAGTTTGTTAACTTACAGGCAGAGGATGAAAAGGATAACATTGTTCTTACAGGGGGTAGCGGGGGCATTGCCGTAGCCGTCAATCCAGAAACACATGAAGGATATTACTTTGAGATTGCAGCACTATCCAATGACTTAACAGATAAGGTGTCTGCTAACTACACTCACAATGCATCGGCAACTTATAGCACATCAAATTGCACCTTTACAACCACAACACGACATGAGATTTCTGTTGGAGATAAGATTATTGTTACGCCTAATTCAGCACAATTTAATCCAGATGCAAATGTTTATCAGGCATGTGGTGTTTATGAGGTTGCCTCCGTTGATAAAGACAACGGAACAATAGTAACAAAAACAGGTGCAAATGGAAATGGTGGATCATCAGATCCAAGGTGGCGAGTAATGAAGATGGGACAAGACACTAGCAACATTAACAATCTTTTGTTTTACAAGTTGCTGTGGGACAAAAACAAAGAACAACTTGTTCCGTATGTTTTGTGGGAGGGCATCGCAGACATCATTGTAGATCAGGCAATCTTTACAGACATCCAACGCAACGTTGGCGATTCAATCACAAGTGTTTATGACTTGGCGGTTGAGTGGGAGCAGAAGCCAGGAAGAGACAGTAGCGGTCAGCCCTATCCAAAAACATTCACACTATTCATTAACGACAAGCAGGTCGGCAGGGCAACAGACAAGTTCCCATATAAAAGCAAAAAGAATAGTTTTGCTTTATTCACACGAGGCAAGTCAAAGGTTATGTTTAACAACGTTTATGCCCTTGCCGATAGGATTGCCGACAGCACCGTTGCACCATTGGTTCAGCAACCAAATAAAATCTTTGGTGTTGAGGGACACATCTCAAACTCAGAGGTGCTAAACAAGTACGGCATCAGCGGCATGGTGCAACAACGTTATCTTGAAGGACTAAACATAGAAAGCGGTCCAGCGGTGCGAATGTATTTTGATGAGTTTGGATCTATCATGCGTGAGTGTAGGTTTGTTAATGCTAAATATGATTTGGCTTTCCCTGCCCTTACCGCCAAACTTGTGCCCTCGTTTAACTCTATGCGTTCTTATGTAACCTCACAGTTTATTCCTGGTTGCTATGGTGCTGAGTTCTTAATCTTCAACACCACAGATACCGTTTTAACTATGACTGCTGAGACAGGAAACTTTGTAAGGATCTTGGGTGTTGCCTTTACACAAGACATGAGCAAACAACTTACTGTTGATGACTATTATAATAAGGTTGCTGATCTTTCTAACCCGCCAGAAATCGACGGCAGCGGATACAGCCCCTACGACTATGAAAAACA
>Ga0098073_1000751_pt1 | contig 10157 bp, 5 predicted proteins | sample 31_taG_FD_75060 | JGI IMG/M metagenome (GOLD analysis project Ga0098073, IMG submission 75060) | Marine viral communities from the Gulf of Mexico - 31_GoM_OMZ_CsCl metaG | ecosystem: Environmental > Aquatic > Marine > Oceanic | place: Gulf of Mexico | collected 2015-07-12
CCGGACGCTCGACTTCACTGGCGTGCCACTGCCCGATGGCAATGGGATGCTGACCGTGCTCGACGTCACCGCGTCGCAGCAGGCCGAGGTCGCGCTGCGCGAACGCAATCGCGCGCTCGAGGAGGCCGATGCGGTGATGACCCGTTTCCTCGCCAATATGAGCTACGAATTCCGCACTCCGCTGACCTCGATCGGCGGGTTCGCTGAACTGCTGACCAGCGGCATCGCGGGCGAGCTGTCGCCGCAGGCGACCGAATATGCGCAGGCGATTTCGCTGTCGGTCGGGAAGCTGACCGAGCAGGTGGAGAACGTGCTCGACCTGTCGCAATCCGAAGCGGGCCTGATGCCGCTGCGCAAGAGCACCTTCACGCTGCTGCCCTTCCTGACCAAGATCGTGCGCAAGGAAGAACAGCGCATCCATGATGGCGAACTGACGCTCGACCTGAAGGGCGATGCGGAAAAATCGGTGACGGCCGATCCGCACCAGCTGCGCCGCGCGATCTCGCAATTGCTCGACAACGCGATCAACGGCACCCCGCGCGGGGGCCGGATCGCGATCGATATCGGGCGCAAGCGCGACGAGACGCGGATCGTGATTTCCGACAATGGCCGCGGGATGAGCCAGCACGAGCTTGCTCGTGCGCTGGAGGGCATCCGCATGTCGTCGGACGGCAAGGGTATCGAACGCCGCCACGGGCTGGGCATTCCGCTGGCGCGGCAATTGGTCGAAGCGCATGGCGGTACGCTCGAGATCCGCAGCCGCAAGAACAGCGGCACCACTGCAACGATCACCCTACCGTGAAAATCGCGCTGCCCGATCTCGCGGCGATGGAGGCGTTCGGCCAGCAGATCTCCGCGAAGCTGGCGCCGGGCGATGTCGTGGCGCTTTCCGGTACGCTGGGCACTGGCAAGACCACGCTGGCGCGTGCGATCATCGCGGCGCTCGGTCACGAGGGCGAGGTGCCTTCGCCGACCTACACGATCATCGAAACCTATGACGGCCTGCCGGTCCCGCTGGTCCATGCCGATTTCTACCGGCTCGAGGATCCCGCGGAAGCTGCCGAGCTGGGGCTCGACGACTACCGGGAGGGCGCCGCACTGCTGGCCGAGTGGCCCGATCACGCGGGCGGTTTCACCCATGAGGCGAACTGCCTCGCCATTGCGCTGGAAAAGGTGGGCGAAGGCCGCGAGGCCGTTGTCACCCCGGGCACATCTTGGCAAAGCCGCTGGCCATGAGCGATGCGCCTTTCGACGAGATTCACGAGTTTCTGGGTGGCACCCGGTGGGAAGGCGCGGAAATCGCCCCTCTCGTCGGCGATGCCAGCTTCCGCCGCTACTTCCGGGTAAGGATGGGGGGGGACAGCGCCATGCTGATGCATGCGCCGTCGCCGCACGAGGACCCGGCGCCGTTCCTGCACGTGGCGCACTGGCTCGACCGGAACGGCCTGCGCGCGCCCCGCATACTGAGCGAGGACGCCGCCAATGGCTGGGTGCTGATCGAGGATTTCGGCGACCAGCGCATGCGCGAATGGATCGATGCCAATCCGGCCGACGAGCGCGGGATCTACGCGCAGGCGATCGATACGCTGGTGGCGCTCCACCGGCTGCCGCCCGGCCCGTTCGAGCCCTATGACATGGCCGTCTACCTGCGCGAAGCGATGTTGCTGGTCGAATGGTATTGCCCGGCCATGGGGCTGACGGTCGATGTGCCGGCCTATCGCGCCGCATGGGAAACCGCGCTCGAGCCGCTGCTCGCGAGGCAGGATCCCGGCGTCACCGTATTGCGCGACTACCATGCCGAAAACGTCATGCTGCTCGAACCCGGCAAGCTGGCGGGAGCGCAGGGATTGATAGATTTCCAGGACGCGCTGGTCGGCCATCCGGCCTACGACCTCGTCAGCCTGCTGCAGGATGCGCGGCGCGAAGTATCGACCGAACTCGAATGCGAGATGCTGGGCCGCTACCGTGCCGCGGCTGACCCGGGGCCCCATTTCGAAGCCGATTATGCCCGGCTCGGGGCGCAGCGGAACGCCAAGATCGTGGGCATTTTCACGCGTCTCGCCAAGCGCGATGGCAAGGCGCGGTATCTGGCAATGATCCCGCGCGTCTGGCAGGCGATGGAACGCGATCTGGCGCATGAAGCGCTGGCGCCCGTCGCCGCGTGGTTCGACGCGAACATCCCGCAGGAAATCCGCGATACCGCCGGAGGGGAAATCCAGTGACCACACTCGTCTCCGACACGGCAATGCTGATGGCCGCAGGGCTGGGCAAGCGCATGCGCCCGCTTACCGCGACCACGCCCAAGCCGCTGGTGCGCGTGGCCGGAAAACCCCTGATCGACCGTGCGCTCGACCGCCTCGAGGAAGCCGGTGTCGCAAGGGCCGTGGTCAATGTGCATTACCTGGCCGATGCGATCGAAGCGCATGTCGTTGCGCGCAAGGCGCCCGCGGTGACGTTCTCGGACGAACGCGAGCAATTGCTCGAGACCGGGGGCGGCATGGTCAAGGCCGCCGCCGCCGGGCTGCTGCCCGATCCGTTCTTCGCCTGCAATGCCGACAGCATCTGGCTAGACGGCCCGCAAAACGCCTTCAGCGATCTTTCGGCCGGGTGGGATCCCGAGCGCATGGATGCGTTGCTTTTGCTCGTCACGCACGCGCGCGCCCACAATTTCGACGGTTCGGGCGATTTCTACATGGACCCCGCCGGCCAGCTCACGCGCAAGCTGCCCGGCCGGATCGCGCCCTTCATTTACACCGGGATCCAGCTGGTATCGCAGCGCCTGCTGCGCGATGCACCGGACGGCAAGTTTTCGACCAATGTCCTGTGGGATCGCGCGATTGCCGAAGGGCGGCTCTACGGTGTCGCCTTTACCGGACGGTGGTACGAAGTCGGCACGCCTGCGCATATCCGCCCGACCGAGGAAGCGCTCAAGGGTGGCTGAGCGGCAGGGGCCGAAGGTCTATTCGATCGCCGCACATCGCGGCTTCGCCGATGCCCTCGTCGCTGGCCTGGTCCCGCGCTATGCCAACGACGAGTTCGGCCTGGCGCGCCTGACGCTGCTCGTCCCCAGCAGCCGAGCCCGGCGCACGATTTCCGAAGCCTTCATCCGCCACGCCGGCGAACAGGGCACCCCCGGACTGCTGATGCCGCGCATGGCGGTGGTCGGCGATCTCGATCTCGATGAAACGCTCGGCCCGCTGCTCGACCCGCTGGGCGCCGCCGACATACCCCGCGCTATCGAACCGCAGCGGCGGCTGTTTGCACTGGCCCGGCTGATCGCGGACACGATGGGCGACGAGGCACCCGGCGGTGCAACGCTGCTGCGGCTCGCGCGTGAAACCGGGGCAACGATGGACCGGCTGCTGGTCGAGGGCGTGGGTCCTGAAGAACTGGTCGGCGAAAGCGTGCTCGACCTGTTCGGATCATTGTCCGATCACTGGCAGCGCAGCCTCCATCTCTTTGCAACTGCTCAGGCCAAGTGGCTGGAACAATTGCAGCAATGGGATGCGCTCGACGCGGCAGCTCGGCGCAATCGCCTGTTCGACTGGGCCGCCGCGCGCTGGCGTGCTGCGCCGCCCGAAACGCCCATCGTCGCTGCGGGCGTGACCAGCGCCGCACCTTCGCTTGCGCGGCTGTTGAGAGTGGTCGCCGATTGCGATCAGGGGGCGGTGATCCTGCCCGATTTCGATCTCACCATGCCGCAGGCGGTGTGGGACGAATTGGGCCGCGCCGGGGCGACGCCCGAACCCGGCGCCACGCCTTTCGCACGCGAGGATGCGGTGACGCATCCGCAATACCACCTCAAGTTGTTGCTCAACCGCATGGGGATCGCACGCGAGGAAGTGCAGCCGTGGCATCGCCGTGGCATCGCCGCGGCGCAGCCCGAACGCAGCCATGCGCTCGGATCGCTGTTCCTGCCGCCCGAAGCGAGCAAGGGATGGGTCGACCTGCCCGCCGAGAAACGCCGGCTGGCAGGCGTGCGCATCATGACCTGCGCCAATCCGGAGGAAGAGGCGCAGGCGGTCGCCCTGCTGGTCCGCGAGGCGGTGGAACAGCCGGAAAAGCGCGTGGCGGTGGTCACGCCCGATCGCGCGCTGGCGCGGCGCGTGGTCCACCACCTCGACCGATGGAACATCACGGCCGACGATTCGGGCGGGCGCCCCTTGTCGCAGACCGCTGCCGGCCGGCTGTTCCTGCTGCTTGCCGAGATCGTCGCCGAAGATGCCGCCCCTGTTTCACTTATGGGGCTGCTGGGCCACCCGCTGGTCGATGGCGGGATTGAGCGCGGCGTCTGGCTACGGCAGCTGCGCCGGGTCGAACGTGCGCTGCGCGGGCCGCGCAAGGCTGGCGGCCTAGCTCCCCTCGCGGCTATCGCGGCGCGGCTGGCCCAGCGGCATGGCCGCGTGGCCGATTGGTACGCCGCGGTCGATCAGGCGCTTTCGCCGCTGGTGGCGCTGCACCGGCAGGATGCCATCCCTATGCACGCCTTGCTCGATGCGCTGGTCGAAAGCGGCGAAGCGCTGTGCGGCGAAAAGCTCTGGGCACGCGAGGACGGCCGTTCGCTGGCTGGCTTCGTGGAGGAATTGCGCCGCCATGCGCGCGAGGCGGGGTTCGCCCTGGCGCCGGGCGAGGCCGCAATTGCGCTGCGCGATGCCATGGAACAGGTGGCGGTCCGGCCTCCCTATGGGGGGCATGCGCGGGTGCAGGTGCTCGGGCTGCTCGAAAGCCGGATGAACCGCGCCGAACTGGTAATCTGCGCCGGACTGAATGAAGGCGTCTGGCCGGTCCGCGGGGGGATCGACGCGCTGCTTGCCCCGCCGGTGCTCCGCGCGCTGGGCGTGCCCGGCGCCGATTTCCGTATCGGACTTTCGGCGCATGACCTCGCCGGGGCGCTCGGCGCGCCCGAGGTGGTCCTGTCGCGTTCCGAAAGGGACGAGGCCGGCCCGGCCATTCCCTCGCGTTTCCTGCTGCGCGTGCAGGCGCTGCTGGGCGAGCTGCTCGATCGCTACGAGGACCGCAAGACGGTCGCGCTGGCGCGGGCGATGACCCGCGCGCCGAGCGCGCCGGCCTATCCGCGTCCGGCACCGCAGCCGCTGCCCGAACAGCGCAAGGTCGACATTTCCGCGACCGCGCTCGATCGCCTGCTTGGCGATCCCTACCAGTTCTATGCCGACCGGATCATGGGGCTGAAGGATCTCGACGCGCTGGACGCCGAACCTTCGGCGCAATGGCAGGGGACGGTGGCGCACGCCATCCTGCAACGCTGGCACGAAGCGCGCGAGCGGGATCCTGCCGCCCGCCTCGCGCCGATCATGCAGGCCGTGCTCGACGAAGAGAACGCCGATCCGCTGATGCGGGGGCTGTGGCAGCCACGGCTCGAAGCCGCGCTGCGCTGGATCGAAGAGGAGATCGGTGCCTATGACGACCGCCGCGTGCTGGCGGTCGAGAAGCAGGGCGCGATGACCTTCGACGGCGTCCATGTCCACGGCCGCGCGGACCGCATCGACCGGCTCGCGGACGGCAGCCTTGCCATAATCGATTACAAGACCGGTACGCCGCCCAGCGCGGCCCGGGTCGAGGCCGGTTTCGCGTTGCAGCTTGGCGTCCTCGGCCTGATCGCCGAACGCGGCGGTTTCGAAGGTCTGGCCGGCGACGCGCAAGGCTACGAATACTGGTCGCTTGGCAAAGCCAAGGATGCGGAAAACAGCTACGGTTTCGGCTATGTCGACGTGCCGCTGAAAGTCGGACGCAAGACTTCGGGCGTCGCGCCCGAGGAATTCCTGCCGCTGACCGCGGACAAGCTGACACTGGCCATCAACCGCTTCATCAAGGGCAATGACTCCTTCACGGCGCGCGAGAACCCTGATTATCCCGCCTATGACACCTATGATCAGCTGATGCGGCTCGATGAGTGGATCGCGCACCAGGATGGCGGAGAAACGGCGTGAGCGGGACCGTCTACGAACTGCAGGACAAGCAGCGCCTCGCGGTCGATCCGCAGGACAGCGTGTGGCTTTCGGCCAGCGCGGGGACCGGCAAGACGCAGGTCCTGTCGGCGCGTGTGCTGCGGCTGCTGCTCGAACCGGGTGCCGATCCTTCGCAGGTCCTGTGCCTCACTTTCACCAAGGCGGGCGCGGCTGAAATGGCAGTGCGTGTCAACGCGGTACTGGCGCGCTGGGTCCGGATGGACGATGCGCAGCTGGCGCGCGAACTGGCGTTTTTGGGCGCGCCCGGCGACCCAGAAACGCGCGCGCGGGCCCGGGCGCTGTTCGCCCGCGTCCTCGATTGCCCCGGCGGCGGATTGCGGATCGATACGATCCACGCCTTCGCCCAATATCTGCTTGCCGCCTTCCCCGGCGAAGCGGGCATGCTGCCCGGGTCGCGTCCGATGGAAGACCGCGAGCGCGATCTCCTGAGCCGCGATGTTCTCTCGGGCCTGCTGGCCGAAGGCGACCCGCGCATCGCCGGGGCGATCGCCGAGATGAGCAAGCGCAAGGGACCCGATGCGGTCCGCAGCTGGCTGATGCGCTGCGCGCGGCACATGGATCTGTGGCAGGGGCCGGGCAGCTGGCAACCGCCGATGCAGCCGCGCGTGTTTCGCTTGCTGGGCCTCCCCGCCGATGCCGATGCGGCATGGGTTGCAGACGCATGTTCGGACGCGGCGTTTCCCTGCGCCAGCCTGCGCGCCTGCCTGGCCGCCAGCCGCGGCTGGTCGGCAAAGACGGGCCAGACTTGCGCCGATTTTCTCGAAAGCTGGCTGGCGAGCGATACGGAGGCCCGGCTTGCCGCAATCGACGGGTTTTCCAAGACACTGCTCAAGGCCGATGGCACCCCGCGCAAGATGGCCGGGGCGGAAAAAGTCGATCCGGACTTTCCGGGCAACCAGGAACGGGTGGCCGAAGCCGTGGCCAAGGTGCGCGAACGCGCGGCATTGCTCGAACTGGCGGCATTCCTCGGCCCGCAGCTCGAAGCGGGACGCGCCTTCGCGCTTGCCTGGCACAGGGCGAAGGAACGCGAAGGGCTGGTCGATTTCGACGATCTCATCGCCCGCGCAGCCACGCTCCTGTCCGACAGCGCGATGGCCGACTGGATCCGTTACAAGCTCGACCGCAGCTTCGATCACATCCTCGTCGATGAAGCGCAGGATACCAACGCGGCGCAATGGGCGATCGTGAAGGCACTGACCGACGATTATTTCGACGGTTCGGGCGCGCGCGGCGAGGCGGTGCGCACGATCTTTGCCGTGGGCGATTACAAGCAGGCGATCTTCGGCTTCCAGGGGACCAGCCCGGAGAACTTCCGGCAGGCGCGCGATTTCTTCCGCGACAAGATGAATGCCGCCGCCGATGCAGCCCGCGATACGCGCGGTGCGCCCGATATTCGCGGACTGGAGGAATACGGCCTCGGCCGGAGCTATCGCACCAACCAGCAGGTACTCGGTTTCGTGGATCGGGCGATCGATGCGATCGGCCATGAAGGGTTCGGGCTCGATCAACGCAGCGATCCGCACACGGGCAGCGGCGAACCCGGACTGGTGGGTCTGTGGCAGGTCGTTCGTGTCGCTGAGGAAGAAGACGACGGCGGTGAGCGCGAAGGCTGGCTGGCGCGGCACGACCGCTTGCTGGCCGACAGGATCGCGCGGCAGGTGGCCGAATGGCTCGACCCTGCCGGCGATGGCTTTACGTTATCGCGCGGGACCAAGCGCCGCGCCAGCGCAGGCGATATCATGGTGCTGGTCCAGAAACGGCGCGACCTGGCTTCGCTCATCGTCGCGCGGCTGTACCGCCACGGTGTCCCGGTGGCCGGGGTCGACCGGCTGCGCCTCGGCAATCCGCTGGCAGTGAAGGACCTGATGGCCGCCTTGCGCTTTGCCGCGCAGCCGCTTGACGATCTCACGCTGGCCAGCCTGCTGGTTTCGCCCTTGCTGGGCTGGAGCCAGGAGGATCTGCTGGCGCACGGCTACCGGCCGAAAGGCGTGCGCCTGTGGGAGCACCTGCGGGGCAGCAGCGATGCGTTCGTTCGCGGCACGGTCGATGCGCTGCGCGAGATACTGCGGCGGGCCGATTACGACAGCCCGCAGCAATTGCTGCACTGGATATTGCTTGGCGCGCTCGACGGGCGGCGCAAGCTGGTCGCGCGGCTGGGCCGAGAAGCGAACGATCCGATCGACGAATTGCTCAATGCCGCCAATGCCTACGCCAGCGCGCATACCGCGAGCCTGCAGGGGTTCATCCGCTGGTTCGATGCTGGCGATGGCGAACTGAAGCGCGAAGCCGGGGAGGGCGGCGACCAGGTCCGGGTGATGACCGTCCACGGGTCGAAAGGGCTCGAAGCGCCCATCGTCATCCTCGCCGATGCCGCTATCCGGCCCGATGGCGCGGGCGATCTGGTCCTGGAAGAAGAGCTGCCGGGGTCGGCGACGCCGCGCACCGTTCCGCTGCCGGGTCTGACCAAGGAAGAAAAGGTCGGCCCTGTCGCCGAGGCTGACGCGGTGGAAGCAGCCAAGGCGATGCAGGAACATTGGCGGCTGCTCTATGTTGCGCTGACGCGCGCGCAGGAGGCGCTGTTCATTACCGGCTCACTTGGCCCGCGCGATGCGAAAAACGGCCCGCATGACGATAGCTGGTATGCGCGGCTCGCTGCACTGTTCGATCAAGACGAGGCGCTGGCGGATCCCATCTGGGGTGCCCGCTGGGAATTGGGCGAACACGCTGCCCCGGTTGCGCCGTCCGCGCCCGATACGGATGGTGACGGCATGCCGCTTTTGCCCGACTGGGCCACCACGCCGGTTGGGCCGGAGCCCCGGCCGCCGCGCCCGCTCGCCCCTTCGGGGCTGGGCGAGACCGAGGGCAGCGATCCCCCGCTGCCACCTGCCAGCGTGGGCGCGGCCGCGCGGCGCGGGACGTTGATCCACGCGTTGCTCGAGCGCTTGCCGCAGATCGCTGGGGAAGACCGCGATGGCAAGGCGCGCGCATGGCTGGAACGGCAGGCGGGTGACCTGGCGCCGGCGGAGCGTGAGGAAATGCTTGCGCGGGCAACGCAGGTCCTGGCCGAACCGGCGTTTGCGGAAGTGTTCGGACCCCGCGCATTGGCCGAAGTGCCCTTGGCCGCGACGGTCGAGGGGCAAGTGGTCATGGGAACCGCGGATCGCCTGCTGGTCACGGCCGACACGGTGACAGTGGTCGACTTCAAGACCGCCCGGCGTCCGCCCCTGTCTCCCGAGGCCATTCCCGACGCCACGCTCAAGCAGATGGCCGCCTATGTCGCGGCGCTCGAGACGATCTATCCCGGGCGCAGGGTCGAGGCGGCGGTGCTCTATACCCAGACGCCGCAGTTGTTCGCCTTGCCGGCCGCGCGGCTGGCTGCCTACAAGACCGCGTTTGCGGCGCCGCAGGAAAGTTTTGCCCTGCCGCCCGTTGAGTAACCGCCTTGGCCGCCCACATCATGGGCCACACGCTTTACAGGAGATTCCCATGGCCACCACCGCCGTTACCGACGCCAGCTTCCAGTCCGACGTGCTCGAAAGCGACAAGCCCGTGCTGGTCGATTTCTGGGCCGACTGGTGCGGCCCGTGCAAGATGATCGCACCCGCACTGGAAGAACTGAGCGAAGAGCTGGGCGACAAGGTGACCATCGCCAAGATGGACATCATGGAAAATCCCGATGTGCCGGGTTCGATGGGCGTCCAGTCGATCCCCTATCTGGTGTTGTTCAAGAATGGCGAACAGGCAGCGCAGATGCGCGGTGCAGCACCGAAAGGCCAGCTCAAGCAGTGGCTTGAAGGCGAACTTTAATCCATTTTCGCATATAGATCGGCAAGCTCGTCCCACAGGGCCGGGCTTGCCGCACCCAGCAGGCCCGTGCGGCCCACCTCGTCGACGCGATAGGGTGAGCCGTCGGGCCGCGCTGCTTTGCCCCCCGCTTCATTGAGCCACAACACGCCTGCCGCATGGTCCCAGGCGAGCGTGCGTTCGAAGATGGAAACATCGTTCGTGCCCAGCGCCAGCCGCGGATATTGCTCCGCCGCGCAATAGGGAATGTCGACGAGCTCGTACGCCGGGGCGATATGACGGCGCGTGGCGTCGCGGCGCTGCTCCTCCATGAAGATCAGCGAAATCGCCGCAATCGGCGGTGACTGTCCTGTGGGACGCGACGCC
>Ga0098073_1000754_pt1 | contig 10138 bp, 6 predicted proteins | sample 31_taG_FD_75060 | JGI IMG/M metagenome (GOLD analysis project Ga0098073, IMG submission 75060) | Marine viral communities from the Gulf of Mexico - 31_GoM_OMZ_CsCl metaG | ecosystem: Environmental > Aquatic > Marine > Oceanic | place: Gulf of Mexico | collected 2015-07-12
GCGGATTTCTGGGACAATATTGCCACGGAAACCAGCCGGATCACGAAGCTCCGTTTGCTTATTATTTCATTAATAAACCTGAAAAATCACAGCAGATTGTTGATACGCTTCTTAAAGATTATTATGGAGTTGGTGAAAATGAATTAGCACTTAGCGGTATGGACGATGCCGGGGAGATGAGCGCCTGGTATGTATTTGCGGCTTCAGGCTTATACCCTTTATCGCCTGCAGATAATGAGTACCTTATTTCACTTCCAATTTTTGATAGCGTTACTTGGAATATTGGTAAAAATTCGTTGGAAATTTCCAAAACGGGTACTTCAAGAAAATTAAAACAAGTAAAATTTAATGGGTCACCCTTAAATGGTTATTTTTTAAGTCAGGATCAGCTGACTCAGGGAGGATCATTAAAACTGGAAACCAAATAAAACCAAGTCTTTCGATATAATGAAAAAATCTATACTATTTTTAATCAGTGTGTTATTTGTTAACCTGGCTTCAGCTCAGAATTATGAAGTGGTTTCTGCTAAGGGGGATTTAGAGCTTTCAATTTCGATTGGGGATGAAATTCTGTATACCATCAAAAAAAATGGAACTACTGTTTTAGAAAATAACACCCTTGCATTAACCATTTCTGGCCGCACACTTGGTGAAAAACCTAAAGTCAAAAGAAGTAAAAAAACTAAGGCTAATCTAGAAATTCAACCTACAGTTCCTTTAAAGTTTAGTGTTCTTAACGATCAATATGAAGGAATACGCATTGATTTTAAAGGGAATTATTCGGTAGAATTCAGGGTTTTTAATGAAGGAGTTGCTTACCGATTCATAACAGATTTTAAAGGAGCTATTGAAGTTGAATCTGAGGATTTCACCGTCAATTTGGCCGATGAATTTACAGCTCATTTGCAGCAGACCCCCTGGTTTAAAACATCCTATGAATATCCTTACTCACATATTAAAACATCAGAATTTAAAGCAGGTTCTCATAAATCTACACTTCCGGTATTGCTCGAAAGCGATTCCTTTAATGTCTTGATTTCAGAATCAGATTTGACAGACTATCCTGCCATGTTCTTAAACACCGAAAAACCAAACCAACTGTCCGGTGAATTTCCCTTATATCCGTTAGAGTTTGGTGATGACGGTGATCGAAGCGTAAAAATTTTAAAAGAGGCAGATTATATCGCTAAGACTTCTGGAAAACGCGCATTCCCCTGGCGCTATTTTTTAATCACAACAGATGACAAGGATATCTTAACTAATACACTCACTACCAAATTGGCGCAACCCAATGCTCTAGGAGATTTAGAGTGGTTAAAACCCGGTCAGGTAAGCTGGGAATGGTGGAATGGTGCTTCTCCCTACAACGTAGATTTTAAAGCGGGCTTTAATGAAGAGACCTATAAATACTTTATTGACTTTGCTTCAAAATTTGATATTCCCTATATCATTATGGATGAAGGCTGGGCAAAAACCACCACAGATCCATACACGCCCAATCCCGACATTGATCTCTTTAAATTGATAGAATATGGAAAGGAGCGCGACGTAGAAATTGTATTATGGTTAACCTGGTTGACGGTTGAAAACAATTTTGAGCTTTTTGAAAAATTCCATGAATGGGGAATTGCTGGTGTAAAGATTGATTTTATGGATCGAAGTGATCAGTGGATGGTGAATTATTACGAGCGTGTTGCTAAGGAAGCGGCAAAGCATGAACTTTTTGTAGATTTTCATGGTTCATTCAAACCGGCGGGACTGGAAATCAAATATCCCAATATTCTTTCTTATGAAGGGGTTCTAGGGCTTGAGCAGATGGAACGCGCTACGACAGACAACAGTCTTTACCTTCCATTTATTCGTAATGCCGTTGGTCCAATGGATTTTACCCCAGGGGGAATGATTAATATGCAACCCGAAATCTATTACAGCAGGAGACCCAATTCTGCAGCTATGGGTACCAGAGCTTATCAAATGGCCCTTTTTGTGGTATTTGAAAGCGGTTTACAAATGCTCGCCGATAATCCTACCAATTATTATAATAATGAGGATTGTACCCAATTCATAACTGGCGTGCCTACGACCTGGGATGAGACCGTTGTCCTTGATGCTAAAATTGGGGAATATGTTGTTGTAGCAAAGCGAAAGGGAGATGTATGGTATACCGGAGCTATAACAAATAATGGTAAAGAAGAGCGTGAGTTCGAGATTTCGCTCAACTTTTTAAACAAAACCGGAAAGTATGAAATGACTTCTTTTGAAGATGGAATAAACGCAGGACGTCAGGGATTGGATTACAAAATGATTAAAAATTCTGTGAATTCTAAGCAAAGCTTGAAAATACGAATCGTTAGAAACGGAGGTTGGGCAGCAGTATTTAGACCACAATAAGCTATCTTTTGCTAAGCTTTTAAAGAATAATATTAAGAAATAGGAGAGAGATGAAAGAAATTAAACGCTGTATTGTGATTTGCCTGTTATTTATAGGCGTTACCGCAAGCAGTCAACAAAAGGAGTATAAGCTGGTTAAGGATATAGCCTACTATTCTGATGATATTCCGGGAAAAACAGATTACAGAGATAGCCAGAGTCGTTTAGATATTTATTATCCAGATACCAATGAAAAAGTACCCGTAATAATTTGGTTTCACGGGGGTGGGTTAACTGGCGGAAGTAAAGAAATACCTGAAGCTATAAAGAATCAGGGTTTTTGTGTAGTAGGAGTAGGGTATCGGCTTTCGCCAAAGGTGAAAGCTGCGACCACAATTGAAGATGCAACTGCGGCAGTGGCCTGGGTTTTTAAAAATATTGATAAATACAATGGTGATGCTGATTCCATTTTTGTGAGCGGGCATTCTGCCGGAGGGTATTTGGCTTTGATGAGCGTAATGGATGAAAGCAGGCTTAAAGCTTTTGGTATTGATGCTAATGATATAGCTGGTTTAGTGCCTTTTAGTGGTCACACGATAACACATTTTACAATTAGAGCAGAGCGCGATATACCGGGAGAACAGCCTATAATTGATGAATATGCCCCGCTTTATTTTATACGTAATAATGCGCCCCCTATTTTATTGATTACAGGTGATAGAGAGCTGGAAATGTTAGGACGGTATGAAGAGAATGCCTATTTCTACCGAATGATGAAGGTAGCAGGGCAGGAAGAGATTACTCAGTATGAAATGCAAGGTTATGGACATAACATGAATCATCCTGCATTCCCGTTGTTATTGGATTTTGTAAGACAACATGTTAAGTCAGATTAGTTTTGCGGGAAAACTAATTTGACCAGGATAATTAATTAAATATACAAACAGCTAAATCCTTTTAGTTACTTAATTTTGTGACTTTATTAGCAATAAATTGGTATTAAGAGGTACCTGAAATTATGAGAGATATTTTAGGAGATGAACGGATTGTGATGACCCTTGATGCCGGAGGAACAAATTTTGTTTTTTCAGCATTGCAAGCAGGTAAAGAAATTATTACCCCTATTACGTTACGCTCACATTCAGAAAATTTAGAAAAGTGCTTAAGAACCATCGTTGAAGGATTTAATCAGGTAAAGATAAATCTTGAGCATAAAGTTCCTCACGCTATTAGTTTTGCATTTCCCGGGCCTGCCGATTATAAACACGGCGTTATCGGGGATTTAATCAATTTACCAGCATTTAGAGGCGGGATTGCACTAGGTCCGATGCTTGAAGAACTTTTTGAAATCCCTACGCTTATAAACAATGATGGGGATTTATTTGCCTACGGTGAGTCCGTAGCCGGTTTTCTCCCTTTTATAAACAAATCACTGGAATGTGCCGGTTCATCAAAACGCTATAAAAATCTTATAGGCATCACGTTAGGAACCGGATATGGAGGTGGTATTGTGGTGAATAATCAAATTTGCCTTGGGGATAATTCTGCTGCAGGCGAAATATGGCTTACACGCAACTTTTTAAAGTCTGCCGTAATTGCGGAAGAAAGTGTAAGTATTCGGGCTATTCAACGGGTTTATTTAGAGAAATCCGGAACATCAATACCTTTAACACCGCTTGAAATCTTTGAGATTGCAAGTGAAAAAAGAGATGGAGATAAATCAGCGGCTATAGCTGCTTTTGAGGAGTTAGCCGTTGCCGTAGCAGAATCATTGGCTAATGCAATAGCCTTACTAGATGCTCCTGTCGTTATTGGCGGAGGAATTGCAGGTGCTTCAAAATTTATTGTTCCTAAGGTTATTGAACATTTATCAGGTTGCATTCATGATTTGGAAGGTAAAGCAATGCCACGAGTTATTTCAGAAATATACGATGCTGATGATGATCAACAATTACAGAGTTTTATAGCAAATTCTCAATACGAAGTGACTATTCCATTTAGTACAAAAAAGGTGGTATATGATAGAGAAAAGCGAATCGCAATAGGTATTAGCAAATTGGGTACCAGTACCGCTGTCTGTCTTGGAGCCTATGCACTTGCACTTGATTATCTTGATAAAACCAACATGTATGAAGAAGTTAATACTAGAGAATTAAGTTAATAAAAAAGCCTGCTTCTGAAGCAGGCTTTTTTATTTAACGTATTCCTGGCTTTTAATTTTCTAAAACTTTTTTTATGGCTTTAAGTGCCAATGGTTCCATAACCTGATACCCTTCAAGAGTAGGGTGTACTCCATCTTGAGATAGGGCTTTAGGTAGTCCACGCTCTTCATTTTCCATTGCTGAGAAATAATCAAGATATATTATGCCTTTGCCTTCACAATAATACTTGAGCATAGTATTCAATTCTAAAATTGGACCAACCGATTTGACTTCAGGTCTCCAGGGATAATTTGCTGCCGGTAGAATAGAAGAGATGATAACTTGTATGTCATTAGCTTCCGCCAACTCTACCATTGAGACAATATTGTCAAAAATTTGCTCCGTAGTCATTGGGCCGGTATTACCTGCAATATCATTAGTGCCGGCGAGTATTACTACGGCAACTGGATCTAAATCAATTACATCCTGTCTAAAACGCAGGAGCATTTGAGGTGTAGTTTGTCCGCTGATACCACGACCAATAAAATTGTTTTTCTCAAAAAAATCAGGGTCTGCTTTAACCCATTCTTCGGTTATAGAATTTCCCATAAAAACCACACGATTGTCGGGAGCATTGGTCATATTAATTTGTTGATTAGCTTCTTCATAGCGTTTTAGATTGGGCCAATCCTGCGCTTTTAGACTGAAAATACCGCTCCATAACATCATACTTATACAAACACAAAATTTTATATACGTTCTCATAAAATTAATTATAAAGATTCTTATTGGGTTTATTGCTCCTATAAAAGGTAAGCATTGCGATGCTCATAATTTGATCATTTTTAATAAAAGACTCGGTAAGTGGTTCTACATTTAATTTTACTTTACGCACATAGACATTCTTTTTTGACTGATTTTTAGCTTCCATTTTAAACGTATTCCGTTAACATGTCAATTAGGTGAAAGTTGAAAAAGAGATGTCGGAGTTAGCATGGTTTTAGCTCTTAGGTTTTACTGGTGAAGAACTAAATTCTCTAATTTATCACCACTAGTTTAGATACCTTGTTTTTCTTCAGGACATAAACACCAGCTGAAATTGAGTTGGGAAACTCAATTATTGCTGTTTCGCGCGATTTATCAAAATCAACTTCTATGCGTAAATTTTTTCCGCTCATATCATATGCCTGAAACACATCTGCGGATGTACTGTTAGTAACAAAAAAGAATTTAGACGTATTTGGATTTGGGAATACCGAAAAGTCTTGGTTGTTATTTTGGTTGGGGTCAGAGGTGAAATAAGGCAGTGCAAAATTAAAAGCTTCTTCACCAACTTGTTTACCAATTAACCTACCAGGAATATCATCTGCTGGTGGATGAATACCTCCCCAAATCCTTGATAAACTACATTGGTCAGAAGCATCACGGTAAGTGGCCCACTGCAAGGTTACATCAACAGATGGACCTTTTTCAAAAGCTAAAAATTCATTTTTAACAGCTTTAAATTCTCCCATTCCGCCTGGGAAGAATTCACTGCCAGTCATTAACGTTAATACTTCTGCAGCTGCTCTTGAAAAGGTAGAATGCCCAGATATATAACCAGCAAATGGGGGTGTAACAAAAGAAATCCTTTGATAGGGCCACCAGTTTTCTGCCAGTATCCAACCCACACCTGCAACGTCTACATTAGGATTATCTATAAAACTGTGTCCTTTCCACGCATAGAGTTTTATTTTGCCTACATTTTTATTGTTCAAACCAGCTAATGGATCGCCTTCATTGACAATTTCAATATAACCTTCTACTAAAGGAATACCACCTACATTGTAATGAGGCAAACTCGCATCCGTAGATTGTCCCAGCTCGCACATATATCTAATGGCTGAAATGGGTCTTATATAATCATACCGCCCTTTTATTCCCCAAGCGGCAATGGCAGCGTCATGCATTGCTCCAGATAATATAAAATAGGCCTTGACATCCCATTCCAATGGCGAAAGTTCATCACCTTTACCTTTAAACTTTCGTTTAAAAAGTGGATGGTCATTCACATAGTTTAAAATGGTAAACCAATGTCCAGGTGGCGTTTCTGAATCTGGACCGTCCGCCCAAAACTCAGCCAAAACCCGCAAATAATCACCTCTTGGGACCATTTGTGTTGGATATGGATTACCTGTAACCGGGTTAAGACCACGGCCTGTGCTTATGTCTCCTCCGTTATATAAATCATAAAAATCCGGATATTCATAAACTGATTTAGGCAAATTTTCAAAATCGATATTTCCTATGTTGCGGGGAGATATATCCCAAGTAACACCATCTGTAGCATCCAATTGTGAACTCCATAGTGATACCAAAGAAAAATTCCATTTGTATGCATCACTGATGGGGGTTTGTTCTTTTTCGTTAAGATAGGGAGGAGGTCCGGGATCATGGTACACTTCAAAATTATAACCGTCCCTTTGAAAAGTGGACTTATCTTCATCAGATAATGAAAAAGGGTCAACACTACCCCATTCGGCTCCCAGAAAATCAGGTGTTGATCCTCGAATCAAGTTTCCACTCTGATCTACAAAGTTATTAAAGGAAATGGGTTGCCATCTATTTGCATCAATTAGATCTATATGCTCATTATTTAAATTTTCAATTATAAGAGGTTGGTTAACGGGATTATAGAATCCATTATCATAATTGCTTGATTCTCTTGCACCGTCAACTTTTCCATAATCAATAACTGTTTTTGCTATAAAGTTTCCTAACGCGGCAGCATTCCCAGATTTATAATCAATAGAGGTATCATAGATAGTATATCCAAGCTGATTCATGATTGTATTGAATCGTTCTAAGGTGCTTTCTGCTCCTGGAGAGTTCTTGAAACGATAGCTCAACAAACGATAGGCGGCATAACTTATAGCCTTATCCATCGACGCACTGAGTGCTTCTTTTGGAGTAAACTGCTCTAATTTACTTTCAAAACCGTGCACTTTTTTACCCACGAGATAAGGATGAGCTTCCTGATCATAAATAGCCCATGCATCAAACATTGCCACAGATGTGTGAAATAGATTTCTGGCATGTACCGTAGGTCTTGCATAATCATTACGAATGGCCTCCAGCAAAGCTTCATTCCATATTCTGGCAACTGATATATGTTCTAGCGTATTCTTTACACTTAAATCCACCTCCAGATATACCGGTAAACTGGAGCAATTATCACTTTTGTTTACGGCTTTAATTTTTCCGCTCTTTTGCAAACCCCATTTAACTGAGATTATATTGGTGCCTTGGCCACTTTGAATTTCACCACCTTCTACGCTCCAGATAAAATGATCTCCAATTCCAGATTGATATTCATAACTTTCTGTTTTGCCAAAACCGGATTGTTCTGAACCAGTAACGACCCCTGATGGAATATATTCGCAACTATTATCGCTAATGGTAGCCATTGGATTGTAGTTGCACGAATTTTTATCTGTACATCCAAACACCTTAGCAACAGGAGCCAAATCAATAACATCAAACCCATTTCCCTCTGTTGCTTTGATTAACACATTGGATTCTATGTTTGAGTAGGTTTCAACCAGGCCTGAGGGCCAAAATATCGTTAACTCATCTACTTTATCCGATTCTGAAAGCCCAAAATGAACTGGTGTCAAATTTTGAGACAGCATTCCCACGCCACTAAAATATCTTACGTAATTCCCTCCGCTCGTCTTAATGGCCACCTTTGTTCCGTAGGCATTTTTGTTCGAAACGGTTCCTTCTAAAGCTACTTTAAACCATTTGTGCGTACTATTCTGACCATAATTAATGGTCCTGTTTTCATAAAAAAAGGAAGGTCTGTCATTGCAGGCTACAAAAATGTCTAAATCTCCATCGTTATCATAATCAAACTCGACAGCCTCCAGACTCTTTGATAGGTCATCTAAATTAGCTTCACTGGACAGATCTTCAAATTTACTTTGGCCTTCTTTATATAAATTTTTATAATAAACGTTGGTTTGAGGGTCAGTGTCTACAAAGCCATTTACAATAAATATATCTTCGTCTCCATCCAAATCAAAATCTGCAAATCGTGTCGCCCAGGACCATTTTGTTGTTTTCGCAATCAATCCATTTTCTCTGGATGTTTCAACAAAATAATTGTTACCGTTGTTTTGATAAAGCGCATAGGTATTGATTCCTGATATAAGAAAGTCAAAATATCCGTCCAGGTTAAAATCTCCAACGGTTATCCCCATATCATCAATGGTACTGTTTAAACCATAATCATTAGCTTTTTCCTCAAAAGTGCTGCCGTTGTGGTTTATATAGAGCAGGTTTTCTTTCTCAAAGTCATTGGTTATATAAAAATCTTTATATCCGTCATTATTAAAGTCGAAAGGTAACATGTTGAATGTTGACCCTGTATTTGGAAGCCCAATGGAAACTTTTGAAAAGGTGCCATTTCTATTGTTTCTATACAAAATCTCGTCATCACATTTTCCCCAATCATTAATAAAAAGATCTAAAAACCCATCATTGTCATAATCTGTCCACGTAGCACCGGTAATGAAACAATCTATATTTCCACTTATTCCTGATTGTTCGGTTACATCAACAAAATAGCCATTGCCTCGGTTTTGAAAAAGCTGAACTTTTAAATAATGGGTAAGAAAGAGATCAGGTAAACCATCGTTGTCATAATCCCCCCAAAAAGAACCCAGCTTATGGCCTCCCAAACCGGGGTGAAAATCGGAAATGCCATCCTCCGGCAGTAAATTCACCAACCCGGATGATGCAGTAATATCAGTGAATGCGCCATTATCATTCCTTAACAAGCGGCTATGGGACTTTTCAACCCCAGATTTGTCTTTTGCCTTGGCAACTACAAAAATATCCAGATCATAATCTCCATCTATATCAGCCACGGAGACAGAATTGTTTTCTTCGAGATTTCCTAAGCCAATCAAGGTTTCAACACGTTCAAATTGCTGCGATAGGCATATATTACATGAAAATAAAGCCACAAGAACAAGCATTAATGCATACGTACTTGCTTTTTTACTTTTGATAATATCCCTTCCCTTCATTTATTTGGATGCTATTTTTTAATACAGATTTTTGTTAGGTTTTCTACTCATATAAAAGGTAAGCGTACCGCCATTCATAATTTGATCATGTGTTATAAAAGGTTCGGTAAGTTCTTCGCCGTTGAGTTCTACCTTACGTACATATACATTCTTTTCAGATTGATTTTTAGCTTCCACTGTAAATGTATTTCCGTTATCTAGATTCAGTGTCGCTTCCTTAATTGACGGACTTCCTAGGGCATAATTTACAGAACCGGGAGCTACAGGATAAAAGCCTAAACTACTGAATAAATACCAGGCGCTCATTTGACCAAAATCATCATTGCCGCTCAAACCGTCAGCGCCAGTCATATACTTCTCCTTTAAAATCATTCTGATTTTATCCTGAGCTTTATAAGCGTCGTCAGTCCAATTATACAGATAGGCCACGTGGTGGGAAGGCTCATTACCGTGAACATAGTTCCCGATGATTCCCTCCCGGGAAATGTCTTCTGTATTTTCAAAATACTTATCAGGAAGCTCCATGGTAAATAATGAATCTAGATGTGTACTGAA
>Ga0098073_1000755_pt1 | contig 10136 bp, 8 predicted proteins | sample 31_taG_FD_75060 | JGI IMG/M metagenome (GOLD analysis project Ga0098073, IMG submission 75060) | Marine viral communities from the Gulf of Mexico - 31_GoM_OMZ_CsCl metaG | ecosystem: Environmental > Aquatic > Marine > Oceanic | place: Gulf of Mexico | collected 2015-07-12
GGGCATACTAAGTGGACATCTGAATCTGAGTTCCGTTTTAACAACTTAATGATGAAAATTATGGGGTTTCTTATGCCTGGCGCATTTAAAAAACAATCTTTAAAATATATGAAAGATTTTAAAGCCTTTGCAGAAGACAATAAAAGTGTATTAGATTAATTTTGTGTGCTAAAACTAAACTTTGTTAGCGGCATATTATTTGAAACACTTTAAACGTTAACAAAACAAACATAAATTACCATGAAAAAATTGTTAGTCTTAATTACGTTTCTATCTAGTATATCACTTTTTTCTCAAAATACTATAAACCAATTTGACAGTAATGGAAAACGTCATGGGTTATGGAAAAAAACGTACGAAGGATATGATCAATTAAGATATCAAGGTACTTTTGAGCACGGAAAAGAAGTTGGTGAGTTTATGTTTTACAAGCCAAAATATGGCAAACAGCCTTCTGCTATCAAAACATATTCAAAAGATACAGACCTTGTCTTGGTATCCTATTTTACAAAAAAGGGAAAACTTATAAGTAAAGGGCAATTAAAAGATAGGCTAAGGACTGGTAAATGGGAGTATTATCACAATAACACAGACGCTATTATGATGATAGAACATTATAAAGACGATAAGCTTCACGGCAAAAAAACTGCATATTTCGATAACGGAAATATTACAGAGGAATACAATTATATTAACGGTAATAAAGAAGGAGACTACAAACTTTACTCACTTAATGGTGTTTTGCTACAACACCTTAATTACAAAAATAATGAGCTACACGGCGCGGCACTATTTTATAACGGTAAAGGTGAAGTAACAAAAAAAGGTCAATATAAAAATGGCAGAAAAGACGGTTACTGGCAATATTATGACCAAGGAAATTTAACTGAAGAAATTTTCTTTCCTATTAACACCTCTAGAAAGAAAGGTTAGAACACAATTTTCGACTCTATTTTGTAATTTTGCAAACTAAATTTAGAAAGTCATTTGCGCTTTGCAAATTGCTCTAAATTATTACAACTTAATATGAAACGTGTAGTAGTAGGACTTAGTGGTGGTGTAGACAGTAGTGTTTCTGCATATTTACTTAAAGAACAAGGTTATGAGGTTATTGGCTTGTTTATGAAAAACTGGCATGATGATACTGTAACCATAAGTGATGAGTGCCCTTGGCTGGATGACAGTAATGATGCTATGCTTGTAGCCGAAAAATTAGGCATACCATTTCAAACTGTAGATTTAAGCGAAGAGTACAAAGAACGTATAGTTGACTATATGTTTAATGAATACAAAAACGGACGCACCCCAAATCCAGATGTGCTTTGTAATCGTGAAATTAAGTTTGATGTCTTTATGAAGATTGCAATGTCTTTAGGAGCAGACTATGTAGCCACAGGACATTATTGCAGAAAAAGCAGTATAGAAAAGGATGGTGAAACCATTTACCAATTATTATCTGGAAAAGATAATAATAAAGACCAATCTTACTTTTTATGTCAACTTTCTCAAGAGCAATTATCTAAAACATTATTTCCAATTGGTGAGTTGCAAAAGAGTGAAGTAAGAAAAATTGCAGCTGAGCAAGATCTAGTTACCGCAGACAAAAAAGACTCTCAAGGTCTTTGTTTTATAGGAAAAGTAAGGCTTCCAGATTTCTTGCAACAACAATTAAAACCTAAGGAAGGAGATATCGTAGAGATTGACACAACTTTAGACCAATACACAAAAGACACTAAAGAAGACTTTAATACAACTGAAGAAGAGTTGGCTTACCTGTCTAAAAAGTTTACATATAAATTTGAAGATGGTAAAGTTGTTGGCAAACACCAAGGTGCACATTATTTTACAAAAGGACAACGTAAAGGTTTAGGTGTAGGCGGTACTCCAGAACCATTATTTGTAATTGATACAGATGTAGAAGAAAACATTATATACACAGGCCAAGGAAAGCAGCATCCAGGTTTATATAGGCGAGGCCTTTTTGTTAGCCCTCATGAAATACACTGGATTCGTGAAGATTTAAAACTTGATACAGGTGACACTATGAATGTTATGGCACGTATCAGGTATCGTCAAACTTTAGAAAAAGCAACATTACACCAAACCGAACACGGCTTATATGTAATTTTCGACAACCCTCAATCTGCCATTGCAGAAGGACAATTTGTAGCTTGGTATCATGACGAAGAACTTATTGGTAGCGGTGTAATATCTTAAAATATATTTATGACAACTAACAGAATCACAGAGCTTTTCAATATTAAATACCCTATTATTCAAGGTGGCATGATATGGGCAAGCGGCTGGAAACTAGCTAGTGCTGTTAGTAATTCGGGTGGACTTGGCCTTATTGGCTCAGGCTCTATGTATCCAGAAGTATTAAGAGAGCACATTCAAAAATGTAAAAAAGCAACAGACAAGCCTTTTGGAGTTAACATTCCTCTACTTTATCCTAATATGGAGGAAATTGTTCAAATTATTATAGATGAAGGTGTAAAGATTGTTTTTTCATCTGCTGGAAATCCAAAAACATGGACTTCTCATTTGCAGTCTCACGGTATAACTGTTGTTCACGTGGTTAGTAGCGTAAAGTTTGCTTTAAAAGCTCAAGAAGCTGGCGTAAACGCCGTAGTGGCAGAAGGTTTTGAAGCAGGCGGACATAATGGTAGAGAAGAGACAACTACTTTAGCATTAATACCAATGGTAAAAGAACAATTAGACATCCCATTAATTGCTGCTGGTGGTATTGCAAACGGAAAAAGTATGCTCTCAGTTATGATATTAGGAGCAGATGGCGTACAAGTTGGAAGTCGATTTGTAGCTACACCCGAAGCATCTTCCCATCAAAACTTTAAAGATTTAGTTGTGAAAGCAAAAGAAGGCGACACACAATTAACGCTTAAGGAACTTGCACCTGTAAGAATGCTGAAAAATAAATTCTTCAACCAAGTTATAGAGCTTTATAGCAAAAACCCTTCTAAAGAAGATTTAATTGAATTATTAGGCAGAGCTAGAGCTAAAAAAGGAATGTTTGAAGGTGATCTAGATGATGGCGAACTAGAAATTGGACAAATTTCAGGGCTAATTCACGATATAAAACCTGCAGGGAAAATTGTTGAAGACATGGTTTCAGAATTTAAAGCCGCTAAAGAAAAGTTACCTATTTTTTAGCGTACTCTTTTAATTTATCCAGCTCTTTTGCAATATGTGCCTGCCATTTCATTTCAGCTTCTGAATTCATGCTATGGGCGCTTTCTAAATCAAATTCACCTTGCATCTTAACACGCTCAAGCTCTATATTATTATAAAGCTTTTGTAAATCTTTTCTAATATTTCTACCTGGTTTATAAGCCTGCATAGCTTTTCTTAGCTTACGGGCGTGAATTTCGCTTATATCAAAATGTGCTTGCTCGTGCTTTAAAAGCTTATCTGTCTTATGATCTGGATGCACCCAAGATCCATTAGGATAAAATGTACTATATACTTCGTATTGTAAATCTACTTCGCCATTTGTAGTTTTATAAGACCACGTATATGAAAAGCCAGAATTTGTATTAGCATGAAATTCTGAGTCGTAAACTGGAGCGCCTTTAAAATCACTCCAAGTTAATACCGGATGATCATCATAGGATATTTTTTGCTGGGTATACCCAAGTGACACCATACCCAAAGATAAAAAGACCGCTAAAGTTTTAAAATTACCCATATACAAATGATATGTTTTTTTCAATATCTGGATGTAAACTAAAGTGCACTGGGCACGTATTTGCTGTATGCTCTAAAATGCTTTTAGTTTTTTCGTCGTAAGATTTAGGCAGTTTAATAACCATATCTATCTTAGAAATCCTTCTAGGATTACTAGCCATAGTCTTCACAACTTCTGCAGTAGCATTAATCATATCTACATTAAGTTGATCTGCTTTAATTCCCATAACGGTAAGCATACAACTCGCAAGTGCTGTAACTACAGTATCGGTTGGAGAAAACGCTTCACCTTTACCATTATTATCTGTAGGTGCATCTGTTATAAACGTGTTACCGCTTTTAATATGCTCACAAGTAGTTCTTAAATTACCATTATAGGTTATCTTACTAGTCATTATTCTACAGGTTTTAGGGTAAGGTTTTCTCCATATTGCATAATATAGATCCCGTTATTCATATAGCCACTTATACCGTTTTCAACATAACTAAATTTGTTTTCTATATACTCTGTAGCTATATTATTTTCTAACGATTCCATGTAAGTGTCTGAATTTGCCAACCTCAACAACGTATCATACATAATATCATAACCACGCACTGCATATTTATTAGGAGCAATACCGTATTTAGCATTATAATCTATTATGAATTTGGCTTTATTCTCATAATCAAATTCTTTATCTACTGAAGGAAAAGTAAATTTAAGATTACTTAAATGATCGTTTGAAACATCTTCACTATCAAACGCAGATGTTTTCTCCAAAGCAAATAGTTGTATGTTATGTTTAGAACGGTAAGCGTTTAAATACGATAAAAGATTACTTAATAATGCAACATCTTCTGTAGCTACAATAAACCAATTGTCTTTCCCACTTACCAATTGCTTGCTTACATCATTTTGATACACAAAATTGTCTTCTTGCTTTTTTAAAGTTGAAGCAGTTGGAAATTTAGATGTTATAAGAGATTTAATAGATGATGCATTATCATCTGCCAAAATAACTATGTTTTGGTCTGTATGCATAGCTTCAAGGTAACTAAGCATAACCTCGTGTAACATATCATCTGTAGGGCGAGATTGTATAAGGTTTTCTCTTCCGTTAGCTTTTCTACTCGACAATGGTGAAATTACCGGAATGCCTTTTCTGTTAAGTAATGCAGAAGCTTCCTCCACCGTACTATTTAAAAGCGGTCCTACAACTACATCTACATCATTAAAGTTATTATCATTTATAATAGACCTTACTTTAGATGTGCTTTGTTCTGTATCAAAAACTCTTAGGGTCGTACTCAACCCTTTTTGTTTTCCTTCTTCCAATGCAACTAAGGCACCACTATAAAAATCTAATGAAATGCGCATAACACGATCTCTCTTAATGCGCTCTTCTGTATTTGAAAGCGAATCGTTTGTAATCTTATGACTATTAAATGGTAATAACAATGCTACAGTTTTAGCATCGTAGTTTCTAATAGACTCTTCTAGGTTAACAATCTCATCATTGCCAAATGCAATACTAGTATTCTTCTTAGGAATTTTTATAATCATTCCTACTTTTAGTCCTTCTTCTAATTTAGGATTTAGTGCAATTAATGAGTCTTCAGAAATATTGAAACGTTGCTCTAATCTAAAGAAGTTCTCTTTCGGTTTAACTTCATAAAATGTAAATCGTTCATCTGTAATTACAGTACTTTCGGTAGAAGCTTCGCCTTTTACATTTAATACTTGTCCTGGTTGTATAGGTTCTTCCATATCAGGATTCATAGCTTCTAACTCGGCTATGGTCATCCCATATTTTCTAGAGATCCCATATTTCCCTTCTTTAGCTTGAACGGTATGGGTTGTTTTCCCAGAAGGCGTTCTTACAATTTTAACAACAGGTTCTTCTTTAATTATAAACCTAGGATCTTCAACAGTTTGAGTATCTGAAATAACAACATTTGGATACACAGGTATTCTTATTTTGTCCTTTCGTTTTAATTGCTCGGCATACAACCATTTATTGTACCTCTTAATCTCATCTACAGTAACATTATACTCTTTAGATAAGCTGTATAAGGTTTCCTTACGCTTTACTTTATGTGTTTTAAAGGTTTTTGGCGTGCGGTCTTTAGAGTTTGCTGTATTGTTTTGAGCAGAAGTGCTTTTAGGGATCACTAAAACAGCACCTTTTCTCAATCCATTTTTAGCATCTGGATTAAACCTATATATTTCTTGAATTGTAGTATTAAAACGCTTAGCCAAACTAGTGGCAGTATCGTCTTGTTTAACTGTATATGTCAAAAATTCTTGTGCATTCGTTTGTAAATTGAATGCTAAAAAGAAGATTAGACTGGCTAGGATTGTTTTCATATTATAATTTTATTCCCACTCAATTGTGGCTGGCGGCTTAGAACTAATGTCATACACTACTCTATTAACGCCTTTTACACGATTTATTATCGTATTTGATGTCTTTTGCAAAAACTCATAAGGTAAATTGCACCAATCTGCTGTCATACCATCTGTAGACTCTACAGCTCTTAGAGCAACAACTTGCTCATAAGTACGCTCATCTCCCATAACACCTACAGATTGTACAGGTAATAATATTGCACCTGCTTGCCATACTTTATCGTATAGCTCCCATTCTCTAAGTCCGTTTATAAAGATGGCATCTACTTCTTGTAAGATACGTACTTTTTCTGCAGTAATGTCTCCCAAGATTCTAATTGCTAAACCAGGTCCAGGAAAAGGATGTCTTCCTAATAATTTAGGAGAAATACCCATTTCTTTACCAACACGTCTTACTTCATCTTTAAAAAGCATACGTAATGGTTCCACAATTTTAAGTTTCATGAAATCTGGCAAACCTCCAACATTATGGTGAGATTTTATTGTTGCAGAAGGTCCGTTTACAGAGATGCTTTCTATAACATCAGGATAAATGGTACCTTGAGCTAAAAACTTCACATCTTCAATATCGTGAGCTTCATCATCAAATACTTCAATGAACACGCGACCTATTTCTTTACGTTTTTCTTCTGGATCGCTTTTTCCTTCTAAGGCTTTCAAGAAACGTGCCGAAGCATCAACACCTTTAACATTTAGACCCATATCTTTATATTGATCTAATACATCAACAAATTCGTTTTTGCGTAGCAACCCATTGTTTACAAAAATACAATACAGGTTTTTCCCAATAGCTTTATGCAATAACACTGCTGCTACCGTTGAGTCTACGCCACCGCTTAAACCAAGAACTACTTTATCTTCCCCTATTTTTTCTTTTAACTCATTAACTGTTAAATCTACAAAAGCGCCTGGTGTCCATGATTGCTCAACGCCAGCTATATTAACTAAGAAATTTTCTAAAAGCTGCTTACCATCTGTAGAGTGGTAAACTTCTGGGTGAAACTGTATACAGTATGTTTCTTCTCCATCTATTCTGTAAGCTGCATTGAGCACATCTGCTGTACTTGCTAGCCTCACAGCGTTATCTGGTAATTCTTTTATAGTATCACTATGACTCATCCATACTTGAGAGTTTTCTGTAATACTTGCAAAAAGAGCTTCTTTATCTTTTATTACAGACAGATTAGCACGACCGTATTCTCTAACATTAGACGCTTCTACCTTGCCTCCAAAAAAGTGAGCTAAGTACTGCGCACCATAACAAACACCTAATAATGGAAGTTTCCCTTTTATATTAGACAGGTCTGGTTGCGGAGCATCTTCACCTCTTACAGAAAAAGGGCTACCCGATAAAATGACAGCTTTAAAGGTTGATAAATCTTCTGGAACTTTATGGAATGGATGAATTTCGCAATAAATGTTTAATTCTCTTACACGACGAGCAATTAACTGCGTGTATTGCGATCCAAAATCGAGGATAAGTACGTTGTTTTGCATAGGCAAAAGTAACCCAAATTAAATTTTTCAGAAAAGATTTTCTAAACAGATTTTTTGAGTTACTATTGATTCTTTTTCAAATTTTAATAAACAATTTTTGAAGTGATAATTTTTAAAATCTACACTGTGAAACTTTAAGTTTAGGAAATGCAGCTTAGCGCTTACATAACTAGATTTATTTGTAATATAAATTCTTACATTTGAATTCCCCTAAATTAACTTAATTAAGATCTAAATTACCCTGAAACCTACTTCATTTCATAAGATTTGTATTGTTTTTGCCCTTATATTCTATGCAGCAGTTGCCTGGTTTGCAAGCGGCTATTATCATGCAGATGAACATTTTCAAATTATTGAATTTGCTGGAATAAAAACAGGCGCCAATACCCCAAACGATCTCTCTTTTGAATATCGCGAAGGCATAAGACCTACCTTACAGCCTACAATTGCATATCTCATTTTAGAATTTCAGGAAGTATTTACAAGTAACCCATATATTAAAGCGTTTTTACTACGGTTACTTACTGCAATAATTGGACTCTTGGCAATTAGGCTTTTTATTAATGCCACCTTATTTTTAATTGAAGAGCGTTTACGGAACGTTTATATCATAAGCTCATATTTTATCTGGTTTATGCCGCTGGTATTTACACGGTTTTCTTCTGAAGCTTGGTCTGCCATCTTCATAATTTTTGCAACCACAACCCTAATCAACTCTAAATTACCTAATCCTCGACAAATATTTGGTATCGGTTTGCTTTTAGGAACTGCCTTTTTATTTAGGTACCAATCTGCATTTATAAGTATTGGGTTAATAGCCTGGCTACTTTACAATAAGCGTTTAAACTTAAAAGGGTTTTTACAAATGTCTTCTGCTATTTTAATAATAGCTCTAATTGGAATATTGATAGACACTTGGTTTTATGATAAATGGATTATAACCGCCTGGAATTATTTTAACTTTAATATTATTGAAGATGGTGCTTCTACATTTGGCACCAAGCCATTTCTTTGGTATCCGTATGCAATTATTAAATATACCTTCTTACCAATTGGTATTTTAATAGGCTTATCTTTTTTATACTTGCTTCTAGAACGAAGAAAATCTATTTTCCTATTTATTTTTCTTCCAATGTTTGTGGTGCATTGTCTTATACCACATAAAGAAGTTAGATTTTTGTTTCCATTAGCATTTATAGTGACTCCTGTTGTGTTCTTATTTATACAATATGTCTTTAAATCGACTAGAGATATATTTCCAAATAAATTTGCAATACCTACACTAGCAATTATTTCTATCATATGTATAACCTTAGCTAACAGTATTGGCTTAGTTGCGTTGGTTAGCAAAACTGCAGGAGCAAGATCTATTCACACAGGAAAATATATTTATGATAATTATAGAGGTGATGCTATAACGCTGTACCAAACACAATTTGCTGCACCTTACGCTCCTTTTGGGGTACCTCTAAATTTTTATAAAGTTGAAAATTTGACTACCAAGACAATAATAACTCCTTGTGACATTACCTTAAAAGACATTAATCCTAACAATATTAATTTAGTGACATTTGCCTTTAAAGATAAATTAGACACTACCTGTCTTTCAGAAAACACAACGTTAGAGTTTACAAAGCTCACCCAAAGTTGGCCAGATTGGCTTGTAACGCTAAATGAATTTTATACTGCCTATGAAACACCAGAGCAAACGTATTTATATAAGGTAGACTTAAAGCGTCAAGATTGAAAACACATGACTAAGAGGATCTAAATTTTCTTTTAATTCATTAATTAATTGGTCTCCATACTCTAAGTAAAACTCTGAGAAATTTATTGTGCGTTCTTGAAGGCTTTTTAAAGGGAAGAGCTCATTTTGAAGTGCTACCAACCTACTCACCTCATCTTTTAACTTTAAACGCTGAGCTTTTAACAGTCGCTGCTCTAAATGATCTAAGCCTTTTAATTGTTTTACTTCTTGTGCTTTTACAGCTCCTAAAAATGTAGCATCAGTTTTTTCAGCTAAAGCATACATAGCTTCAAACTGGTCTTTAAGGTGTGCTTTCTGCGTAGAGAAATCTATATTTATATTAGAAATCTGCCTTACTTTTCTATTTATAAGTTCGTGCTGTTTTAAGAACAGCTCTTCATTACTCACTCTAAGCTTTTGCTGTTTCCCGTATTGTTTATCTGTACGCAGCAATACAGAATTTCTTAATAGTAAAACAGGAAAAGGAACTTCAACTTTATCAAAATAGGTTTTAAGCTCAAACCAATAAGCTAACTCTCCACCACCACCTATATAACAAATGTTTGGCAAAATAGTTTCTTGATATAGCGGTCGCATTATAACATTTGGGCTAAATCTTTCTGGATGCGCCGATACTTCTTCAAAAAGCTCTTGTTCTGTATTCCAAATCTTATCACTATCAACAACACCAAACGTACCATCTACATTTACGATACGCTCTCTAGAAGTTTCGGTTAAATAAAATAAATTTATTTCTCTAGCAGAGACCTGAACTGGATAGTTTGCACTTTCTAA
>Ga0098073_1000759_pt1 | contig 10123 bp, 7 predicted proteins | sample 31_taG_FD_75060 | JGI IMG/M metagenome (GOLD analysis project Ga0098073, IMG submission 75060) | Marine viral communities from the Gulf of Mexico - 31_GoM_OMZ_CsCl metaG | ecosystem: Environmental > Aquatic > Marine > Oceanic | place: Gulf of Mexico | collected 2015-07-12
ACATATAAATTAGCGTATGATTCACTAATTTGTGGATTAGATAAAAAGAAATTAGAATTTAATAAAAATAAATTGACTGCCAACGGAGAGGAATATGTTTATAATTTTAAATCAAGAAAAATAAGGATTCAATTGTTGTTTTCTGCTACCAGAAGTGGACAAAAGGGAATAATAAAAGACAAACAATACGAAAAACTAATTTTCGGAATTGGATAAAAGCCAGTTGCCAACAACGTATATAAAAAATAGCGGGTTAATGCTTAATCAAAACAAAATGAACAAATTAGAGGTCAGTTATAAACCGAAAAATTAGTGAGTAAAATCCGCTACTTTTCATATACAAGACCGTTAAACGAAACCAGAAAAATAGTCCCAAAAAAAGCACAGTTCAAAACTGTGCTTTTTTATCTTTATAAGATTCCTGCCTTAGTAGGAAGGTTTAAATTTCTCTATTAGGATCCCAAGCTTCTAAGTAATCTTTTACAGCTTTTACAAACTGTCCTCCAAGCGCTCCATTAACCACACGATGGTCGTAAGAGTGCGACATAAACATTTTGTAACGTATACCAATAAAATCGCCTTCTGAAGTTTCAATCACAGCAGGAACTTTACGTATAGCTCCTAAAGCTAAAATACCTACTTGTGGTTGATTGATAATTGGTGTTCCCATAATGCTGCCAAAGGTTCCAACATTGGTTACAGTATACGTTCCTCCTTGAATATCATCTGGTTTTAATTGGTTCATTCTAGCACGATTGGCCAAGTCATTCACTTGCTTGGTCATACCAATCAAGTTCAATTGATCTGCATTTTTAATCACCGGAACAATTAAGTTTCCATCTCCTAATGCTGCTGCCATACCAAGATTAATGTTCTTTTTCTTGATGATACTATCACCTTGAACCGAAATGTTCATCATTGGATAATCACGCAATGCTTTAGCCACAGCTTCCATGAAAATTGGTGTAAAGGTTAAGTTTTCACCCTCACGTTTCTGAAAAGCATCTTTGACCTTGTTTCTCCAGTTCCAGATTTTAGTCACATCAGCCTCAATAAAACTTTGAACGTGAGCAGAGGTTTGTACAGAGTCTACCATGTGCTTAGCTACAAGTTTGCCCATTCGGCTCATCTCTATAATTTCATCATCACCTGAACTAATTGCAGGTTGTACTTGCTGCACTTCTGGAGCTTGTGTTGGCACACTTGCGGCACCATTAGACTGAACAGGTTCAAATTTTGGTGTTGCAGGCGCAACTGGTTGATTACTTCTATTTTCTACATAAGCTAGAATATCGTTTTTGGTCACACGACCTTCACTTCCTGTTCCAGTAATAGCATCTAATTCTGCTTGTGAAACACCTTCTTTTTTGGCTATATTTCTTACTAAAGGCGAATAAAAACGATCGCCTGATGATACTGCTGGAGCAGCCACTGCTTTTGCAGCAACAACGGTTTCAGCAACCTGAATGACTTCAGGAGCGGTTTTTGGTTCTTCTTTTTGTTCTGGAATTTCTTGAGCTGGTGCAGAAGCACTTGCTTTTATAGTACTTTCAGTTTCTATTACTGCAATGGTTTGACCAACTTGTACAACATCATCAACATTAAAAAGCTTTTCAACAAGTACACCATCAACTTCACTAGGCACTTCACTATCCACCTTATCTGTAGCAATTTCAAGTACAGCTTCATCTGCTTCGATGGTATCTCCTACTTCTTTAAGCCATGATGTTATGGTTGCTTCCGCAACGCTTTCTCCCATTTTTGGTAACTTCAGTTCAAATTTTGCCATATCTATAATGCAAAAGCGGTTTTTAGGTTTCTGAGTGCAAAATTAATGAAAAATCCATTAGTTTATTGAACTTCCTTCAATTAATTCTGATGAAATTGAATCACCTCTCCTCTAGTTATGGAATCATTACTACCAATAATAAAATCTGAATTTTTAGGTAGAATTTTAAAACTGAGGCGGTTTGGTGCGTGTAGATTTTCAAAATGATTGATGATGTTTTTATAACTAAAGAGGTTTGCATCAAAAATAATTTCGGAATTTGATTTTATGTCATTAATATGGTTTTGAACATGCACTTTTTTGTTTAAAACAGTTTCTAATGCTTTAATACTTGCGTCAGAAATAAAATAATAGTGTTCCGGTTGAAACGATTTCGAGGAACTTTTCTTTTTAAACAGATGTGCGAAATTAATGCCAAGCATCACAAAAGTATCAAACAAAACATTTGTTTTAAAATGCTTCTCGTAAAACAGTTTCATTGCGCCATAAAAACGCTTCGTATACTTTTTATCTTTGGCTGTACTCTCGCCTTTATAATGAATACAACTAGTCTCTCCATAGTAATAGTTTTGCAAACCTGATTGAAGGAGTTTGTAAGACAAATCGATGTCTTCACCATACATAAAGTAGTCTTCGTCAAAACCTTTAACTTGATTGTACGTATCCTTTTTCATAAACATAAAGGCTCCAACCAACACATCAACCTTTCCTATTTCATTTTTATTCATATGATTGGCATAGTAATTTTTTCCGTTGCCAAATATCTTCTGCAAGGCTACTTTAACCACTGGAACATTGCGTTTGCTTTCAGGTAAAAAATTACCTGAACCATCAATGAGTTTACAGCCAATAGCTCCCAAATCTGGCTTTGATTTAGCGAACTCTAAGAGTTTTTTAAAGGTATCTTCGGCAAGAACAGTATCAGGATTTAAAATACAAATGTATTCGCCTTTGGCTGCTTTAACACCTTGATTATTGGCTTTTGCAAAACCGACGTTGACCTGATTTGAAATTAATGTAACTGATGGGAATTTCTGTTTTACCATATCACAACTACCATCTGAAGAGTCATTATCAATCACAATAATTTCGGCATCAATGCTTGTAATGGCTTGCTCTACACTTTTTAAACAGAGTTCTAAAAAGAATTTGACATTGTAGTTAAGTATAACAACAGAAAGTTCCATTTACGATTTTAAAGAAATTTCAAACGGAATTCTGTTTGTAATGCTTCGTCCAAGTGTTATTTCATCAGCATATTCCAGTTCGTCACCAACCGAAATTCCTCGAGCAATGGTTGACGTAATCACACTATACTCTTGTATTTGTCTATAGATATAAAAATTGGTAGTATCACCTTCCATGGTTGAGCTTAAGGCGAAGATAAGCTCCTTGATATCACCTTGTTTTACTTTTTCAACCAACGAGGCTATGTTTAAATCGTGAGGTCCAACGCCATCCATTGGTGAAATTTTTCCTCCAAGCACGTGATACAAACCTCTAAACGAGCTTGTACCTTCAATAGCCATAACATCTCTAATATCTTCAACCACGCAAATAATGTCTTTATCTCGATGCGGATTGGAGCATATTTCACAAACATCGACATCGCTAATATTATGGCAGCTTTTACAGAACTTAATATCGTTGCGCATTTTGGTAATGGCTTCAGCCAAATGTCTGGTTTGATCATTGGGCTGACGCATTAAATGCAGCACTAAACGCAAAGCTGTACGCTTACCAATTCCTGGTAATTGTGACATTTCGTTCACAGCATTTTGAAGTAATTTTGATGAGAATTCCATTGGCACGAATTTACAATTTATTCTGAACTTGAATCGTAATCTTTACTCAAGTTTTTATCTTAATTTGGATTTTTGTTTCTTATAATTCGTAATTTTCAAACCTAAAATCACTAACATATGAGCGCAACGCAAATACTCATTTTAATAGCAGCCTATTTTGGTGTGCTCATACTCATCTCTTATTTCACAGGTAAAAACGATAACAACGACGATTTCTTTAAAGCAGGTAAACAAAGTCCTTGGTATATTGTGGCCTTCGGAATGGTTGGTGCATCACTTTCTGGAGTGACTTTCATTTCGGTACCAGGTTGGATTGAAGGTTCTCAGTTTAGTTACTTTCAGGTGGTTTTGGGTTATATGGTTGGCTATTTTGTAGTGGCTTATGTGCTATTACCCATTTATTACAAACTGAATGTTACCTCTATTTACGAATATCTTTTACAGCGATTTGGCGTGGTTAGTCACAAAACTGGAGCGTTTTTCTTTTTCTTATCAAGAGTTTTAGGTGCTGCGTTCCGATTGTTTTTAGTAGCCATAGTTTTACAGCAATTTGTGTTTAATGCATGGAATGTGCCTTTTGAAGTCACAGTAGTTATTTCAATATTACTAATATGGATTTACACCAATAAAGGAGGCATCAAAACCATTGTGTGGACGGATACTTTACAAACCTTATTTATGATTGTGGCTGTTATTTTATCTATCTATTTTATTAATGAAAGCTTAGGATGGAGTTTTGGCGAATTTATCGCATCCAGTGAATTGAAAGAATACAGCAAAATATTTGTGACAGATAGCTTTTTAGAGCGAAGCCACTTTCTTAAATCGTTTGTTGGTGGTATGTTCATTACCATTTGCATGACAGGTTTAGACCAAGACATGATGCAAAAAAATCTGACTTGTAAGTCACTAAAAGATGCTCAGAAAAACATGGTGTCGTTTAGTATTGTATTAGTTATTGTAACCTTTTTATTCATGTTGTTAGGTGCTTTATTATATATCTATGCCAACGAACACAATATCGCTATGCCTTTAATGGATGGCAAACCAAGAACCGATTTATTGTTCCCAGAAATAGCCTTAAATAGTGGTTTAGGCATTACGCTTGCTATTACGTTTATGTTAGGTTTGATTGCAGCTGCTTACAGCAGTGCAGATAGTGCCTTAACCTCATTAACGACTTCTTTTTGTGTCGATTTTTTAAACATAGAGAAGAAACCTAAAGAGCAACAAAAAAGCGTTCGTAAAAAAGCACATATTGGAATGAGCATTATGCTTGTTATGGTCATTATCATCTTCAAATATGTACTGACAAGTAATGTTATAGACAGCTTACTTACGGTTGCTGGATATACCTATGGACCTTTACTTGGTTTGTTTGCTTTTGGGATTTTTACCAAGTATCAAGTTAAAGACAAGTATGTTTGGATAGTTGCTGTTTGCTCAGTGATATTGATTACCATCATTGGCAATATTCCACCTGAAAAACTTGGAGGTTATGTATTGGGTTACGAGTTACTACCAATTAATGGTTTATTAACCTTTATTGGCTTAATACTGATTCGTAGAAAGTAACACCAAAGTACAGGCTATTTCAAAGTTGATATTTTGATTTTTCAATAACTTAAAGAATTCAGGATTTTCTGTTCCAGGATTGAAGATGACTCTATTTGGTTTTAAACTTATAATATAGTCATAATACTCTTTTTGTCTTTTCGCATTTAAATAAAGGGTTACAGTATCAATATCTTTATAAGGTTTTAAAGTTGTATCAATGCTCACACCATCAACCACACCTTCCTTCAATCCAAATGCCACTACGTCGAGATTGTTTGCTACTAAGCGCTGTATCGCATAATTAGAATATCTATTAGGTTTTAATGAAGCTCCAAAAACTAGTGTCTTTTGCATAGAAATGTTAAAAAAATGTTAATGCGTGTTAAAAAAAGTAACAGCAACCTGTTATAGTCGTCTGTTAGGTATAAATGTAGTGAAAAGCATTTATAAAAAAACAATTCATCAATCAATCAAAAATCAATGAAAAAACTAATCACACTATGTGTTTTGGTATCACTTACCTTACAAAGCACATTCGCAAACAATTTTAATACAGGCACCGAATTAGTAGACGGTTCTATATCTGGAAAAGTTATAGATGAAGGACTAAATGAACCTCTTCCTTATGTCAATATCATTATTAAAAATGAAAAGGGAGAAATTGTTACTGGTAGTATTACCCAAGAAGACGGAACCTTTGAAATTACCAAAATCCCTGAAGGAAAAATTACTGTAACTGCACAATATATTGGTTACAAAGCTATTGTTAAGGAATTAAATATTACTCCAAAAAATAGAAAATTCAATTTAGGAGAACTTAGACTTGCAGAAGAAGCTGCGAGTTTGGACGAAGTGACTATTGTTGCAGAAACCTCAACCATCCAACAAAAGGTAGATAGAAAGGTTATTAGTATTGGTAAAGACCTGGCTGCTTCTGGAACAGCCTCTGAGCTTATGGTTGGTATTCCTTCGGTAAGTGTTGATGCACAAACTGGTGACATCAGCTTGAGAGGTAACCAAAACGTTCGTGTAATGGTAGATGGAAAATTATCTAACATTCCAACTGCTCAATTACTTAAGCAAATTCCGTCTAGTGCCATAAAATCGGTAGAATTAATTACCAATCCATCAGCTAAATACGATCCAGATGGTATGAGTGGTATCATTAATATTGTATTACACAAAAACACAATGGTTGGCTTTAATGGTAATTTAAGTACTAATTTCAGTTATGAATTAGAGCCAAAATTCAATAGTTCATTAAACATGAATTACAGAAATGGCAAGTTCAATTTTTATGGCAATTACAGTAATAACATTTCAAGAAATGCCAACTATGGTTTTATAGATAGAATTGAGCAAAATACGCTGCAACTTGTAGATGTCCTAGACAAACGTAAATCAAATGTATTTAAAGTTGGGGTCGATTTTTACATGGACGATAAAAACACGATCTCAGTATTTACTAGTAAAAATCTCTTTGATGGTGGAACAGATGCTATGACGAATATCTTTTATAGTGATAATTCCTTCCAAGATCAACTAATTACAAATGAAGGTGATAATAATTCTGATCAATACAACTTTAACTATGTTCATAAATTTGATAAAGAAGGACAAAATATAGAGTTAGAAGTTGACTATAATACTTATGAAGGTGATTCAGATACAAACAACACGTTTTCTGGATCTGCAAATAATAGGCCTAACTTTTTTGAGCTAAACAAAACAGAAAGAGACAATACATCGATTAACTTAGATTATGTTGACCCTTTGTCTGAAACCTCAAAATTAGAATTTGGTTTACAAGCTAGATTGTTCAATAACGTAATTAATTACGAATCTAATGGTCGTTCACAAAACATAGATGGTGATTATATTCCATCGCTTACTTATTTTGATTTTAGCAGAGATATTTACTCAGCTTACGCGAACTATAGCAAACAGTATGATAAGTGGAACATTCAATTAGGATTAAGAGCTGAAGGTGTAAAAGAAGAGTCGTTTGCTAAAGAAACAGACCTAATCACAAATGCAGTTACTGAAATTCCATTTACTAATGACTATTTCCAGTTGTATCCTTCAGCATTTGTAACTTATAATGCTTCAGAGAAAAACTCATTTCAGTTTAGCTATAGCAGACGTATAGACAGACCTGGAGTTGGTCAGATAAATCCTTTGCCAGAATTTAATACACCATTAATTTCTAAGTTTGGAAATCAAAATTTATTACCTCAGTTAACCAACTCTTTTGAAACCAACTATACCAGAAATCTTGAAAAAGGTAGCATTACAGCTGGAGTGTTTTATAGAAGAATTAACGACGAAATTTCAACTGTTGTCTTAATTGATAGGGCAGACTTTAACCGATTAATATTAACTGACGATAACTTTGACAATACTTCTTCATATGGAGTTGAAGTATCAAGTAATTATCGTCCAACAAAATGGTGGAGTTTAAATGCAAGTTTTGATTTGTACTCACAAACTCAAAAAAGTATCAGTGAGCGTTTAACTGCTCCTGTAGAAACTGCAACTGAGGCTGACATTGTTTTAGAAAGTGTTTCGGTTGATAACGTTGCTTACAACTTTAGAGTATTCAACAACTTTAAAGTGAGTAATAGCTTAAGCTTTACAGCTTTTGGATTCTATAGAGGTACCAATGAGAGTATCCAGTTTGATGTTAAGGCCATGAAATTTGTAAATCTTGGAATGCGTTACACCTTCTTAGATAGCAAGGCAACCTTTAGCTTTAACTACAATGACGTGTTTAACACTATGAAGTTTGCTGCAGATGCTTACAGGCCATTTAGACAAAATGTAGAATTTAATTGGGAAAGCAACATTTGGAGTGTTGGATTGAACTATCGTTTTGGCGGTGGAAAATACAGAGCAAAGGCTCGTAAACAAAGAGACGACAATGAAACAGAAGGAGGAGGAATCTTCTAGATAAAAACATTTAATAGCCTACATAAATAGTTGATGGTTAGTGTTAATGTTTGGTTATTAATAAAAAACCCGAAGTGAAAACTTCGGGTTTTTCCTTTATAAATGATGTCGATGTTCTATTATGCGGTACAATATGTTAAAGTTTGTATAAAAATGCATACCTCATGAAATAAAATTGTGGTTTTTACGTCTTATAGGTAAGAACATTTTTAGTAAATGTTAATGTTGGTTAATAGCTAAAAAACCTGAAGCAGACTTTGTTTCAGGTTTTTTTATATATTATTTACCACTTAATAATAGCACTTCCCCAAGTAAAGCCGCTGCCAAAAGCAGCTAATACCACATTATCACCTTCTTTAATTTTACCTTGTTCCCAAGCTTCAGTAAGTGCAATCACTACAGAGGCTGCAGTTGTATTGCCATAGTTCATGATGTTGTTAAACACTTGGTCGTCACGCAGTCTGAATTTTTTCTGGATAAATTGTGCAATACGTAAATTCGCTTGGTGAGGAATCAACATATCAATATCTTCTTTTTTGAGTCCGTTTTTCATCAATCCTTCTACAATCACTTCGCTAAAACGAACCACGGCATGCTTAAACACAAAGGTACCATCCATATATGGGAAATAGGATAAGTCCTCATCTTTTGCCTCCAATATCTCAGGAACCCAATGCCTAATACTTGGTGCTTCAACGATCAATTTATCTGCATATTTGCCTTCACTATGCAAGTGTGTTGAGAGAATCCCTTTAGAGGTGTCTTCTTCTCTGGTAAGCACACAAGCTCCAGCTCCATCACCAAAAATCACAGTAACTCCTCGTCCTCTTGTGCTTTTATCCAATCCGTTGCTGTGGTATTCTGCACCAACCACTAAAATATTTTTATACATTCCAGTTTTAATAAACTGATCTGCAACAGACAAGGCATACACAAAACCTGAGCATTGATTTCGGATATCAATGGCTCCAACGTTTTTCATGTCTAGCATATCTTGAATTTGTACTCCACAACCAGGAAAATAATAATCTGGTGTCATGGTAGCAAACACAATAAAATCAATGTCATCTTTAGTTAGTCCAGAACGCTCAATAGCCATTTTAGAAGCTTTGGCTCCCATAACAGCTGATGTGTCATCAGTGCCTTCTTTTATCCAACGTCGTTCTTTTATTCCAGTACGTTCTTGAATCCATTCGTCATTCGTATCCATCATTTTGGATAAATCGTCATTGGTTACCACATGTTCAGGAAGATACTTGCCTAAACCGATTATTTTTGAATTATACATAGTTAGTTTTTTATTGGAATTATAAACTTACAAATTAATGCTTTATAAATGGGAATACGAAAGTAAAAAAACTTCTTAAATACGTGCTGCTATACGATTTCAAATTTAACATCAAGTAAACAATTTACAACCATGATTTTCCTTATCTTGAATGGCACAAAAAAATAGTTAACCAACATGAAGACTTTATTAAAATTAATGAGTGTGCTTTTTATACTCACAAGTTATGCTCAAGACAATTTAACCTATCAAACGCCTCCAAAACAAATTGCAGATTTAGCTGATGTTACCCTCGCGCCAAGCGTATTAATTGACAGCAAAGGAGATCAAATGATTCTCATTTTCAGAGATCAGTTTAAATCTATTGCAGAATTGTCTGAAGAAGAACTAAGACTTGCAGGTTTACGCATCAATCCTGTGACCAATATTGGAAGCAGAACCAGATTTTACAACAACCTAAAAGTAAAAAAAACGACAGATAAAGATGCAACTCAAGTGAAAGGGCTACCTCAAAATCCGAGGTTATCTTATTTTAGCTGGTCTCCTGATGAAACCAAAATGGCTTTTCTAAACACTACAGATAAAGGTGTTGAAGTTTGGGTTTTGGATGTCCTTACAAGAACGGCTTCAAAAATATCAGAAGCCAATATTAATGCTAATATGGGAAGTACCATCAATTGGTTTAACGACAGTAAAAACCTATTGGTAAAAATGCTGTCTGGTAACAAAAAACCT
>Ga0098073_1000760_pt1 | contig 10121 bp, 18 predicted proteins | sample 31_taG_FD_75060 | JGI IMG/M metagenome (GOLD analysis project Ga0098073, IMG submission 75060) | Marine viral communities from the Gulf of Mexico - 31_GoM_OMZ_CsCl metaG | ecosystem: Environmental > Aquatic > Marine > Oceanic | place: Gulf of Mexico | collected 2015-07-12
CCTCGTTACACCATCCAGCTCAAGATTGACAATGGCATAATGCATGTTGTACAGATTGCTGATGTTGCAAACAAACGACTTGACGATCAGCAACGATCTCAAGTTGAGTCTGCTTTTGGAAATGCCTTGCAACAACGGGAATCTCAGTTAAACTGACCATGGCTAGGCATCTAGTAAGCAACGTTACGTCCGGGACAAGCTGAACGTGTAAGTCCTAGCCAATATAAATAACCACTACCTAAACAAATGACTCCCAAAGCCCCAGTTGAATACTCACGCACCACGCGATCGGTTGAACTCAAAGATTATATAATCGGAGGATTTTCAGATGATTGGCTTGAAGTCACACAATGGGAAAACGGTGAAGGTTTTGATCTTCACCTAAGTCGTGGTGAGCAGTGGCTTTCATTAACTTGGGAAGAGTATCGTGCAATGATGGCAGCACTAGGTGATTGGGTAGAACAACCCGCTGATGTTTGCCCGCATATTACAACAACAACTGATGGCTCTAATTACTGCAAGCTAGGTTTGAAAAGTTTGCTTCACTATGCAGGAGAATCTTTACATGACTAACAACTCAACAAATGACCCATATATTGCTGCTTCTTCTTTGGAATGGAAGCTCGGTATTCATTTGTCAGAATGGAAAGCATCGCGAGATTTAGCTAAACGTTTAAATAAAAATCCTTGTGCTGATGCTGCGTACCTGCAAGACATTAAAGATCTATTGAATGATTTCTTGTTATCATTTCAATCTATGCAACCCACCAACACACAGGAAAACAACTGATGACTGAAGAATACGGTCACGTTTCTGATGCATTTAGTATGCTACCAAAAGAGGAACTTCTCATGACTGAATCACTATCAAAGGGATTAACAATTAATTTTCGACCAGAATGCTCTGACTGGAAATGTTACATGTTTGGAAACAGGCCCGATGGCAAAGGAATTATTTATACCCCAGCAGAAGGACAAGTTCCCAATTTTTTTGTAAGGTTTATGATGCGGATTTGTTTTGATTGTTTTTGGGTGAAGAACAAATGAGCATTCCTAATTTCAAAAGCAACCATGACTGGGAAGCATTCACCCAGATTTTTGATCGTCAGTGGCTTTGTAAAAAAGCATTGTTAGATCGTGTCAAGAACGATTTGTTCCCTGGTTACAACTGGGATCAACTTCAACCAAAAACATTAGAAATAATCAACGACATCGTATCTAATCTTGTCTATGAGTGTGAACGTCAGTTCAAAGAAACGCACCCGGACTACGATACAGAAGATGATGAGATTTTTATTCCTCGCCGTTCATTCAAAGAAAATGTAACAGAAGCACTCAAAGAAGCAATGAATCAAAGTAAAGAATAATAACTAGGCATCTACAATCGCTATGCAAACAGCATAGAAAGATATAGTGTAAGCCCTAGTACCAGGGAGTGTAGCCCAACTGGCAGAGGCAAGCGACTTAAAATCGCTACAGTATGGGTTCGAATCCCATCACTCCTACCAACAACATCTCATTATTTAACTCAAATGTTTTCTGCATTCAAACATCTCATCCCACAACCCCATGGTTATATGGATGAAGAAAAACGATACAATGTTGGCTTGACATGGATTGATCACGATGGCTTGACCGACGTACACAACATTGAAATTAAATATGCCCGCAATTGCGAACGACTCGCAATAGAAATGGGTCAACCACAACCTGATGGAAGCTGGCTCTACAAAGAAGCCAATGGCACAACGCATGTAATGTCAGCAGATCGTGTCAAAGCATTTATGTCTAAGACACAAGAACATGCAAGCATCATGTGCGGCATGCTCGATAAAATGACAGAAGCTGGCATTGGTCAACCAACACTTGAAGTTGATCCTGCTGCATAATAAACTTTAGTTGGTTCCAGGGGGATCAATTACTGATCCCCTACACCCCTAAAAAACGCACCAGGGGGGAACCATCTATTAGTACCTTTACTTAACTACTCTTCTATTAGTACTTCAACTAATGCCACGTAAACAAACACCTTTCAAATTTAAAATCGGTGATCGTGTTGCAGAACGTCCTCGTCACCATGATTCATTTGCAACAACAAATGAAGGTAAGGCTATTTATAACAAGTATAAAAGACAAAGGTATGGTACAGTTTTAGACCTTAAAATAAAAACAGATGCTCGAGGTTATAAACGTAAGTTTATAAAAGTTTGTTGGGATGATGGTAATCACATCAATACACATGAACAAATGAGGTTATGTTCTATTAAAGATCTTGAAGCAATTACTATTGATATGCGTCAAACCATTGGAGCTTAACCATGAAATTTATTACACTTGAATGCAATCATTGTCACAATAAATTTAAACGTTTATTATCTGAACATAATAAAACTTTAAGAAAAGGTCAAACTAATTTTTATTGCTCTCGAAGTTGTACTAATAAATCCATTAGTCCTAAAAATGGTAAAAGAACTGGATTTAAAAAAGGTAACAAATCTCCAACACAATTTAAAAAAGGACACAAAAATTTATTTTGTCTTAAAGGAGAAGAGTCTTGTTTTTCTGTTTTAACAAATCAAAATGTATTTGACATTCGCCAAAAATGGCGTGATGGTGCAACAGTAAAAGAACTTTGTAAATGGTCTGGCATGTCTGATACAGCTATTCGCTCTATCATTAAATACCAGACCTGGAAACATTTACCATAAATTAAACAATAACTTGTTCTTTACTACGTTGATTTTGATCGCGTTTAAACTCTTTAGCAGTTGCTTCTGCTTTAGCTTTACGATTCATAAAGTACTGGATTAAACCTGGATCCATGCGATATGTTTCATAAGGAACACCGCGATACACACACTTACTCATGGTTTTGTATCTATAACTACAAAAGTATTATAGATCTATGTCATAATGTCGTGTCGTTCAACACGATACACTGGGCATCTATTTAGTGTAAGTCCCAGGGCTCACTTCATTTTTTCTAACATGGAATCACTTTTCTCAACACAAAACCTTAAAAAGCTTTCTGTCTTTAAAAACAATGAACACATTTTAATTGAATCAATTTCTGAACAAGGTATTGTTCAAACTGTTAAAATTCCCATGTTAAAAACAGTAACAACAAACAATACTAATAAACAATTAAATTCAACAAACAAATCTCCATCAATTGTTCGCATTGATAGACAACAAGACGGTAAACAAATTGAAACCAGAAAGAATAAAAACAGTTTTTTCAAAGGAAAACTTACAGAAAAACAAGTAAAAGAAATTAAAACGTTGCTTGCAGATACTAATTATATGAGTACGTATCAATCAGAATACCAAGCGCATAAAGATATTGGAAAAGCATATGGAGTTACTTACATGACAATTAAACACATTCATTATGGTATTACTTGGGGACACGTTAAATAATTTTTAATATACTGGGCATCCATTTGGTATAAGTCCCAGGATTTATTTTATTCATTTTATCTTAATTCAAATGCAACTTCTTTCATTCTCTAAAGGTAACGCTAAACTTTCTAAGCGTTTAATTTTTTCTTTGCCTGCTGGTTATACTTGTAGGCAAGCTGGTGTATGTAAAACATTTGCTGATCGCTCTACAGGTAAAATTATTGATCGACCTGATTTACTCAGCAGCATTAATCCTGAATACAGATGTTTTGCTGCAATGGCAGAGACTCGACCTAACGTACGTGATACGCGTTGGTCTAATTGGTCTCAACTTAAGACAGCTATGTTTACTGGCCATGATCCAGTTAGTAGCATGGCAATTCTTATTAAAACATCACTTGCTGTTGCACCAAAGTTAAATTTAACTCGTATCCATGAATCAGGTGATTTCTGGTCTAAACAATATTTTTTAGCTTGGTGCCAGGTTGCTGCATCATATCCTGATAAAGTATTTTATGCCTTCACAAAAGAACTGCAACTTTGGCTTGACAATGTTGACAAGATTCCTAACAATTTTTATCTCACTGCTAGTGCTGGTGGCAAGCTTGACGCTTTAATTCCACAATACCCTGATATATTTAAGCGTGTTGCGTATGTAGTTTATACAGAACAAGAAGCCATTGATCTTGGTCTTGAAATAGATCATGACGATAGCCATTGCTTTGGTAACAAACCATTTGCATTATTGCTTCATGGCGTGCAACGCAAAGGTACAGAAGCTAGCAAAGCATTGAGTTTACGTAAAAAGAACGGTGCTTGGATTGGATATAATACAAAGAATAAATTAAAACCCTGACAAAGGGTTGTTATTTATAAAGGACAGGCTATCATTGATCTGTCCTTTTTAAACGACAATGTCTTATTTTCTTTGCACTCAAAATGAAAATAAAACTTTTTGTATTACAGCTAATGTAAATAACAAAAAATTTGAGTTAATTGAATTAAAATCACAATCAGATCTAAACAAAGTTTGGTGCACACCACACAAATCATCTGCACTAAACATTCTTCGTTGGATTAATGAAAATGACTCAGAGCTTGCAACTAAAGAACTCGAAATTCAAGAAGAATCCAGACACCGTAAATAATAATTTTTATGTATTTGATCTTGAATCAAATGGATTATATGATGAAGTAAATACAGTATTTTGTATTGTTATTTATGATGTCAAAAGAAAACAAACTACTACTTACGGGCCTAATGATATTGAGCATGCTCTTACTCATTTGGCTACCGCTGATTGTTTGATTGGTCATAACATCATTAACTATGACCTTCCTGTATTAAAAAAAATATATTCTTTCGATTATTCAAAACACATTATTGATACATTAATTTGTACCAGGCTTATATGGCCTAAAGAAAAACTATTTGATATCGATACAGAATATTATCCTATGGTTCCAGGGGGACTAAAGGGTTCTGCTTCTTTGAAAGCATGGGGTTATCGTTTAGCAGATCATAAAATTGACTTCAAAGATTTTAGTGAATACTCAAAAGAAATGGCAGATTATTGTCGACAAGATGTAGCAGTAACAACAAAACTGTATGAATTAATTAATAAACAAAACACTGCTGAATCTGCATTAAAACTTGAACATGATTTTGCAATTGCAATCGAAAAACAAATTAGATCTGGATTTCCTTTTGATGTAGATAAAGCAAATGAACTTATTCAAACATTAACTAAACGTAAAAACGAATTAGAAAAAGAATTCAAAACAATCTTTCCTCCTATTGAACATGAAGAATGGTTTGTACCTAAAGTAAATAATAAAGCTCGTGGTTATATTAAAGGCCAACCATTTCGAAAAATAAAAGTAGAAGAATTTAATCCTGGTTCTAGGCAACAGATTATTGAACGCTTTAAAATTAAATATAAATGGGTGCCAGAAAAAACGACAGAGAAAGGTAATCCTATTCTTGATGATGAAGTACTTGAACAACTTCCATATCCTGAAGCCAAACCATTAGCTGAATACATGCTTATTAAAAAACGTCTTGGTCAATTACAAGAAGGAAATAATGCATGGATTAAATTAGTGTCTGTTGACAATATTATGCATGGTGATGTTGTTACCAATGGTTGTATTACTGGACGATGCAGCCATCGAAACCCTAACATGGCTCAAGTTCCTGCAAGTTATTCACCTTACGGTAAAGAATGTCGATCATTATTTCATGCGCCAGGGGATTGGATATTGCTTGGTGTTGATGCTAAAGCATTAGAATTGCGTTGTCTTGCTGGTTATCTTGCACTATGGGATGATGGTGAATATGGACGTATGGTTATTGATCCTGAAGTAGATATCCATACTTATAATCAAAAAATGTTTGGTGTTGCAACTAGAGACATATCGAAACGTTTACTTTATGGAGTAGCTTATGGAGCTGGCGCATTAAAAGCTGGTAGCATCATTGATCCGAATGAAAAAGATGCAGATGTTCTTAGAAAATTAGGAAGTACTGCAATCAAATCATTCATGAAAGGTGTGCCAGCATTGCAACAATTAAAAAATAAACTTTCAACTAATTTATCTGAACGTAAGTATTTAAAAGGATTAGATAATCGTCCATTATATTGTCGATCTGAATTTAAAGCATTAAATGTTTTATTACAGGGAGCTGGTGCTGTATTAATGAAACAAGTAGTCATTAATTTACATAAGAATGCAAAAGATGCAGGATTAATTTATGGTGTTGATTGGCAACAAAACGCTATGATTCATGATGAAATCCAGCTAAGTTGTCCACTTAACCTTGTTGAAAACCTTTCTCAATTAGCATTAAAATCTTTTCCTGAAGCTGGTGAATTTTTTGATTTTCGTTGTCCAATTGAAGGAGATATTAACAAAGGTAAAACATGGGCTGATACCCATTAATTTAAACAACATTTAATTTTATGGTCCTTGGTAAGACCTTAAACTGCCATAACACTACCTGTTTAACAACATGAATTTCATTTCGTTCTGTGCACAACTTACTGAGGAACCACGAGAAGTATTTACTGGTCCTTCATCAACTGCAATTCGATGTGCTGCATTGTTGCCTCCTGTAGGTAATAAAGCACCAACACCAATTGAAATTAATGCATACGGTAAAAACTCAGAACGTTTTCGTTCTATGAGTGCAAACTCACAAGTATATATTCATGGTGCCAAGTTGCGTCATGATCTTGATACACGTACTTATTCTGTACATGGTGGCATTATTGCTGTTGTTAATGATCAGTTTCCAATTCTTAACACAGTAATTCTTAGTGGTCGTTGTATTAAAAACATTGATCAATCAGATCAAAAAGCATTTAAAACAACTGCATCTGGATTAATGATTGCCAATCAAACTTTATCTGTATCAACGGGTAAACAACAAGCAGATTTGTTTAATTTCTTTGCTATTAATAAAGCTGACGACAAGTTAAACCAAGCTGAGTTGCTTGTTAATTTTACGCGTAAAGGCATCGGTCTTACAATTCAAGGTCGATTAGTTACTGATGCATGGACAGATAACAACACAAAAGAACGGAAAACAAATACTAAAATTCAATTGGTATCAATGACGTTGGCTCCACGCCAACAAACACAAGAAAGTACTATTCAACCCCAAGCTGTGGTGTCTGAAGGAACAGAAGTCAAAGGTTTATGGGGTGGTAAGTCTGCTGATGACATTGCCGAACCTTGGGGTGTTAATACAGGTACTATGCCTGACCTTCCAGCTCAGTTTGCGAATAGTGACAATGACACAGAACCGTTCTGCTATATACTAAACTATGGTCCTGAGCATGACCTAAAACTGCTCAGTTCACTTGACTACGAACTAAACTCTGATGCCTACTAAAACAAACAACGCACTTGCAACTCGTTCACTAGATTCATTTCTTATTTTTCAAGATAAGAAATTTGTATCTGGGTACCAGCCTCTAGTTACAATTCAACCACTAAACAAATCAAAAACGCGTGGCTGGTTCATTCGTAAATCAGATCTTGATACTTGCGGATGGACTGCAACTGAAGATGACTTTACACCTAACACTGTTATCTGGGATTACAAACAAGTGTTTGGCATGCCACCTAACACAAGTGAAGAATATGGTTTGAATTTTACTGCACCACGCATTCAAATTTTGTTGCGTTCTCCATTAATGGTAGAAGAAACAACTGGTATGCGCCAGGTGATTGGTGCATTTGATGATCCAGATGTAAAAGAAAAGTTTGATGCAGATCGTACTGCAGCAGATCTTGCTAACAGTAAAGGTGAAATGTACAAGCGTCGGTATGGTGTACGCACTAAATATCTTATTTATATCTTGACAAAAAACAATACAAGAGCACACAAAACACCTATTGTTCTTACATTAAAAGGATTAAACGGTACTGATGCAGCAGAAAAAATTAAATTGTTTGAAAAAGAAATGTCTAAATGCTTAAGTAAAGCATTGGATTCAGAAGTACCACTTGCATTTAACGAAAAGTTTTATGCAACTACAGTGTTTATGCCTACACTTTCAAGTGATATGCGTGGCGCAAACAATGTAGAAATTGCTGCTATTGAATCGTTTGAAATTCCTGATTATTCAAATCAGGACATTGCTGTTCAATCTCTCAGTGAATTTTCTATTCCTGATGAGAACCGTGAATCAACTTGGAAGTTCCAAGAAATGTATCAAGATTATATTAATACACATGCTAAACAAGATGCTGATCGACTTAACGGTGCATACGGAATCAAAGAAGGAGTTTCAATTCTTCCTGAGTCTCGTAGTTCTAATGATATCGATGTAAAAGCATTGCCCGTACGAGATAAAACAACAGGAGAAGATTCTGAATTTTAATTAGTAAGATCAGAGGCCTCACCGCAGTGTGGGGCCTTTAAGTTTTCTTTCATTAAATCCATTGAATCTTTAACCAAACCTTTAATTGCAGTTTGTCTAGTTGTTGCTAACTTAACTAGCAACTCAGCAATTTTTTTTAATTCCTCCTTTGATTCACACTCTTTAATATGACGTAACATCTTTTCTTGCCAGAACATATCTTCTGGACTTATTTCAAATTTCAACATCAATTCAATCCAATTCTATTCTTTAAGCATACAATGACTGAACAAACTCAACAACAACTGAACAATGCACAAAAATTAATTTACTCACGTACTAATATCAAAAGAGCGTTCCAGGATTTTGATGAGAGTGATATTGCTGGTATCCATAGGACAAGCAATAATATTGTGGTGGTTCGGACTGATGGTGTTGAACAAACATTTCCAGTACAACCCATTCAAGATTCCTACAAATCCTACACAACAAGACTTAAAAACTTTTTTGCATATCTTGGACCCAACTATAGAGGTCCTGGCATCTGGCACAACAGTGCATACATCATGCTTAAAGGATGGAATTATGTATCACAATTAAGCCACAAAACATCTTATGCTCAGATGCAAAACCGTTGGATTGATAAGTTTGCTTCAATCCAAGATCAAGATAAACTATTATCTCTTTTGCAAGGAGATCAAACAGATTTAGGGCATCTTGTTGCTCCGGATGGTATTCGTATTAATACTCCTGGTGCAACTCTCAATAGTTTGGGTTCTAGTATTGAAAATGATAATGAAATAACTGAACAACCAACACCTGAGCCATGGTGTAGTTGTGGTTCATTTCAATATCAACTAAATAATTTATCTGAGTTCCAGGCTGAAATTGAAGGTTATAAACCTACATGTATTCATATGACATGGTTTCATAAGTACCGTGAGCTGCTTGTAAAACGTGCTAATGTGCGTAGTACAAATCGTGGACAGGTAGCACAAAATGCTACAGCATGGGCCTATGCACCACCTGCAGAAGGCGAGCGTGATGGTAAATTCATGGTCATCTACACTACCCATGGATCTATGGCCCCACTTAACTGTTGGAAATTGTACAAACCAAAAGAAATTTTTACGCAAGATAATGCATGGGATTTATTTGATTCAATGTTAGATAATGGATTTGTTCCGTTTCCTGCTTTTGCATTGCCCCAAATTAGTCACATTTTTAATAAAAAATAATTAAATAGTTTATGGACCTAAGCATGTCCTTAAACTGCTTTATACATCACCACACTTAATTCACAATGTTTGAATCTATCATTGCTTCTGTTGTTCCTGTTGTCCTTGAAGTTGCAAAAGAAATTTTATGGGCTGGCTTTGGTGCAATTTGTGCTTATGGCATAGGACAAGTTATGAATTGGTTTGCATAATTAAAATACATTATCTAAACTAAAACTCATGTCAAAACAAATGACCCAAACTAAACTTGAAAAATTAACAACATTTGATTTATTTAAGCATCATGCTGCCTTATCGAACAGTTTGCCTTTGCTTACTCCTGACTCCCAGGAGTTGGTCAAAGCTGAAATGGAACTTTGTGCTATTTTCAAAGCAGAAAAGTTAGATCAAATTTATTATGCATGGGCATCAAACGAAGACGCCATTGAACGTGCAAAAAAAGAAGAGGATTTGTTAAAGTCCCAGAGAAAACACCATGAAAGTCAAGTTCAACAAATTAAAAGTTTATTACAATATTTAAGGTAAACTGTACTTGTTGACGGCAATAAACTAGAAGGTAAGCATTATCAGTTTAGTTTTTCTAAACTAAAAGATCTTAAAGTAGAAATCA
>Ga0098073_1000761_pt1 | contig 10103 bp, 8 predicted proteins | sample 31_taG_FD_75060 | JGI IMG/M metagenome (GOLD analysis project Ga0098073, IMG submission 75060) | Marine viral communities from the Gulf of Mexico - 31_GoM_OMZ_CsCl metaG | ecosystem: Environmental > Aquatic > Marine > Oceanic | place: Gulf of Mexico | collected 2015-07-12
ATTTCAATAAGCTCTTCAAACTTGTGGTCTTTTCTTTTTAATTCCGATTTAGACCAAGCCGATTCAGACACATTAAAATGTTTTTTTCCATCCTTTACATGTTCTGCCAACCAATAATTTACTGGAGTTAAATTGTTGTACCAAGGATATCGTGTGTGATCGCTATGGCAATCAAAGCAGGCCGATTTTAAAATCAGTTTTACATCTTCAGGTGGATTGGTTTCAGTTAAGAAAGGCTCAACAGAAGCTAAATCGCCATCGTTTTTCTCAGGTCCGAAAAATTGTGCAATCACCAAAGTAATCAATAGAAGTAATAATATTTTTTTTAGAATCTTCATTATTCGTTAGTTTTATAGAGTCTTAAAAGTAATAAAAATATTCATTGACAAAAGAAGAATTATACAAGGAATTGTCATACGTTAACCATTCTAGGGAAAACAGACAGAAATATGCATTTCTTGTTATTTCTAATCCTGATTTAATTCCGAAGGTCTTGGATATTTTATTTCAAGTGAACGATAAAACATCGTGCAGAGCTGCTTGGCTTTTAGAGTTTGTTGCTCGTGAAAATTTAGACAGCATTTTACCTTATTTAGATCGATTTACAGAACACATGCACACAGTGCACCAAGATCCTGCTGTACGACCTGTGGCTAAAATTTGCGAATACTTAATTGAAGCCTATTACCATAGAGATAACAATCACACCAAGGATTATTTAAAGCCAGAACACAAAGAGCGCATTATTGAATTGAGCTTTGACTATATGATTACAGACCAGAAAGTTGCAGCCAAAGCCTACTCTATGAACACTTTGTATTTGTTAGGTAAAGAATACGATTGGATTCACCCAGAACTGGTAACCATTTTAGAAAAAGATTTTAATACAAATACAGCTGCCTTTAAAGCGAGAGCAAGACATTTGCTTAAAAAGTTAAAAAAGTAAGCCTTTTAGTTAAAAACTTCAAGAGTCATCCTTCCTGCTTCTGCATAAAAGAATTATCTTTGCAACTTCTAAAAACAACACAAAAGATATGTCTTTATCAAAGCTAAACGCCATTTCTCCGATTGATGGAAGGTACAGAAGTAAAACAGAAGCTTTAGCGCCTTATTTTTCAGAAGAAGCCTTAATAAAATATCGTGTTTTAGTTGAGATTGAATATTTCATTGCACTTTGCGAATTGCCTTTACCTCAGCTAGAAAGTTTTAATTTCGATTTATTTGATGAGCTTAGAGCTATTTACAAGGAGTTTTCAAGCGAAGATGCTATTGCAATTAAAGACATTGAAAAGGTAACCAACCACGACGTAAAAGCGGTTGAGTACTTTATAAAAGAAAAGTTTGACGCTTTAAACATTTCAGAATATAAAGAGTTTATCCATTTTGGTTTGACCTCTCAAGACATTAATAATACAGCTGTGCCTTTAAGTATTAAGGAAGCGATGAACAATGTGTATGTTCCTGAATATTTTACTGTTTTAGAAAAACTAGAAGCCCTCGCTAATGATTGGAAGGCTATTCCAATGTTAGCCAGAACACATGGACAACCAGCTTCTCCAACTAGACTTGGTAAAGAAATTCAAGTCTTCGTTGTGCGTTTAAAAGAGCAGTTTAATTTATTAAACGATATACCAAGCGCAGCAAAATTTGGTGGAGCAACAGGAAATTTCAATGCGCATCATGTGGCTTATCCAAATGTAGACTGGAAAGCCTTTGGACGACAGTTTGTACAAGAAAAATTAGGCTTACAACACTCCTTCCCAACCACACAAATTGAGCATTACGACCATATGGCTGCATTGTTTGATTGTTTAAAACGCATTAACACTATCATTATTGATTTAGATAGAGATATCTGGACCTATGTGTCTATGGATTACTTTAAACAAAAAATCAAGAAAGGTGAAGTTGGAAGTAGCGCTATGCCTCACAAAGTGAATCCAATCGATTTTGAAAATAGCGAAGGTAACTTAGGTATTGCTAATGCTGTTTTTGAACATTTATCTGGGAAATTACCTATCTCAAGATTGCAACGTGATCTTACAGACAGTACTGTTTTACGAAATGTTGGAGTGCCTTTTGGACATACACTTATTGGATTTAAGTCGACCTTAAAAGGATTGAATAAATTATTGTTAAACGAAAGCAAGTTTGCTGAAGATTTAGAAAACAATTGGGCTGTTGTTGCCGAGGCAATACAGACCATATTGAGACGTGAAGCGTATCCAAATCCTTACGAAGCTTTAAAAGGTTTAACACGTACTAACGAAGCGATTACACAACAGTCTATTTCCAATTTTATTGATACTTTAGATGTTAGTTCTGACATAAAAGCAGAATTAAAAGCCATAACACCAAGTAACTATACAGGAATTTAATGAACGATCGTTATATCTTAATAGTCACAGCTGTGCTTGTCGCCTTCTTTTTTGTTGGTGGCTTGATGGATATTCTTGGTCATTTTTTATCAAAGATGTTCTTGTTTGTAGGTTTCCTTGTCATTGTCATTTACGTGATCATTGTTAAGGCGCAGGACGAACCTGAAAACCAATAAAAAAAACCTGCCTTATTCAGACAGGTTTAACATTAACATTTTTTACTTCAATTATTTTTCTACACGAAGTTGATTTAGTGTGTTTTATTGAAAATCGAAAAAGTTCATGAAATCATTTACAGCAGTTTCGTCTGAGCTTAATTTACCAACTACATCTCCAAGCTTCATTATTTTTGCTGGCTGCATATTATCACCTAAAACTCTAATGACTGCAAATCCTCTATCATTGGCATTTCCGAATATGATAAGTTCATCAATGTAATCGTCATCACCAATATACTTAACAACCACTTTTCCGTCGGTTGAGTTTCCACCTCTAAAAAGCTCTTGATACTTTTCGTCTTTCAACAAGGATTGAACTTTAGTCAGTTCTACTTTATACTCTTCTGCATTATCAACTCCCAAGGTATAACCAAGCATGTTAAGTTTGTCAATAGACTCATAGGCATCTTTTTGATCGTCGGTAAGTTCGATGTTGTCTACAGACACAAAGCTTACTGGAATATCAATAGATATAAAATTTGGTGATTCTTGATTGGCAACGAAGTAGCTTTGTAATGTCTCTCCATAGTTGCAGCTCGTTAAAGCGACAACTATGAAAAGTGACATTACTATGTTTTTGATTGATGAAATATTCATGATGATTATAATTGATTGATGCTTAGTTTTTCTCTCCAGCTTTCTTTAAATGCTTACCACCTGGAACGTTCATTTTGTCTGTAAGCTTAGAAATTTGTCTTAGGTCTATATCACCTGTTAACGATAAGATTACAGTTTCTATTTCACGTTTTTTACCGTTGATGTTAATGTCTTGTCCAGCTGTCATTTCTTTAAGTCCGTTTACAAACATTAAAAGTTCTTTTACGTGGTTATCATCTTTACCTTCCTTTACGTAAATTTTAACGGTTTGATCACCATCTTTCATACGCATTAACTCTTCTAAACTTGAGCTTTTTAAGTAACTGCTCACTTGAGCATTCATTTTACTTGAGATGGCTGCATCTCCAGTAGTTAACACTTTTAATCCAGTGATTTTTTTCATCATATCTACCATGGCTTGAGATTCTGGATCGTCTGTTTTGATGTCGATTTCTGCAAGCATGTTAAACATTTTACTGTTTACCACTATGGATGTTACACCTTCCATATCTTCAAATTGATCAAAAATGCTCTGACCATAAGACATTACTGATGTCATCACAACTGCTATTAATAATATTGCTTTTTTCATGTTTTCTTGTTTTTTAATTAATGATTTCTTTATTAGTTTTTAAAAATTTTGTTTTGTGTGTTTGAAAATGCTCCTAACAGGGCTACATTTTCGGTTCCTTTTTCTAAAGATGTTGACATTAAATTCAAAGCATCCATACTTTCTGTTCCTTTATTAAATTTTGAAGCCAATAAATTGAAGGCTTCTACAGTTTGATTGTAAGCCAAAAGTTCATCTTGAGATAAATCATTCATACTTTTTGCTTGATTACCAAACTGAATATACACTGCAAACATTAGAACTGTTATTGCTGCAACAGATATCCATTTGTACAAGGTGTACGTCTTTTTAGGTTGTAATGGAATTGTTTTAGTGTACTGTTCTTTTTGGGTTTGCAAAAAATATACAAACATTGGTTTATACATTTCCAAGTGTGGCGCTACAGCTTCTTGCGAAAAATAGTTTTTAAGCTGTTGCTCTTCTTGTAAAGTAGTTTCTCCGTTGTCGTACTTTTCTAGTAACTTTTCAATCTTATCTAACACCATAACTGTGTGTTTTAGTTAATTTTTCTCTTAATGTTTTTCTTGCTCTTGATAGTGATACTCTAATGGCTGTTTCGTTGATGTCTAACATTTTTGAAATCTCGCTAAATTCGTATTGCTCAATATCTCTAAGCTGTAATATTATTTTTTGTTGCTCTGGCAACTCTTCCATGATTTTAGAAACCCAATCTACACTATCATTCAACTCCACTTGTTTCTGTAGTGACACATTATTATCTTGATAATTGCTATGCACAATTTTTAAATTTTGTGCATGTTTTGATTTCAATCGGTCAAGACAAAAGTTTTTCGTCATCGTCATTGAAAATGCTTCTACATTATTATACTCTTGAATCTTTTGTTTGTTTCTCCACAACTTAATCAAGATTTCCTGCGTCGCATCTTCCGCTTCCTCTTGCGATACGAGTAATCGTTTCGCCAGTCGGAATACTTTATCTTTAAAAGGCATCACTATGTCTAAAAACTCAGCCTGTGTCATTTTTTGGTTTTGGTTAGTTTAGCTTTTTAAGGCTATTTGTTATTACGACGATATACTTATTATTTTGTTACAGATGGTACAAAATAATTTTTATTTAACAATAATGTTTTAACTTTAGTGTTTAAATTGAAAAAGAAGCTATGAATTATAAGTTTAAATTATTTGTCACTGCATTACTATGTGCAGTAATTACATTCAGTTGTTTTGAAGATCGAGACGATAATGGAGCTTTTGCTAGTGATATTAACGACTTTATTTGGAAAGGCATGAATTTCTGGTATCTATATAAGGCTAATATTCCTGATTTGTCTAATGATAGATTTATATCTAATGAAGAATATGCAGATTACTTGAATCAATTTTCTAACCCACCAGATTTATTTGAAAGCTTAATTTATCAACGTCAAACTGTAGATAAATATAGTGTCATAGTTGATGACTATATTGCTTTTGAGCAGTTATTAGAAGGTTGTGCAGTGCGTTCAGGATATGAGATTGATTTTTATCCCGTTCCTGGAAGTAGTACTCATTTATATGGTATAGTTCGTTTGGTGTTACCTGGAGGTAGTGCCGCAGCTGCTGGTTTACAAAGAGGACAATTGTTTTATGGTGTTAATGGCGAACAATTAACGGTCAACAATTTTAATTCATTATTTAGTCCTGATAGCTATGAGATAAATTTAGCTACTTATAATGATAATGGAACTCCAGAAACGACTGATGATTCTATCACACAAGAAAGTGAAACTATTTCGCTAACCAAGTCGGCTTTATGTGAAAATCCAATATTTAAAACGGCGATCCTTGATGTTGAAGGAGAAAATGTAGGCTACTTAATGTATAACGGATTTGTCTCTGATTTCAATAGTCAGTTAAACACTGTATTTGGTGATTTTAAAGCCAATAATGTTCAGCATTTGGTTTTAGATTTAAGATATAATCCTGGAGGTTCAGTAACAACGTCAATCTTATTATCAAGTTTGGTTACTGGTCAACTTACTAGTGTAGTTCACAGTACAGAAGAATGGAATCCAGAAATACAAGAATTCTTTTTTAATCAGGATCCTGAAAACTTAATTAATCGTTTTCCAAATTCCTTTAATGGTGGTCCGTTAAATAGTTTATTTTTAGATAAGGTTTATATCTTAACCACTAACGATTCTGCTTCGGCAAGTGAGTTGATTATTAATTCACTTAATCCACATATCGAAGTTGTACAAATTGGAACTACAACACGAGGTAAATATCAAGGATCTATTACCTTATATGACTCAGATGACTTTCAACGAGAAGGCGCTAACCCAAATCATACTTATGCAATGCAACCATTGGTTGTTAAATATGCAAATGCAGCTGGATTTACAGATTATGATAATGGTTTAGCTCCTGATATTGTATTGTCTGAAAACCCTCAAAATTATGGCGTTTTAGGTGATGAAAATGAGCCTTTATTGGCACGTGCACTTTTAGAAATTTCCATGACTAACGCTCCTATTTTATTCAGCGAGCCTATTTTACCTTATGCTACAAGTAATTCGTTTGAAGGTTTATCTGATAAAATGTTTACTGATAAAGAACTTCCGAAAGAAGTTATTAAACGCTTAAAATTTAATCAATAAAAAAAGCCGCTCAAATGAGCGGCTTTTTTTAAAAATTAATTTGATAATATCATCTAATCAACAATGATTCGTTTCATATTACCAGCTCGATTGTTTCCAATTCTTACAAAATAAACACCAGATGAAGCATCAGACATATCAAGTGTATATTCATATCCCTTTCCAGCTTCATTCTTTAAAGTCTTTAAGTATATCATTTGACCTAAAGCATTCATAACTGTAAGTTTTAAATCCTCATTAATAGAGGCTGTTGGTAATTTTATTAGATACTTATCATCCTCCTTATAAATCACTACTAATCCAGTATCTATTAAAGAATCTCCAATAGACAAACTGTTATCAGCACAAATTTGGATAGTCCAATCCAAAAGCACCCCACCATCTTCATCATAACCGTCAGTAATAACTAATTTCCAATCTCCAGCAGATGATAATCCATTAAAATCATTTAAATCACCATCTGGTATAAATGATCCTGTAAACGGAGCAGAACCTGAGGATATATTTGCGCTAGCATCATCATCAAAAACTGTATTAATATAATTGCTACCAGATCCCCCATTCTCATCAGATAAGATGACCTCTGTATTATCTGGACCAACAAGTTTAAGTTGTAAATCTCCTGTCCAAGAATGAAACAAATTAACAGTTACATTTATATCTGCTATAACTTTATTATCTGGAATGTTAATTATGGATTCTGTAACTGCACCGGCGTTAGGACCAATTGGGTAATTAGCAGTATTAGCAGTTGTCGTGCAATCAAAATTAATTACTGTTATCGATGCCATATTATTGGATGCATCACCATCACCTCCTAATAATGTTGAAGAGGTAAAACCATAAGCTCCAACAGATGATAAATTTGCTTGCGTAGAAAATGAATATGAAATAGAACTTCCTGCTGGAACATTAACTCCAACGGTTTCAACTACAGGTGCACCACCATCAATGATGTAATTAACATTAAAACCTGTTTGATCAGCAGTTCCAAAATTTTCAATAGTTACAGTTACAATTTCAGAGCCCAATCCTTCACCTGATTCCGGAGCGGTAATTGCTGTAACTCCTAGATCATTTAAAAATACATTTCTAACATTTTTTTCAAATTCGTCATTATTGGTAAATTGATCGGATCCTAATGTAGTTTTCGCTTTTAAAGAATATGTTTGACCTCCAGTTGATAAATCTACCGTTTGAGCAAATGTAAAAGTATCAGATGTTCCAGCTGTTAATGTTCCTGCATAGGTCTCAGTAGCGACTAAAACATCATCCAATCTTAACTCTATATCAAAATTACTTTGATCAATTACTCCATAATTTTTTACTCTAACTTCTACAGTTTCTGAAGCTCCTAAAGTGGCATCACTAGGTGATATTATTTCTGCAATACCTAAATCATTATCAAAACCTCCTGATAAACTAAAGGATGCTATTCGAGTTGACCATATATTATCTGAGGCAAAATATTCTGTAGTATGCCAAAATGTAAAATCATCTGGATCCATAGTTAAATGAGAGTAATCTCCAAATCGGTTTGCACCTCCACCACCAAATTGAACACCTATACCATCAACAATTGTAGTTTCTGCTACGGTCATAGTTCCTAAAGGATCATCAAAATAACGTCCCGTATATCTAATTCCAACAGGCAACGTGGCGCTGGCTATATTAAAACCTAATCCTATATTACCTTGAGCATCTATAGCCGCACTTCCCATAAACCTACTGTGTCCATCTGCCGGTGCATAAGTCCCTTCTTGGTAAATACTCCAAGGGTTTGATGAATCATTTCGAAGCTCGAACCATCTAACGCCAGATGTGTCATTTCCATCCACATCAACATTAAAAGTAACTATCATTGAGTTATGGTCTCCAAATTTCCGGTAATTGACCGCATAAGAAATCACTCCACCAATCATATCAATTTTTTGAGTTGTTCCTGGCTGAGCGACGTCTCCTGTGCCAAAAGGAGCAAATGTTGATTCAAAAGGGACTGTAGGTAATTCCAAAGGTACTGCAGAGATTGTTGAATTAGAAGTTGTAACCCAATCCATTTCAAGCTCCCATATTTTTAAATGATCTTCTGAAATGCCTCCACTCCATCCATCATCTTGTAAATAAACTAAATATCCAGGATCATTAGTGTTGTATAACGACCCTAATAAGTTTACTGGCATCACACCCAAAACTGTATTATTATTCCATATCAAACCAGGCATATTAAACCCAACAATTGATGGATTAACATCACCATCTATTAAAGCCTGTCTATCTAAAGCATAAGTCGTATTTCCATTAAACTTGTTTGCAGTTAAGTAATATGCATCATGCCACATAGAATAATGTGGATAATCTGGAAAATCATCCAATGGAAATTCCCATGTATTGTAAGTTCCTGTAGGATCTGGAGTAGTAGAAACAGCAATTAATAATCCATTAGTAGATACTTTAAACTGACTAATAAACCATCTATCTGCTAATTGATCATATAGAATAATTGGATCACCATCGTTAAAATTTCCAGGCCATAGAGATCCTAATACTGATGGACCTACTAAAACATTTCCTGATTTATCAAAAATTTTAAATGCTGAATTTACAGCATGTACATAATGGTTTGGCCCTACAGCTCCTGTTGGATCTGGAGGTCTAAATCCTTGTGTTTCACTTATACTTGTACCATCAAAATTTTCCTCTAATGAATAAGAATGAATCCCACCAAATTCACGTTGTGCTTTTACTTCACCATTCAGAGGCAATGCATTCTGATTGAACTTTTTAGGGTAACGCATTTCATTATTTCCAGCCTTAAAATTGTTTGGGTCATTATTATGTGTAGGCTCAACCTTAGGCAAATCTCTTAATGGTTTTGAAACTCCTAAATAAGTTGCGTTAGAAATAAAAACTGGCGGTTCTTTTTGTGCAAAAATGTTTGAAAACAAAGACACAAAAAGAATTAATAGTAATATTTTTTTCATGTTGATTAAATTATATTAGTAATGCAAGGATAAGGTTTTTATTAAAAAGTTTAAAGTTTTGTTAATAAGTTGATATTTAGCGTTTAAAAATTTCTTATGAATTCTAATTTTTAGCTTAAATTTGCACCTTTAATTTTCATCTCTAAAAAAGACTCAATGATTCATTTCTTTGGAAACGTAAACAGCAAAGTTTTTGCTGTTCAAACAGCAGAAGAATTAACAGCTGAAACAATATCAAAGTTAACATGGCTTTTTGGTAACCAACCTAAAATAGAACAAGCATCTCTCGATGCTTTTTTTGTTGGTCCTCGTGCAGCAATGATTACGCCTTGGAGTACCAATGCTGTGGAGATAACTCAAAACATGGGAATTTCAGGAATTGTTCGTATTGAAGAATTTCAATCTGTTGATGAAAGTTTTAAGAGTTTTGATCCAATGATTTCAGAAAAATACAACGGATTAAATCAAGAATCCTTTACCATAAATATAAAGCCTGAACCGATTTTAGAAATTGATGAAATTTCAGCTTACAATCAACAAGAAGGCTTAGCACTTAGTGACGAAGAAATTGAGTATTTAGAAGGCGTTTCAAAAAAAATTGGTAGAAAATTAACCGATTCTGAAGTCTTTGGTTTTTCACAAGTTAATAGTGAACACTGTCGTCATAAAATATTTAATGGAACTTTTGTTATTGATGG
>Ga0098073_1000762_pt1 | contig 10102 bp, 26 predicted proteins | sample 31_taG_FD_75060 | JGI IMG/M metagenome (GOLD analysis project Ga0098073, IMG submission 75060) | Marine viral communities from the Gulf of Mexico - 31_GoM_OMZ_CsCl metaG | ecosystem: Environmental > Aquatic > Marine > Oceanic | place: Gulf of Mexico | collected 2015-07-12
GGTGTCCTCCGGTTACCGCTCCGAGGCTTTGAACGACTTAATAGGTGGTTCTGAAAGCTCACAACATAGCAAGGGTCAAGCACTTGACCTTGATGCTGATACTTTTGGTGGGTTTACGAATGCTGATGTTTTCTATTTTATTAAGGAGAACCTCGAGTTCGACCAGTTGATTTGGGAGTTTGGAACAAATGAAAATCCGGATTGGGTACACGTTAGTTATAAAGAGTCAAACAATCGTGGCGAGATTCTAATTGCCTACAAAGACCACCGTAGGAGAACAAGATACAAGAGATGGTAAACTACAAACTAATCAAGAAAAACCTCAAGACTATTATTGGCTTTGCCGATAGCGAGTTCTTGGAATTGCTTATTGCCGTATTGCACACTTTTCTTTTACCGGCTGCCGTTTGGGCAGAGATAGGTTTTAAGTGGCACATTATTTTCACGGCTATTGCCGGTGGTTTGTTTCAGTTTTATAGCGTAGGAATGCGTGATTTGAAGTGTAGGTATTATTCCACCGTTATAGCAACGCTTGTAGCGTTTCTAACGGTTGAGCAGTATATGATGACCGGCCTGTTGTGGGAGGCACCTTCCCGATTTGGTTGGCTTATAATAGCATTTGCAGCAGTAATTAACCAAGTACGAGTAACCAAGCAATGGAGAGCAAGGAACTGATAATAGCGGTAGTTACCATACTTGGTAGCGGAGCAGCATTTAAGTTTTACGAAAATGTAATTAAGAACAAGCGTGAGTCGGAACGAGAGTTGCGCAAGGAGCGGCGTGAGGAAAGCCCTGAAACTATGTTCCGTGATGACCTGCTCAAGCGAGTAAATGAGATGAGCAGCAGTCTTGAAACTGCTCAAGGAGAAATCTTGCGTTTGACTCAAAAGGTTGCGGAGCTTGAAACGGAAAACCGTTACTTACAACGTGAAATCGATATATTGAAAAGAGGATGATAGAAAGAGTATTTAGTAATTGGAAAACCACCGTTGTTGGTGCAGTTTTGTTTTTAAGTGGTATGTTGCTTGTCGCTTACGACAAAGCAAGTTTAACTGAAGCCGGAGCATTCTTCGGTGTAGCATTTGCATTATTCTTCTCAAAAGACTCTATCAATGGAAAACGACTTTAACGAATTTATCGAGGAACTAACGAATCAAGAACAACCAACCTGTAATTTAGAAAACCCTGACGAATGCGAGGCTTGTGGCTCATAGGCGCAGCCCTGATGGTTCAGTCTTGTGGTGCGCAGTGGCACCTAAAGCGTGCGATTGCAAAAGAGCCGGAGCTTGTACAGGTTCAGCCAGTAATTCTCGACACAACGGTAATAACCGAAATAAAGGTCGCTAAAGGCTTGTTTCAAATCAACAGGGACACTGCCCTCGTTTTGGAGCAAGACGGCGTTAAAACGTCTATAAATGTCCTTCACGATACTATTTGGGTAGAAACTACCTGCCCACCGGATACCATAACGGTATCCAAAGAAATTTTAGTACCAAAGATTGTTTATCAAGAAAAGTTGTCTAACTTTGATATAGTTAAGTTAGTTATAATACTAATAATTATAATTAGCTTAATAACCTTCTTTAGAAGGTTAATTAAAGCTAACTAAAATGGGAATAGTAGACACACTTCTTGCGATTGACACCTCAATCCACGCTAACTTCAATGATTCTTCAGCGACAAGCGAAGAAAAAGAAGCAATACGAAGCATAAGCAGACATATCTACAAGCTCATTGGTAAGTATGATATTGAGAAAAGCGAACGCCTTTTAGATGCAATGGACTGATGAAATCGAGATTACCGTTGGTAAAGTTCCCTCTCTCAACGCCTTTTACTCCAGCCGTCATTGGACTTTCCGAAAGCAGCAAAAGGATAAATGGAAGAAAGAAATTGAAAGCGAACTTAACCGTTATGATATTGTTGCTTACACAAGTGCGAAAGTCAATATCCGTTGCAATTATCGCTACGACCTCGATAATTGTATTATGGTTTCAAAGTTTGTGTGTGATAGCCTTGTTGACTTGGGATTTATTCCTAACGATTCCCCTAAACATATCGGAGAAATTAAACTTGAGTTTGATAGCACGATTACAAAAGATACTTCAATAGTTAAAATATATCTACGTTAGTTCCCTTTAGGTAGATAGTTGGTTGGATAGCCCGGTTCATAACCGGGCTTTCTTTTTTTATAATCTTTTTTTTTGTTAATCCGAACATTTTATTTAACATTGTTTTGTTCAACCAACTTAAAGTAATATGGAACTAACAAAAATTATCGAGAAACTTCAAGTCGCTATGGTCAATAGCGAGATTGACACCTGCTCTGAAACAATGAGCGACAAACAAAAAGGCGATGCCCTTTTGGATGTGATGCGTTTGCAACAAGCAATCGCTAATTTGCAAAACGTTAAAAACTTCCAAGGGTAATGAAAGAGCAACTAATTAAAATTTACGAAGCGGAGATAGAAGCCCTACGCAGGGAACTCGCAATGACTCGTCAGTTTATCTACCGTGAGTATGAGCTTCACAAGGATATTTCCAACGAAGCCTGTCAAGATTTAATCAACCAATTTATTAAAATCCACAAAAAATGATTTACACAAGGGAACAAATCGACAGTTGGGTTAGTCAAAATGATGCACTTGCCGTATGGCACTTGCTTACTGACCAAGGCTTCCGTGAAGAAGCCAATTATGTAGAATCTAAATACTTCGAGCTATGATAAAGATTCTATCAGCAGAACATCTCAAGAAGATAGACCTTAACCCGTACAACACCGGAGGCTATGTTTTTAACGACTTTGGTGATATCTTTTGCGTTGAGGAAGCCCTATGGTCGTATGATGATTTGCACGACGAAGGCGCACCTTTATTTTACGCCATTCATTGGGAGGGCGATTCCCTTGTTAGTGAAAACGGCACAACAATCAATCCTGTATATTAAAAACAACAAATATGAAAACAGCAACTATCAAGGACGTAATGTTTGAAAGCAAGTGGAACGATTTCAACATTTACAAACTATCGTTAGACAACGGCCAATCCGGTTCAATCTTTACAAAGACTTGGGAGCCAAAGGCCGGTGAGGAGTTTAGCTACACTTATGACGTAGAGAAATCAAGGTTCAAACGTGTGAACCCTAATAGTAACTACACCGGAGGCGGTGGAGGGTATAAGCCTTCAGCCGGAGGCGGTGGTTCAAAGGACAAGCTAATTGTCCGTCAAGTAGCCTTAAAAGCAGCCGTAGAGTACGCAGCCGGTATGGGCTTAAAAGCAAATCAAGTTCTGCAAGTAGCAGATATCTTCAACGATTGGGTAAACCAACAAGAAAAGCAGGAAGCACCAACACCTGCACCGGCTCAAGTGCGTGAGCAGGAAGATGACCTGCCTTTTTAAATTAAAAATACTCGCAAGGGGTGGGCTAACAACCCACCCTTTTTTTTTATAATTGGGTATGGAAGATTTAGAAAGATATTTACAAGAAGCATTGTGGCGTAAAGACCTTGCGTATAAAGAGTTGGCGGTTGACTATTACCGACTGCAAATTGAATACTCTGAACTACGTGAGCAATACGATATGATGCTTCGCAGACTTGACATAGGGAACGAAGATGAAGAACACGATTGATTTTAGCAAACTACACGAAGATTTATTAGCGGTACGAGAAGGCCGTGTAAAAGAAGGTTACAAGTTTGGTCACGAAGCCATTGACCAATTCCTTCGATTCAAACCAAAGAACTTTAATATCATACTTGGCCACGCAAATGTGGGCAAAACAAGTTTGACTATTTACCTAATGCTTGTGCTTTCTTTGAAGCACGGCATTAAATGGCTCATATATTCAAGCGAGAACGAGCCGTATTCAATAATGAAAAAGCTCATTGAGTATTATAATGGCGAGGTGCTTGAGAAGCTACCACCGGCAAAGTTTGAAACAAGCCTAATGTACTTGCAGCAGTTTTTTATGATTATGGACATATCCGAACTGCTTACCTACAAAAGCCTGTTAGAACGTGCTCAAGAGGTTTATGACGAGTGGCCGTACCAAGGCTTCTTGATAGACCCGTACAACTCTCTCGCAAAAGATAAGGATGCGTTGTCCGGCCTTACCGGACACGACTATGACTACCTTGCAGCAAGTATGATGCGTATGTTCTGCTCAAAGAACAACGTGAGCATATGGCTCAACACCCACGCAGTAACGGAAGCGTTACGGAGAACCAACAAGCGAGGGCAAAATTACGAAGGCTTTCCAAGCCCACCAATGGCTGCTGATTCTGAAGGAGGCGGTAAGTGGGTGAATAGGGCTTCAGATTTTATGGTGATACACCGGTACTCGCAACACCCTACGGATTGGATGTATAGCCACTTGCACGTTCGCAAGGTCAAGGAGATGGAAACCGGTGGCCGACCAACGGCAATGCAAGAACCTGTTGTGCTTCGAAGCAAGGTTGGGAACGTAGGCTTCGAGATAGCAGGGGTTGACCTCGTAAAGCAGATGCGAGAAAAAAATGACCAACTCACCCTGTAATCCGGTTATTTTTTTTAACATTGAGAATATAACCAACTATTTATACTATGAACATTTTCTATTTAAATTCTTGTCCGGACAAATCTGCCCGACTTATGTACAACAAGCACGTTGTTAAAATGATTCTCGAATCGGCACAACTGCTATGTACTGCACACCGTGAGCTCGGCAACGACAACGTGCCGTACAAATCTACCCACAAGAACCACCCGTCAGCGGTATGGACTCGTTCTGATGCTAACCACTATTATTGGGTATACTTGCATATGATGGCTCTTGGTAGAGAATACACTCGTAGATATGGCCGTAAACATTTGACTATTGAGAAGTGCGAGGAGGTACTTGCTGACCTCCCGCCTAACATTCCAATCAATAATTTTGAGCAGCCACCACAATGTATGCCTGACGAGTACAAGTCTGCCGACACCGTTGATGCGTATTGGAACTACTATATAGGCGACAAGCACCGCATTGCTACTGCTAACGATAAACTACTTGCAAGATGAGAACAAGAGAAGAAATACTTGATTACATTCAAAACCGTATGAGTGGGCTTGGCCAATGCGATTGGTACACGCCACTATGTTTTGTTGAGGAAATGAAAAGCCTCGTATACCACGAAAGAAAGAAAAGTGAAGAAGCACACAAAGATATATCTTGATTACTTCAACTATGGCCTTGAGGACTTCATACCTTGCGAGGTATGCGGTTCCAAAGCCGTAGATATCCACCATATTGAGGCACGAGGTATGGGAGGCAACAAAAAGGCAGATACGATAGAAAACCTAATGGCCGTATGTAGGCCTTGCCACGTTAAATATGGCGACGTGCCGAGCAAGAAGCAATGGCTAAAAGATATACACAATAGACTACTATGATTATTATAGAACAAAGGCAATCGATTCAAGACTTTTGGGACAAGGTTTGTAAAGAGAACAACGTACAAAACAACAGGCAGCGTTACAATGTAATCCACCGCCACGCTTTTGCCGTGGCTTGTTTGGACAACACGATGCTTTCAATGAAAACCATAGGGAGCATTATTGGTAGAGACCACGCCACCGTTATCCATAGCAGAAAGAACCACAAGTGGAATGCGATTCACGATAAAACATATATACGCCTTTATCACTTTTTCTCGCAAGAAGTAGGAAAGTGTGCTGAAGAATATGATGCCGGTTTGCAGGAAGTTATAAGCAAAAGGGTTGCAACGGTTGGCGACGACTCTTTGGTCGGCCAGTACAAGGATAGCTATGAACGTAAAATAAAGCGTTTACAGGACAAATACGAAACGGAGCTTGAGGTTCTTCGCCACAAGTTAAAAGCCACTTCAAAAGCCCTTAAAAGGGCTGATGAAAGAAACGTAGTTCTCAATGATGAATGTTTAAGATTAAAAAACCTGTTATGAGGCAAATGGAACAATTCCTACGCATAGCCAATGCGAGGTTAAGAAAGAGATACCCTTTCAAGAAACAAAGAAAGGCTTGGGCAGCCAAGATGTATGTAAGATGGCTAAAGCGACAAGATTCTTAATTCGCGAATCGCGAACCTGACAAAAGATTGTACAAAGTAAGGCTATAACCTTACGAAACCTTTAACATCAAAGAGAGATGAACATAGTAGAATTATGTCAAAGAGATTTAGATGATTATGGCATCGAGCAAGAATAATGACCACAAGCCTAACCGAAGGCAGCGAAGGGCAATGGATAGAGTCGGCAATAAAATAGCCGACAGGATATTCAAGCAACAGGCAATTAAAAAAGTAAAAAATGACACGCAAGAAGAAGCACATAAGGCAGGTGGAGAAGTATCTGACGATGCTAATGCTCGACCAAGTGAACTTGACAATCCAAGCGAGTAGGTTTGGTTGGGACGACGAGATACAAAATCAACTAATAAATACCGCCTTGCTGATACGCAAGTATCAAAGAAGGTTGAGGTTAATACGAATGTAATGGATAAGGCCGGTTCAGAACTTATGCTGATAAACCGACAGGCTTATAAGGCTTTGGTAGATGTACTCGTTCAAGTACATATGAGGGGTAAGCTATCAAGAGATGAAGTAGAAGTATTAAAACACTTTGTAGAACTATGATACAACTAACAATACCAAAGGGACTAAAAGTAAAGGTATGGCAGTACCTTCAAGAACATAATATCGGTCAGCGAGGGAACGCTGACGGAAATCAAGAACAACAATACGTTGGGCTTCTTGGCGAGTATGCAGTCAAGAAAGAATTAGGATTACCGGTTGAGTTTACGGAAGGATTTGACGGTGGCTTTGACATTGTTGATGCCCAAGGGTTGAGGTGGGATGTCAAGACAATGGGCAGAATGGTTGACCCGAAACCCCATTATGTAAACAATCTTATAGCTTCGCAGTTGAACTACGACTGCGACTACTATCTATTTTGCAGTTTAAACAAGCGTACAAGCGTTTTAACTGTTTGTGGGTACATACCTACCGACTTGTTCAAAAAAGTCGCTTATTTCACACCTGAAGGGAAAAAGGTGGTTCGAGACGACGGAACAACATTCAAGATGAAAACGGATAATTGGACAATATCTAACCAAGACTTACGTCCTGTTTTAGGTTTACAAGAATTATTTATTTAACATTGATAAAATAAACCAACTATGAAGGAACTACTAAAACATTTAAACGACTACCGCAATATGTACGGTAGCAACTTCTCTCCCGACGGAGAGATTGTCTTTGACGAAATCTATAACCTTGTCAACGATTATGCTGCAGAGCAAAAGCTCAAACAGGCTTTGCTGACCAAGAATCTACGCCACTTTGAAATACAAGGCTGCGATTGGTACGCAAAGGTAAACTTTCACGAAGGCCAGTCGGCTGACTACTTTGAAGGGATTCCTTATATCGCTGATGAGTGGGAGGTTGAAAGCATTTACAACTCCGACCTTCAAGAGCTTGAACTTGGAGAAGTGTTTGACGAATTGGAATATCTAATAGTACAAGAGTTGGAATGCTAAATGGATGGTTTTGCTACTATGGCTCTACGGGAGCAGCTTCTTATGATAGGGAGTATGATAGAACACAACAAGGGAGACCGTATTGTGTTACTACAACTCGAGAATTTGTATTCAGCTATCAGCTTTTGTATGACCTCAATCGAAAAGATTGAGAAGCGCATATTAGATGCGCAACTCGAGAACGGGTATCTCAAAATAGACATACAACAATTACGCAAGGAAAACAAGGAGTTGCAAAAAAAAGTTGAGGAGCTTCTTGAACGTGTTCAATTATAGTGTATATTTCAACGGAATGAATAAACCGTTGAATGATACTGCTTGAGAAACTTGCCGAGCGAGATGCTGATTGGATGCGTATGGCGTTATCCTTTGGCTTGACTGAAGAACCGGCACGGGAACTTGTCCAAGAGATGTACATAAAATTGTACAACAAGACAACCTACGAGCAGATAAAATACGGAGACGATGACGTAAACACTTTCTACGTTTACGTTACTTTGAGAAACTTATACTACGACCAAAAGAGAGTAAAGGTTTCTTTTCAAGAGCTTTATGAGATGGAAGAACAAGACGATTCTTCCGACAAGCATCTTCTTGAGGAGCTTCTTGTTGACATATCCGAAACGATAGAGGATATGCATTGGTACGACAAAAAGATATTTGAGATATACTACGGAGACAACGAAACAATACGTGAGTTAAGCGAAGGAAGTAAAATAAGTCAGAGTTCAATATTTAATACAATTAAGAATGTCAGAACAAAAATCCAACAAAAGCACGGAGAAAAGTATCGAGAATACCGCACCGGCCAAAAAGAGGGGTAGACCTAAAAAGTCCAAGGGCTTGGGTGATGATATCGAAAAGATTACCAAGGCCACCGGCATCAAAGCTGCCGTTGATTGGTTTAGTGAAACCACCGGAGTCGATTGTGGTTGTGATGCTCGTAAGAAGAAGCTCAACAAACTGTTCCCTCGCAAGAGTCAAATCTCCTGCTTGGAAGCAGGGGAATACGAAACCCTCAAGCAATTCTTTTTAAAGTTTGATGGTCGTGCAATCAAAGAGGAATACCAAGAACCTTTAGCAAGAATACACGCAAGGGTGTTCAGCCATAAGTTTGCTATCCCGTGCCCTTGTGCGCCAAAAGAGTGGAAGCAATATATAAACGACCTCAAAGGTCTATATCAATCCTATGAGGGAGATAGACCTGTTTAACATATTACGTATAACCCACGTCCCCGACTTGCAGAAAAGCGAGAAGCAGTACTCAAGGTTTGACTGCTATTCTTTGAAGCATAAGATGGATATAGAACTGAAGTGTCGCAACAAGCACTATGACGAACTATTGATAGAGAAGGACAAGTACGATGCGCTACTGAAACGCAGCGAGGAGTTTGGAACTACGCCTATGTATATCAATAGCACTCCGGAGGGGATATATGTTTTTAATCTAAAGAAAATAGCGGAGCCGAAATGGGAGGAGAAAGGTGGGCTTCCCACCACCTCCCATTTTAGTGATAGAAGAAGGATTGTAAAGACGGTTGGCTTTTTGCCAACGTATCTCGCTAACAAAATAAATGAGTAAACTTTTTTGTTAACAACTGAACTTTTTTTATAATTGCTTATGGAACTAATTAAAAAACAACCAACTATGAAATCAATCCATTGGGAACTCTTTTTCAAAACGACATCAAAAGAGCAGCTTTTTAAAATCGCATACAACTACGGAATGCTGATGGCTGATGAGCAGGAAGCAGAAGCACTTGAATTTCTAAAAAAAGAAAAAACTCTATAAAACCAACTATTATGACTATCGGAGAACACTTTTACAACCGTATGGAGGACATCGAGGAAATGATGATTACGCAAGACCACGAAGGCCTTGACAACTACGGGCTATCACTAACGTACAATCCTGACGATGATGAATGGACTTGGCTTCTTTCTTGGGGAGGTCCTTCTGAAGAAATCGTTATGAAGGGCAGAGGCAATAATTCTCGCTTCTACTACATTTACAAAGACTGGTTTACTCGCAAGGAATATAGCATAACCTCTCCTATGGAGGAGGTGGCTTTGAAAACCTTGTTCAACGATTGGTTTAACTGTCAAGAGCTTTACGATGTTTTACAGTAACAAGGAAATAAAGATGCTCGACGGCATCTACCACGAGGTAGGGCACCTTGAGCAGTTAGCCAAAGAAGATGAGCATTACTACGGGTACTTGGGGACGGCTGCGCTGTCCTCAAGTTCTATTAAGATGCTACTGCAATCTCCAAAGACCTACCACTATGTAACCAAGTACGGAGGCGACAACAACTCAAAGGCTTTGCTCATCGGGAAGTTGTTTCACCTTTCCGTTCTTGAGCCACACAAAATGGATGAGGTGGTTGTTGTTGACGTTCAGTCGAGAGCGACCAAGAAGTTCAAAGAGGCAGTCGAAGCCAACGAGGGCTATGACGTTATAACCTCAAAGGAAGAAAGCGACGTGAGGAGGCTGCAAGACCATATGCTTCGTAACGAGAAGGTGCTTGGCTATCTGAAAGATGCCGAGTTTGAGATTCCTCGTGTTGATGA
>Ga0098073_1000763_pt1 | contig 10085 bp, 7 predicted proteins | sample 31_taG_FD_75060 | JGI IMG/M metagenome (GOLD analysis project Ga0098073, IMG submission 75060) | Marine viral communities from the Gulf of Mexico - 31_GoM_OMZ_CsCl metaG | ecosystem: Environmental > Aquatic > Marine > Oceanic | place: Gulf of Mexico | collected 2015-07-12
ATCTAGGCTTGTGCCAATTTGATGGTTAACTCGTCTGGTTGTGCTAGTAGGCACAACTTCATTTCCATTAGTTCCTATTTTATCAAACCCAATATGACCACCAGCGACACCATCAGAAGTGTACCCACCTGTTCCTATAGCCAAATAATTTATTGCAGTCGCAAAGGCGTTAGTGTGTGAGATAGTGTGGTCTGCGTTTGCATTATCCGTTATGCTACTATGATTGAGGCTATCACGGACTGAAGGTGTCGTTGTTCCGTCATAGTTTACCCAAGCCTTCGCCAACCCCTGTTGCAGTTGCATTGTTACCGCACCGCCCTCAGAGGTAATCGTCACATCGCCAGCAGTGGTCTTGCCAGTGAGTTTGTCCGCAATAATCTCACTCATGCTAGGTCTCCGTGGATAATGAAATCATTTATTTGATTGTCCGATAAAATAATATTTCCACCTGTGCTACTTACATATCCAATGAAAGTTCTAATATTCCCCGTTGCCCTTATAGGTGGCCCAAAAATTCTATTACTCGCATTAACTGATGTTTCGCCAGCAAGAGTTCCAAGAGGGTAAAAAGCGTCATCAAAAGATGAAACAAAACTTGATGTGAAATCACCAGTTGTTGAGTCCGTCACACTGCTGATATTAAAACTTTTGTTTACCACATCAGTTGTTTGATTATAGTCAAGAAAAGCCTTTGCCGCCACTTGCTTAGTCAGCGTGACAGGGCTACTGCCATCTGACGCTACGATTGTATCTGCTTTTAATGTACTCATGCTATCACCAAGTTGCCATTGACAGTCAATGTAACCCCTGTTGCCACTGTCAGGCTAAAGAAAGCCCCAGCGTTATCACCAGCCGCAATGGTGGTGTTTGTATCTAGCTGTTGCTCATGCACCCGAAAGATATCGCCCTTGCCATTAGTGGTGTCGCCTGTCGCACCGTTCTCGCCCTGAAAGTAGCCAGCACCTAATGACAAACCAGCCGCAAACTTAGCGGCAGTAATAGAGCCATCAGGCGGCACTGTAGTCTGTAAAGCCAAACCATTGTAAACCACATAGATATCATCTGTAGCAATCACTGAACCTGTCAGCGTTACAGTAGTGCCAGCCACAGTGTAAGCAGTGGTAGGCTCTTGGCGTACATTGTTAATAAACAGGTCAATGCTCTCTGCGCTAGATACAGGATGTGTAAGCGTTAGGCTTGTACCTGTAGCACCAGTTAGGTCTTGTTTAGCAGGGATACTGCTAAAGCCATCAGTCTGTTGATTACCTACATATCCCATGCTTCACCTATGAGCTAATATCATCAACAGCAGATACCCATACATCAACAGATGATGCTGTATCTGACTGCACCCACAGCCTGTCACCAGACTGCACTACAAACTTTGCGCCACCATCCAGGACTTGCAAAGCACCGCCAGCCGCAATAGGCGCATCCTTAATTAGATAGATGTCGTTAGTGCCATCGTTAATATAACAGCTAACAGTGATTGCATTGCTGGTTACATTCGCCAGCATAATGCCAACAATGGTGTCATAGGTATCAAAGTTAGCACCGTCTGGGATATCAGCCGCCACAGTGCCTACTTGTGATAATGTGTATCTGCGAAAATTCTGTGCCATTTTTTACTCCTATAAGGCGATTGCCATCGCAATGGCAAAGCCGTTAGAGGCAAAGCCAGATGTAGAAACGACAGCATCTTCCCATGCAGTACCGTTCCAAATTCTTACGTTTCCTGATGATGTTGAATAATACATATCGCCAGTGTCTTTTGTTCTGCCGCCTGTCGTAAAGTATGTATCAGCCGCAGCGTCATCGGCCTTTGCACCAGCATACTTGTCATCAAACGTGGCAACAGATGCAGCAGCTTCCTCTGCCCAATACTTAGCAGAATATTCAGAGCCATCTACAGTGCCGCCAGTATAGGTAGCCCAGTCTTTAGCAGAACCAGTTGTGCCTCTTGTCTGTGTACCTATGGCATATTCTTTAGCGGAGTATTCAGTGCCATCCACTTGGCCTGTAGTTTCTACCGCCCAGTCTTTTGCAGGGCCAGCACCAGATGCGTTTGTTACGCCAGTACCGCCAATAGACCAAGCCTTTGCAGAATAGTCTGTGCTATCCACAATGCCGTTTGTTTTAACAGCCCAGTCTTGTGCATTGCTCTCTGATGTTGCGGCATTAGTCGCGGATGTCGCGCTAGCCGTGGCGCTATTCGCGCTATTGGTTGCGCTGGTCGCGGCAGCGGATGCGCTGGCCGCCGCATTAGCGGCTTGGGTAGCCGCATAAGACGCATCAATCACCAAATCCCACTTGGCGCTGTCTGCGTTACTGCTAATCGGCGTAGTGCCGCTGGACGTGTGTGCGGTGTTACAGCGATAGATGTTATAGTTGCTGGCGTCACGCACAATGTCGCGGATGCCATAGGCAACAGACGCCGCCCAATCACCGCGCCAGTTGCCGATGTCCTCACCGACAGTCGGGTTGCCATCGCTATCAAAGGCCAGCGTCTTGCCAGCGCGTGATGCTTTGGTCGGCAGGGTCATGTCTACCACGCCACCATCTTCTGCCAGTGCCGGGTCATACACCGGCGCGCGCAGTGCGCGTCTGCCTTCTTCCGATACTTGCTGGTCAAAGATTGTCAGCGCGTCTAGCTGTTCGTTTAGTGATGACGCAAGCAAGTCACCGGCAGTCACAAAGTCTGTGGTGCGCTCGATGTCGCGTGCGCCAACAATTACGATCTGGTCAGACGCGGTTGGCGTGGATGGCACGCTACCGCCGGTAACTATAGTTACATCGCCCGTGCCGTTCGCGTTAATGCTGACGGTGTAGTCGGTGGTGATGGTCAGCTTGGTCGCGTTGAAGTAGACAGCCAGGTCACCGCTGTCGATGATCTCGAACGTAAACGCGTACGGGCCTAGACCGGCTGACCCGGTAAAGACGGCGCGTCTTGTTACTGCGTTAATGTTGTAGTCTGCCATGTCAACTCCTTGCGGGTATTATACCTTATTTTTTACAATTACTGAACAGCCTTAATTTTTCTGAGCAAATCAGCATCACCGGCCAAAAGCAAATCTCTGGCGCGAGTTTTGAATTTCTCCACAACAAAAGATATCTTGTCGAACTGATCCTCTCTGGTTGGTAAATTTCTGTATTCTTTTCGCATAATCAGCTTTTGCAATTGAGGCAATAACGTGGTGCTGTAGTCGTAACCTTCCTCGCCCTCTGTTATGCCGTTCGCGTCTGTCTTGCTGATGTAGCGGATAAACTGATTATATTGTTTTGCATTCAACAATATGCCGCTAATCTTTTTGTTTGGCATACTAATGCCATCGCCAAGCCTCATAAGTTCATCATCAACCGGGCTAAATTTTGTCTCGTTAATTCTGATGGGGTTTATCATTTCCCAGCCAGACCCAGTGCCGGTGGTCATTACCTCGCCCCATAGGTTCAGGCGCGGCTCGACTGTGTCGCTAAAAAACGGGTTGCGGCCTTTTGCCTTTTGCAACGCTTTGTAAAAGCCGCGCATGAATGGTGGCAGTTCTGTCACATCTTCCCCAAACAATCCTTTTTCCGGCATCATGGTAGACGCAACAGCCGGGCCAGCTGCACCCTCACCAACCTCGCCAGTGCGCTCTATGCCAGCCATCATTGAAGATGCCTGATATAGCGCCATGGCTGAAACGGCCTCTGTCACTTTAGTGGCGAATAGCTCTGTGCCACTCTCCATCAGCTTGTCTGGGTTTCTGAATATAGCCGTTAATTCTTGCACACCCTGCAAGAACGGCATTTCAACAGCGTAGTTTGCGGCAGCCGCAGCGGCGTGCATGGCTAACATATCTAGCGTGGCTTGGTCATCTTCGTATTGCGCATAATACGCAAAGTCGGCTGACATTGCCAGCAAGCCGGATATAGGGTCAAAACGGCTAAAAGTCACAGAGTAATATTTCCCTGTCCATGTGCCATCTTCGTTGTAAATCTTTTTATTTATTGAATATGGCTGGATGCCTTTGCGCATCATCGCCTGTCTGGCTTCCCTATCAGATGGCCCTTTGCCAACGATAATCGTGTCCTCATCCGGGTCATCTATCCCCATGGACATATAAGCAAAGCCGCCCATAATTGCCGAGCCGCTAGATATCTTAGCCAGAGCCATATCGGCTTCACGCCCACCGGCCATAATCTGTCTGCGGATTGTTGGCGACAAGATAGGCGCAACGATAGATGAGCGCTGCGCAACTTGCGCCATGATGTTTGTTGGTGTTTTAAAGAATGGCACAAACAGCTTTGCAATCGGGTGTGACGCCAATCCCTGCAAACCGCCCATAACGCCGCCCAAATCCTCTTGAAAGGTCATCTGCCTTGCAGCGTCTTTAGCTGTTTTGATTATATCGGATGGCGGGTTCTCTAAAATAGACGCTTCCAACTTGGCCGCCTCTATCTTTGCCTCGTCCATGCTTTTGCCAGCCGCAATCATTTCATCATAAAGATTGCCGCTTTCTATGATGGCCTCTTGATGCAATGCCATGCGGTAGCCAAGCGCTTTGAAAAATTCATCTTCTGCCAACAAGAAACGCCCCGGCAGACGCATTGCAACGCCGTACACATTCAAAGCGCCAGCGGCCAGATGCCCGTCACGTATCATCTGGTGGATTTCTTTAATGTCGCCGGTTGTGCCTATGGCGCGTGTGTTTCTGACGTCAATTTTTGAGCCTATATCGCCGGGTGTCTCTGTCGCCATTACGCGACCCATAAGCAGTGTGGCATCACGTAAACCACGGCGCATACCCTCTATCTGGGCAAGCGTTTCTCTCGCACGCACGCGGTTCTTGTTCCCGGTGATAGAAGAACGCACCCGGCCAATAGCAGACGCAAGCGCGGTTTCCGCTGTGCGTAGCATCATAAAGCTGGCGTTACCGGCTATGTTCACAGCGTGTGTGGCCGGGCTAGATAGGATAGAGTTAATCCACACCTCGGCTATAACGTCCATGCTTTTGGCTACAAAGCCTTGCTTGATGAAGTGCGCTTTAGCGTGCGGCTCTTTTAGCGCCATATAGAATTCGGCAATATGCTCAAAGTCATCTACGTTCTCAGCGGCAAACAGTCTGTTTATTCTCTCGGCTCTACCGGCCAAGTCACCGACATCGAGCTTTTTGCCCACAACGCCAGCGGCTTGCAGTGTGCGGCCAGCCTCTGACACAGCACCGCTTACATTTGCTAATAGCACGCCTTCTGCTGACATCAGCTGCATTGCCCGGCGCATAGCTTCTTCACGCTCTGCGCCAGCTGGCAACGCTCTAGCCGCAGTAAATGCGGCGTCTGTTTCTTTCATTAAATGATATGAGCCGATAATACCGCCAAGCACTTCTTCGGCTGTGGCCGGTGTACCCGGTCTGCGTCTTAGCATTTCGATAACGATGTTATCTATGCCCTGGTTTTCAGCGCCCTCAAGTATTGCGTCAAACCCAAGTGTTCCGCGCCGCGCCTTTTCAAACAATTCCTCGTTAGCGTCCCTAACTCTGGCATAATAATCAGCCAGGTCGAAGTCACCCATTTGCGCCGCAATCTGTGGGAAGTTTAAGCCCTTAGTGTATTGCCCGCCCAACGCTTCGTTGATAGCCGTCACATCCTCTGGCGTTGCTTCTTTGATAACGACACGCCCGGCAACCTCTTGGACAGGCTCATCTGGCAACGCTTGGCCGGTGCGCTTTTGTGCTTGCTGTGTGCGTTTTACCACGCCCTCAACAACGCCGGTGACCACATCCTTTAATGACGCAACTTGCACGCCCTCTGGTTCTTCGATAGATGCCGCACGCTCCATGCCATCCTCAATCGCTTGCACAGTTTCTTCGGTGGTGTCTATCTCGTCTGGTGTGTCAGGCGTTTGCTCAAACAAATCCACAGCCTTTTGCTCTGCGGCGATATCCTTCGCCTCAGTGCTGGCTATCATTTCGTCTGTTTTTTCTTCAAGAAGATTGGCCATCCGGCTCTACTCCATCTTGCAAGGGTGTGGGTACTTTATTCAGCCCCTTGAGAGCCGCGTAAAACTTCCCCTTCTGCGGTTGCATTTTGGAAGTTTCTGGCTGCTTCATCGAGTTTTGTTCTGTTGACTTCTGTTCTTTCATACCAAGGTACATCCGCTCTCTCTGTTACTTTAAATCCTTTTGGCACAACACCAGTTGCTGGCTTTTTAATATGCGCCAAAAACTCTTTGGCTCTTTCAGGCGTCATATAAACAAATGAGCCATCTGACAATGGGTATCTTTGAACCGGGCCAGCTTGGCCTCTGATATACCTAAAGCCAGATGCAAACTCATCTGTCTTGCCTTCTGTGACGCCTTCGCCTATTGGGCTTCGTTTGCTAACTGCACGCAAGGTGGAATGGCTAACCACTTGCTCACCTTCGATAACCCAGCTTTCCCAATGGAAACGACCCAAACTAGCATCTTCTGAACGCCCTATCATATCATACGCTTTTTGTATATTAGGGCGCAACCCATCTTCAAGAGCCTCAGTTACCAGCAAGCCTCTTGGCCCTTTAAATATGCCAGCAAGCCCTTCGCCATTTTTACCTATTCCATCGTAAATGTTTTTGCCGCCAAACTTTCCATCATCCCAAAGATGTCTGCCTTGTATTCTGTCCATGACAAGAACGTCATCACGCCCAGCGACCAATAGTATAAAGCTGACCACTTTGTTATCAATCCCGGCACTTTCTGTCAGTGTCATAAACTTGCGGCGAATTTCTTTTGCTGGTGCGTTTGGATCAGCCACCATGTCATGGATAATTTCTAGCACTGTTTGGTTTGAGCCTTCTGGCTTCTTGCCAAGCTCAAAGAGTAGCTTACCGGCCGCATTTACATTCATAGTTACCTGTTTGCCCGGTGAGCCTTCAGGTAAAGACTTTTTCATATTGTCGACCCAGTTGGCCATATCAGCTTCTGTGAATGTGCCGTTTGCGACCTTTTGCACCAATGGCGCTGCATCTTCCATTATATCAATAAATGCCGCCTCTTGTTGTACCGGGCCAGCGCCTCTTGATAAAATGCCCCATACAAACAAATCTGCTGTCATGGTTGGGTCAGCTTCCCCGGTCTGATAGATGTTGCGTATTTCATTTACATACGCAAAACCTTCATCGACCCCGGCCTTTAACTCAGGCGTCAAATTCTTTAGCTTGTCAGCTATAGCCTCTGGGGATTGGCCGTATTTAATTGCAACGCTAGGCGGGTGTGGCAAATAGTCCCCACCCATTGTTTCTTGAACAAACTTAGCCCATCCAGCCTCAGAGCGAACAGCATCTGGGTTGCTTGCTAAAGACGCATCAATGTTATTTAGGACAGCGTCTTTATTTGCTTTTGGAAACTTTTGCACAACCGGGGTAATCGCTTTTTCCCCATTGCCTTGAATGAGCAACTCAGCCGGTGTCTTGTGCGCTCTGGCCTCTGCCGGTGCTGGTGTTAAGGTAAATTCTGTTTCTCCACGCATCGCCCTCACAGCATCACCGGCTGCCGCAAAGCCTTTGTTCACAGCATCATCTATAGGCGCGCCGGAAAACAATGTTTCACCACCCTCGGCAAGCTGTTGTCTGGCTCTGCCGCCAAGTGTCTCTACAGCGTCCAGCCCTTTTCCCACCACCTTTGGCGCAGCGGTTACCGCACCCTTGGCCAAGCCGCCAATGCCGCCAAACTCGCCGACCATCATGGCTTCGTCTAGCAAGGCCATCTTTTCTTCATCAAGCCCGGCTTCTTCTGCCTTGTCGCGGATAAACCCTTTAACAGCGCCAGACCCGTACTTGCTGGATATTTCCTCGGCTGTGTCCAGAAACGTCTGCATCTTCTGGCCTTCTTCTGCCGCCATGCCCTTGCCAGCGCCATAGATAAATCCGGCAATGTCTTGGATCGTGCCAAGCGTTGCTGCTGTCGCGCCAGCCGCAAGGCCGCCAACAACAGTCGGAAACTCGTCTATTGTTTGCTCTAGGCTCTGTGGCTGTGCCTGACGCATTGGGCTACGCAAATAAGGCATGGGATTAACACGCGCTCTGATGAAGCCATCTTCATCGCGGTTAATCTGCATAGTCGCACCGCTGTCGATTAGGTCAAACTGGTTTTGCAATTCTTTTTCTAGGTTCATGGCAATAATATCTTCCAACCATTTGCAACTTGGTTGTTAATGTTCGGGTTGGCTATGATTGCATCAATAGCCTCTTGCACTGTTGCATCTTTAGCGATTATGCCTCGCTCCTTATAATATTCTATATCCTCTTGCGCTGTTGCTTTTTTAGCGTCAACATCTTCTTTGGTGACAACCGATGCGTCTTTTACCAGCTTTTCCACAAACTCTAACTTATCCAATTCTGGATTGTCGCGCACAGCAAGAATTAATTTGCGCTCAATTTCCGCAACCTTCTTCGCCGCAATCTTATCTTCCGGCGTAAAGCTAAACGCCATCGCTTCTGGGCGCGGCATTAGAGAAACCTTGGCAAAGTTCATCGCCTCTTTATGCTGTTCGTTTCTGCCGGCCTTAACTTTCTCAAGCATAGTCAGCATTGTGGCGTTGCTTAACAACCCCTCTGAGTACGCAGTCGCCACCTGGTTCATAGTTAGCGACCCATCCACCGATGCCATGGTAAGGCTGATTACCGTAGTTTGGTCATCTATTGCGCCAGTTGAGTTAATTTCCTCTGATATCTTAATAAACGCCTCTGGGCTGATTGCCTCTAGCTGGTCTAAGTCGCCTTGATAATCCTCGCCTCTGACACGCGCATTAAATATGCCCAACAGCAAATCTTCTTCTTTTTCTTTTCGCACGCGCTCATCTTGCGCGTCTGCGGCAGCGTTCAGGCTCATTCTGCTTTTAATGCGCGTTTCCGCAACCTGTTGAGCTAACTGGCGTTGCTCAATAGACATATTGTCGTAAAGGTCTTGCATACGTGTGTTGTCAATCTTGCCTTCTTCCCATTGGTCTAAATTTTTGATTGGGTCGCCAGCTGCCCACTCTGCCACGTTTGCGGAATACAATGCATTGACCTTATCATCAAAGGCTTTCAAGTAAGACTTCACAGACGCCTTGTCGCCCACCTCACTCAAAATGCTTTGCATACTAAAACGCAAAGTCTCTATCTTTTGTGCAATCCCTATATATTCTTGCGTGCTTGTCTTAGCTTGTGACCCAGTGGCGAATATGTCCTCAAGATTACTATCCATATACTTATTACCATCAGCATCAGCCAAACCATTAACAATGGTGTCTGCCGCTGATATGGCCAAAGCCTCGCGCTCTTTTTGTTGCTGACTTAACAAGCCCTCTGCATGGGCAAGCAATGCGCTATTCCCAACAGTCGCCATAGTAGCGCGAAACTTTAGCGCTGTTGCCGGGCTAATGTCTTGCAGGGTTGATGTGTAGCCATCGACTATTGCTTTAGAGCGCTCAGTAAATGTGGCGGTGTCCATGTTTGTGATTTTTGCTTCCATGCGCAAATTCATCAAATCATTACGAGCCGCAATCTCAAAGTTAGTATCTACAGACGCAAGCGCAGCCTTACGAGCCGCACGGCCAAACACAGTAGTCTGGTCACCAGGCACAATATCTTCGACATCACCTTGTGCGTCTTTAATTTGTTGCATAGTAGGCGCATTTTCCACGCCATACTCAGCGCCTTCTATCAGCGCCTTTTCCTCAAAACGCTTTAGGGCAAAGTCCGTCATTCTGTCTAAGCCACTTGCGATAGCACCGTATGCACGCGCCTTGGCTCTGCCAGCCGCAACATAATCCACGGTTGGAACGGTGGGAACGGTGACACCTAGTGGTCTGTATCTTTTTAAACGCTCTGCCATATTAGCTGCCTAACAAACTCATAAATTGCTGACTGGTTGTCTGCGTCAGCGGATTGTATGTTGATGACGCGGCCAGCGGCTGATACGTAGCTGGCGCACGCAAACCAAACTGCGTGCTGGCGTCTATTGTCGGGCCACCCCCAGTCGGCGTTGGCGCGCCACCCATCATTGCGCCCATAGCACCAGCTTGCACCATGCCAAGGATAGCTTGATTGCGTGCAGCGCTCATAACCGCTCTTGCCTGACGCTCAT